>OATJ01000622.1_pt1 | contig 18828 bp, 9 predicted proteins | sample 1516661 | NCBI WGS metagenome assembly OATJ01 (sample SAMEA2579951, study PRJEB22360) | human gut metagenome
CTATCTTTGATACTGAGAGGTGCCAGATGGTGGGTACCTAAAATGTATGAGGGCTTTTCTTGTCCGTTACCGGAGATTTTCCAAAGTAATTGTGCGTTTACGTTCAGCGCAAGGCCGATAAAGAGAAGGATACCTAAAATCTTTTTCATCGTTTTTCCTTTTTAAAGTTTCATTTGAACTATAAGTCGGGGAGTGAAAGGAAAAATCACAGGGGAAGAAAAAAGATTCTTATTTTACTCTGCCGCCGCAAAGCCAGTATTGTGTATAGTATTGTTCGTTGAGGCTACTGACAATAACTCCTTTGCTGGTACTTGCATGAATAAACTTCCCGTTTTTGAGGTAGATACCCACGTGTGCCACTTTCTTCTTGGATGCACGGCTGGTGAAAAACACCAAATCTCCCTCACGCAAATTGCGGCGGGAGACTTTGTTGCTTTCTTTAAGCAGACCATCGGTGCTTCTGGCCAAACGGATATTATATACTTCTTTATAGAGTTGCGATACCAGTCCGGAACAATCTACTCCGTGCTTGTTGTCACCGCCTGCGCGGTAGCGGACACCCATCCACTCCGCAGAGGCAATGTACAATTTGTGATTATCTTCCATATTTATGTCAACACCCATGCGGACAGAAGCTTTTGCCAGTGCCTTGTAATTGAGCCGGGGCGCTGATGTATGGCATGAGCTTAAACTGAATGTCAATCCGATGAGGGCAACTATATATAAGAAGTATTTTTTCATTCCTGTTTTTCTTTCTTTTCCGGTTGAGCAGAAGGCTCTTCAGTAATAGGTTCCTCAACAATAGTTTCTTCAATGATTGTTTCCTGAACAGGTGTTTCTTCAATCACTGTTTCTGCCAGTTCTTCCTCAATTTCTTCTTCAACTCTGATATTGAAGTAGTCTTCAAGTTCTTTCTCTGCTGAGTTATTCTCATTCTGAATATCGCGGATAACGACGCCATTTTCCAACAAAGCAATGCGGGGGCATACATCTACTGTATGGTTCAGGTTGTGGCTTGAGATGATGACCGTGGCATGATGATCTTCATTATACTTCTTCAGCAGGTGTTTGATGATAGACTGTGAACTCGGATCAAGAAAGTTGAACGGTTCGTCCAGAATCAACAATTGCGGATGATGCAACATAGCGGAAATAATACCGATTTTCTGCTTGTTTCCGGCAGAGAAGTTACGGATGAACTTCTTTTGTCCGATAACCTCATTATTCATGAATCGTTCGAAAGGAAGCAGGCGTTCATCTACTTCTTCTTTCTTCAGACCGTACATTTTACCAATGAAGTAGAAATACTCTTCGGGAGTAAGGTAATCGATCAGGAAGCCATCATCGATGAAAGCGCCGGTGAATTGTTTCCAGTCTTCGCTTTTGGATACATCGATATCATTGATGGTTACCGTGCCTTGATCTGCTTGCAGTAAGTCCAGCATCAGGCGGAAAAGGGTGGTTTTACCGGCTCCGTTGTTACCTACCAAACCCAGCATGTCACCTTGTTCTATGACATATTTCTCAATATCTACGGCTTTCTTTTGGCCGAAGTTTTTTTGAAGATTGTTTATCTCTATCATATTCGTAATTATTTTTGTCTACTATCGTGAAATCCTTCCATATTCTTATACCGGCGCTTCATGAAGCGATGGTATACATTCCTCAACCACCATCTTGAAGTTAGGATAAATGCAAGACCGATACCAATAAGAATCCATGGTGCAACTTCTTTACCAACCGTTGCCTTTAATCCGAAGAGCAGTAGCAGGGGAATACCGAATGCACCTCCCGAAATAAGGTTTTGCAATCCTGTACCTATATTCTGGCGACCAGTCATCTTAGCGTTCAGGTTGAGGGTTTTGTTGTTGTACACTGCCAGTTGGAACATGCAGCAATAAACAGCACCCGGAACAAATATAAGCCATGAGATGCATTGCAATACAGATACTTTGCCTGTTACCATGCCGGGGATCATCAGTATAAACGGAATGATCAGTGCCAGGCTATATAAGATATATTTGGCACGTAGCAGCGAATAGATAGATTCTTTACGACTCATTAACCCGTCAATGTAGTTGCCCTCGTAGCTCATCAGAGGCGAGAGGAATAGAAGACCGAAGATGATATAGTTGTAAAGTACAAAGAAATCGCGTGCTCCTCCCTCGTAAAGATCAGAAAAACTGATAATGAGGCTAAAAGCTAATACTACTGCGGTGATGTTATAGAGTGATTTTTTGCATACTTTATTACGAAGCAATAGCTTCAATTCCAACCGGATATATTCACCTATTTCACCATAACGATCCAGGAACTTATATTCTGATACAGTCTTTACTTGTACGGTTGTATCTTCTACCTTGTTCAGTTCATTATAGACTAATTTCTGCATGATGCTCCTGTTGATGAACCACATGATAGCAATGGCCACCAGAACGCCGATAAACGTCAGTATATTTCCGGTGATGAATCCTTCACCCAAGTTAATTGAAAAGGCAAATATCAGACTGTTATCCGGAATGAAAAGTGCAGCAGCAATACCACCATATAGGGCTACCGGTAGGAGGAACCACCAGATGCGTTCGTCCATCAACGTACGGCACAATAAATACCAGTAATTATTGAATACGATGAGTAGCCAGATACCAATACAATAAGTCAACACACCTGCCACTCCATAAAACTTAGTAACTGTGATGATGGCAAATGGGACAAACAAGAAGAGCCAGAGCAGATTGAAGCTGTTAAGCCCGGAACGCAGGAGAAGGAAGTCAATCAGACGACTCCGTTTTACGGGAAGCAGTAAGTAGGGTTTGACTTCCTGTGTAGGTGTCTTCAGGAAAGGTAAGCGTAGAAGAAAGTCGAGGGCGAGCACAAATATGAGTCCGCTGTTCATTACATGGTAGGCTTCTCTGGCTCCACCATCGAAAGCAAAGGCGAAAGTTGTTCCGAAGAATATGAGATAAGCTGCCCAGAACACACTCATGAAGTACATCCAAAACTTTCCGAACTTGCTCTTCTCGTACATCGGATGCCGCTTTTCTGCTAACTTTCCATGTTTACGTAGCTCAAGAAATAGATTCATGTCGTTAGTGATTAGTCGTTAGTGATTAATTGGTGATTAAGGAGGCAGTGATTAGTGATAAGTGAACATACGGTTCTTATCACTAATCACTTGCCTATTATCACTTTTTAGGTACTGTCATCGTTACCTCGATCTCATTACCTTGTTTCAGCAAGTCGGCTGCAAACTTCTGGATATCTTTGGCAGTGATGCTGTTTACGATATCTGTATATCCTTGCGTCATATCCATATTATAGTAGAAGTAATCGTTCAGGTTGTTCAGCCAGTATGCATTTTCCTTTTGGTTATCGGCGTATTTTTTCAACATGTACTCTTTCACCTTCTGTAAATGTACATCAGACGGTCCTTCTGCTGCCAGTTTCTTCAGCTCGTCTACTACGATACCGGCCAGTTTATCTTTCTTCTCAGGATCGGTCTGGAAGACAATCTGCATCAGCAATTGTTCTTTCGGATATTTCTGTAAGCTACCCATGCAATTTACACCGTATGTACCACCTTCTTTTTCGCGTACTTCTTCAGTATAAACCATGTTCAGCACTTGGGTCATATAACTCAACAGAATTTCATTCTTTAATGTATAAGGAGTTTTTCCGGTATACAGGAATACGATAGTTGCCATTGGAGTTTGTTGTTCTTTGGCAAATTCGTTCTTGTATGTACCTTTGCGGATCTCCATCTTGGTATCCTTGAAAGTCTCTTTACGATTGATGGCAGGCAATGCACCCAGATATTCTGCAATCAGCGGCTTGGCTGTTTCCAGGTCAATGTTTCCAACGAAATAGAATGTAAAGTCGCTGGCATCTTTGAAGCGGTCATTGTACATTTCCAGAATACGGTCATAGTTGATCTGATCTACCATTTCTGGTTTCATTATTACCACGCGCGGGTGGTTGTTGTACATAGCCTTCTGCAATGTGTCGTTGATAGAAGAAAGCGGATTAGCCTGTGCACTTTCCAGTTCAGCCTTTGTACGGTTCTTATAAGACTCGAATGCTTCCATGTCCTTGCGGGGAGCGGTGAATGTGAGATAGGTCAACTGCATCATGGTCTCGAAGTCCTTCGGGGAACAAGTTCCGAATACATTTTCAGTAGTGGCACCCAGTCCGGCACGAACAGAAACTTTCTTTCCGGCCAATACCTTTGTAAGGTCTACCTGGCTGAAGTTACCCAAACCGCCTACGGCAACTACATTGTCCATGACAGCAAAGTTCAGTGCATCCTTATCGGGAAAAAGAGATTTGCCACCCAGGCTGGTTGCTTTCATACGGATCTCATCTGCTTTGAAATCAGTTTTCTTGATGTAAACAGTTACACCATTGGACAGAACAAGCTTCGTACTACCATAGATTTCACCTTCTTTCTCAGATACGATTTTGCCGCCTTTCGGTGCTTCTTTCATCAGAGGTTCATCAGAAACCTTGTCGACATACGGTTGCAGATCGAGGCTCTTCATACCTTTCAGCAAAGCAATAACTTCTTCTTTCTGCGGATATTTTAATCCTTCTTTTTCGGGACCGGCAATGATAACTACTTGGTTGCTGTCCGGAACGAGTTGCTGGATTGCCATGTTTATAGCCTGTACCGGGAGGTTAGGAGCTAACTGGTTCATCATGGCATATTCTGTTTCAATACCGGGGATAGGTTCGGCATCCAGGAAGTTACGTACATACTCACGTACATAAGAACCGTGTTTGGTCTTCTCACGCTCATTGTATGCAGATTCCAGACGTTGCAGATAGTTAGCGCGGGCACGGGCATATTCAGACTCTGTGAAACCGAAACGACGGGCGCGTTCTGCTTCCTGTAACAGGACTTTCAAGGCTTTTTCGATGCCGTCTGCTTTACTTGAAGCAGAGAGGTTGAGTGCTTCTTTCGTTTTCGCTACAAAGAAATTACCATAACTGCTATATGCACGGGTAAACGGCGGATTAGCGCTCTGGGTCAGTTCACTCAGACGTGCGTTCAGCATACTGGTGATCATGCTTGTCATATACTGGGAAGCCAGATAACCTACGTTGTTCTTTTCTGAATCGGGAGTTGCATCTTGCTTGAAGTAAACTTCGATAGACGGATCGTCTACTTCTTTATCCGTACCGATGGCTACGATAGGTTCCTTATTATCGGCAACAGGATAATAAACACGCTCTGCGGGATTTACCGCTTTCTGTACGTCGGCAAATATTGTTTTCAGTTTGGCTTCTACAGCGTCTACATCAATGTCGCCTACGATGACGATACCTTGCAAATCGGGACGGTACCATTTGTGGTAATAGTCACGGATATCTTTGTAGGGGAAGTTATTGATTACATCGATAGAGCCGATAGGCATACAATCTGCGTATTTGTCGCCCGGATATATAGTGGGAAGCAGGTCGGTATAAACGCGCAGCATACCACTGTTACGGCTACGCCACTCTTCACGGATCACTCCACGTTCTTTGTCTATCTCGTCATCTTTGAGCAGAATGTAGTTGGACCAGTCGTGCAGAACCAGCAAACAAGAGTCCAATACACCGGCACGGTCTATCGGGGCATTGCTGATATTATAGACGGTTTCGTCTATGCTGGTATAGGCATTTAAGTTTGTTCCAAATTTGATACCCACAGTTTCACACCAGGGGATAACGCCGAGACCTTTGTCGTCGCCGGGGAAATTCTTTGTGCCATTGAAAGCCATGTGCTCCAGAAAGTGAGCAAGGCCACGTTGTTGCGGCTCTTCAAGGATGGAACCTACTTTCTGGGCAATATAGAATTCAGCCCGGTTTTCGGGTAATTTGTTATGACGGATGTAATACGTCAGGCCATTGTCTAATTGGCCGATACGGACATTCTTGTCCACGGGAAGAGGCGGAAACTGCATTTGTTGTGCTACCGCTTGTTGGAAACTGGCGCATAAAACGAATGCTACCACCAATAAACTACGAAATGAATGTTTCATATGAATGAATATTAAAATTGTTTCTTGCTCTATTTGTCGAAAGGCAGAAAAAGAAATCACAAGAGGAGGATTGTTTTTTTACACAAATGGGAATCTAGCGGCAAAACTTGCTAAATTCCCATTTATCTCAGTGTACTTTACAAGAGTGAACTTATCCTTTTATAGCCTCTCTTATCCGTACTAACTTTGTCAGCAATCCTTCCAGCAGATCCAGCTTCAGCATGTTGGCACCATCGCTCTTGGCTATTTCGGGATGCTCATGTGTTTCAATAAACAATCCGTCGGCACCTACGGCAATACCGGCTTTGGCTACAGTTTCAATGAGCTGTGGCATACCGCCTGTAACTCCGCTTGTCTGATTAGGTTGTTGCAGCGAGTGGGTGACGTCCAGAATAACCGGATAACCGAAAGTTTGCATCTCCGGTATTCCACGATAGTCTACGACGAGGTCCTGGTATCCGAAAGTCGTTCCACGTTCGGTGATCATTACCTCCTTATTGCCGGCTTCCACTACCTTTTCTGCAGCGAAGCGCATGGCAAGAGGGGAGAGGAACTGTCCTTTTTTAATATTTACTACCTTTCCTGTCTTTGCGGCAGCTATCAGAATGTCCGTCTGACGGCAAAGAAATGCCGGAATCTGTAGTACGTCCACGTATTCGGCAGCCATGGCAGCCTCCTCGGCAGAATGAATATCTGTAACTGTGGGTACGCCAAACGTATCATGTACTTTCTGCAATACTTTCAGCGCTTTTTCATCACCTATTCCTGTAAATGAGTCCAGGCGTGAACGGTTTGCCTTGCGATAAGAACCTTTAAAGACGTAGGGAATCTGTAGTTTCTCAGTGATATTTACCACACGTTTGGCAATGCGCATTGCCATTTCTTCCCCTTCAATCACACAAGGACCTGCCAATAAAAAGAAATTTCCGGCAGGGTTATTTTTTAATTCTAACATAAGTATTTGGTGTTTACGTTAATCGTTTATTTTAGTTGGGTATAATCAAGGTGATTGCCTCATGCATGATGCCGATGTCCAATGGGAAGTGTCTGTCGAGGAGGCGTCCATCCAGATCGACAGAGGCATTTTGTGCACGCAGTACTTTCACTTTCTGTGTCCTGTAAGGCATTACGACTTTATGGTTTAATATGCGTCCTTGAAGTAACATCCACAAGCCTGATACAAGTTGTAGCAATTCCGGGCGGTAGATCACGGATACATCGAGCCAGCCATTGTAGGGAACGGCACTGGGAACTTGTCCATATCCCCATGCACTACCGATGCAAACCGTCATGATACGTCCGCGGATATGCTCTCCGTTTATTTTGAGGTGCATCCGGTAAAGCTTGCGTTCAAAGAAAAGCGAAATGAGTGCCATGAGATAAGACAAGAATTTCACTCCCCAGAAACGTTTGGTCTGGTCGCTGATTTTCACAATGCGGGCTCCTAAACCGATATTGATGGCATTGAGGAAATAGCGGGTCACGTGTTTCTCGCCGTCGTAATAATTGCAGAAGCCGACATCGATTTTCCGGCGACGGTTGTTTATGATACAATCCACCGCATCTTTGTATTCCGAGGTCATTTCCCAGTATTTGGCAAAGTCATTCCCGATACCGTTCGGAATGATGCCTATGGCGATTTCTCTTTTATCTTCCGCATTGGACGACATAATGCCGTTAATCGCATCATTCAGTGCACCGTCACCACCTACAATGACAATTGTGCGGTATCCGTTATTGGCAAGAATACCGGCCAAACGTTCCACTGATCCGAACCCCTCGGACTGCACGTAGTCATAAGACACGCCTTTGCTGTCCATATATTCTTTTATTTCTTTCCACCGTTTCTGCACTTTTCGTGTGCCGGCTTTGGGGTTATATATCACTCCCCACTTTTCGGGTTCTACGCTCATATTGTTATCTCTTAGTAAAGTCCTACATAATCATTAGTTACCCTCCCAGGCTTCGTCTTTGCTGCTCCAAAGATACTAATTCCCTTTGAGTTTCGTTTGTACAAAAGCAATCTTTTCTTCCATCGGCAGCCCGGCATCCATCCAGTGAATGGTGAATCCGCGGCGTTCCATCCCCCGGAACCAGGTCATCTGCCGTTTGGCAAACTGGTGAATGGCGATTTCCAGTTCCCGGTACATCTCTTCGTAAGTCAGCTTGCCAATGACGTAGAGCGTCAGATACTTGTACTCCAGGCCGTAATAAATCAAGTCATCCGGTTGAATGTCTTGCTCTATCAGCCGGCGCACTTCATCCACCATTCCTTCATCCAGACGTTGGCGCAGTCGGCGGGATATCTTTTCGCGACGTAATTCCCGGTCTATATCCACACCGATGATGAGGCTGTTCAGTAGGGGGAATGTACGCTCGTCTACCGGTGTATGTGCGTAATATTCCTCAATTTCAATAGCACGGATAGCACGCTTGGCCGTATCCACATCCGTTATGTTGTGCAAGGTCTTATACTGTTGCAGTATCCCTGTTAATTCTTCCAAAGACTTATCAGCCAGCTGTGCACGCAGTTCCGGATTTTCGGGAACGGGGAGCAACTTATATCCTTTCAATACGGACTCTAAGTATAACCCTGTACCTCCACACAAAACGGGTAATTTCCCTTTTTGTTTAATAGTCTCGTAAGCTGTCAGAAAATCACGTTGATATTCGAAAACATTGTATTTGTACCCTGGATCGGCAATATCAATCAGATGATAAGGGATTTGTTTTCCATTTACGGTGTAGTCAATGAGGTCTTTACCCGTACCAAGGTCCATGCCACGGTAGATTTGCCGGGAATCCGCACTGATGATTTCGGTGTCAAGAACATTTGCCAGTGCCGCGGCAAAAGGAGTTTTTCCGGAAGCGGTAGGACCTAATATAGCTATCAAATCATAGTCAGGCATAAGTCGTTTTGATTGTTTTGTGGCAAAGATATGAAAAAGGAAGTGAAAAACGGAGTAGCTTCTCTTAAATGGTGTTATAAATACACTGTTTTCGCACACGGAGCTTGCAAAATACAGAAAAGTCCGTACCTTTGCAATGTGTTTTTCATAGTATTAGATTTAAGGTTAACAAAGGTTGGAGTACAGCGGTACTCCTTTTTTTATGTCCATACCTCCTGTGCTATACAGGTAAATCATTAATTCTCAATATTCCATCCCATTATTCGTAATAGTTCCCTTTCTTTAGATACGGCTTCGGATGTAATGGCATACCCTTGATGTGCCAGATTGTCATTATAGAGCTTTTGTAGCTTTTCTGATTCCATTTCCGGTATCACTTCCCAGGCAATTACCTTTCCGAAATCATAAGAGAAAAGCGGAGTTCCTTTTAAAGCCAGATCCATATTCTGCTTTATTTTGGCAACGGGAAACATTTTCAGGTATTCATTCTTTTGTTTGGCGGTACGTACTAGGACGTGCAGTTCACCATTTTCAATGGTAGCGAATATTAAATGTGAATCTCTGTTCACACCATTCTTATAAACATAATCACGCTTCTTCTGCAATAAGATTTTCAACGGAACACGGTTGACATAACCGTTCTCGTAGCAGAGGAGCAGTGCACCGTCGATTTCCTCTTTCCTGATTCCCAATGTGAGTATGGCATTGTCTATATGTGAGTATTCGTCTTTCAATAGATATCCGCCATTATTAAGCAGTGACAGATAGGATACTATCTGTGTACCATCTTCTTTTTCCGTCAACGCATTGGTGCGTATCAGAGATGTTTGTATCATAGCCTTTCCCGGTACGGTTTCCACTTTCTTTTTCTTCTTTTCCAGACTGGCTGCAAAGGCGGCGGCAACTGCTGTCTGTGTTTCTCCGGTTTGCAACAGGCTTTCGTTGATTAGCTCTATTTCCTTTTCCGCAATCTGGTTAAGTTCTGCCTGTAACATCTCATTTTTCCTTTTCTTCTGCTTGGTCAGGGCATTGCCGTCGAGCATTACCGTCGAATTGCCTTGCCTTTGCCATATCACTCCTTTCAGTTCAATCAGTTTGCCATAACAAGGCACTGTAACGCAGCATATTTCGCGGTTGCCATATCGGGGAAAATCTATTTTAATGATACTGTTGATGTCCTTTCCCATTGTTGCTATGATGCGTTGGCGGATGAAGCGTTCGTAGGCATCTGAATCGCATACCATGTAGGTGTAGTCCTCCTTCAGACCAATTATGGCTCCTGCATCGGATACGCCGATATAGAGTGTGCCGCCGGCGGCATTAAGGAAGCCTGCAATGGTGTGCAGTATAATTTCCGACTGCCGTTTCATGTCGGGTACGGTACGTCCGGCGGGATATACCACGGATGATTTAAATTCTACTTTATCATTCTCCCTACCCATGTGGGGAATGTCTTCGTGTTCTGTTGCAGAGGGGGATTTTGCCGCCGGCTCATCGGGCAATGCAAATTCTCCGGCGCCTATGCGTTGCAGGAGTTCATTGCGTAAAGGGATTAATGTGCCGGCCGGTAAGGAGTTGAGTAAAAGAGTATGGGCCAGTACCAACCGGACTATACGCTCTTTGTTTTCATCTTTGGTGGTTGCAATGCCTACTGCAAGCTCCGGGGCGAAGTTATGGGTATAGAACAAACTGAGAATTTGTAGCATTTCTTTTTTAGGGCGAAGTGAAGGATAACGTGAAACCGCAGCGTCATCTATACGCGAAAAATGCGTCCATCGTGCCTGCCCGTTATGGGTGGCAAAACTGTAGATGTTTTCCTCATAATTCATTTGCAGCGCCAGATACTCGCTTAAGGTTGAATCATTGAGCATTCCGGCCAGCAGATAAGCTGTTCCCAGCAGGTTGTAACGTTTCACCAGCAACTTTTCGACGGATGCTGTCACTGCCAGTAGCCAAGGTAATTCGCACATCAGGGGGAGCGATAACTGCTCTCCGGTCAGCATTGCATCCTCGTCTGTGAAGACTGGTCCGAAATTGCCCTCTTCCTCTTCGGCTTTTTCATCCTGTGGAGAACAGAAATTGATATATTCGCTGACTAATTTAGCCAGAGCCTCAGTTTCTTCTATCTCTTTATCGGATTTTTCTATACAGGTGGCATTGATGTATCCTGCATCATTGATGCCCCTCACTTCCAGCAGGGCTACCGTACCTACTTCAGGATAGGGTGTTGCGCCCGGTGTGAACAGTGTGTATCCTTCCTCACATACCCATACACCTGTTCCTTTGGAGATTCGCATCAGCCTGGCATATACACGATGACCGTATTTGATTGTCCCCGTTACAAATTCAAACAACTCCCGGAGGATGCTGAATGTCAGACGCCCATTCTGCCCGACTTTCGATACAGTGGCTTCAAAGGTATCTCCTTCATAAAAAATTCCGTCCATGCTGTGGATATGGCTACGGGTTACTTCATTGGCCAGTAGTGCACCGGTTCCTTCGTATCCCGGTTCTGTTACTTCTGCAAACATCATCAGTGGAAAACGTGGATTGAATGCTTTCAGCGTGATCCTGACACGCGTTCCCTCCGTAGGAAGAATCTTTTCCGGTGTCTTTTTGGTAGATGCCGTTATGTGTCCGGATAGCTGTCCTGACAGCTCTCCCCAGAGATTTTTTAATACAAAAACATTTTGTGCTTCATTTGCTTTCGGTTTGATGTCTTTCTTTGCATATACACTAATCCTGTCGTCGAATACGGACACCATCTCCGTCACCTTCTGGTGTTCGGGTAGTAGTGCGCCCGGATTGCAACCGGCATAGAGCCCGAACTTTCCATTACGTAACAGTATCCGTCCTCCTTGTGTGATATGTTGGGCTATCAGCTTGTCTTTATCATCAGATGTATCCGTCATGAATGAGCGCAATTTAGTAATGAATGGCTCAGGCTTGAAGTGGACGACATCTTCCCAACTAAACTCCGGGCGGTAAGATTGATTTGCCCGTGTCAATACATCGAATGCCTTATCCGTCAGAATCCCGGCGGAAGAAGGGCTTGCCAAAGCTGCATAGCGATAAAGCATGATGCGATAGACTGCCGTATGTGCTTCGCGGTTGTAGCAAAGCAGCAGGTAGATGGCCAGTAAGTGCATGATTTTAGTGGGGGAAACGTCGTGTACTGCTCTGGTTTTCTCTATCATCCTCTTGATTAGTTCTATAATGGATGTCAGGGAGGAAGTTTCCGTAGTTGAAGTGTTGCAGGCTATATATTGGCAGAACTCTGTGAGGGTAAACATGTTTTTATCAGCTAATGTGTCGTCCAGCCGGAACAAGGCAGTCAGTAATTCGGTCTTCCGGCTTCGGTCGGATAAATATCCCGAAGTCCGTATTTTTGTGAATATATGTTTTAGAAAATTATCCACAGTATTGCTCCGGATAAGTTCTATGGCTTTTAGTATTGCTTCGCAGACAAATATTTCCCGTTCTCCCTTTTCGCGCAGGGATTGAACTACGGACGACGAATAGAATGTAAGGAACAGGGAGTCCTCGAGTATCCATTCAGTGATAAGAAGTTGGTAGTGTATTAATTCGCATACTCCTTCCCAATCTTTTTTTTCTATTTTTTCTTCTCTTTTGGCAAGCAGTATACTCTGGAATGACAGTAGCCATTCTCCTTCGTGACTGTCATATTGTTTCAACACTTGCTGTATTTTCGGATCTCCGGTCGAGTCGGTACGTAGTGTTTCCAGTTGAATGCAGGCTGGCAGTTGTTCGGTATGGATGTTATGCATCAATTGCTCGAAGGTGATGAAATTGGTTTCACAGTCCATTTCCTGGTTGACAGGAACGACGCCCAGGATTCCATCCGGATTGATATGCTTGACCGTGCAGCGGACATTTCTTCCTATAGTCAATTCTTTCCCTATTCCTACCTGGATTAAGGCGCGTATGCCATTCATATCATATCCATAATAGATATTGCGGTGTCCGGATTGATAACCTGGCTTTTGTTGCACAACGAAAGGGTAAGTGCTACCGACTGTATAAAGTTTGCGTGATATTTCACCTTTATGTTGTGCAAAGAGAGGAGTGTCATCGGCATCATAGCTATAAACGATACATTTCACTTCATCGGGAACCGGTAGCTTGTGCTGGAATTTCAGCATTTTCACCTTGTATTTGATTCCTTCATTTTCTATCAGATAATAATGACAATCATTTGTTATCATGGTCCCGGTTACTTTCAGGGAGTAAATCACATCCTTCTCATACTGCATAGTTTTATTTCTATTATCGGGCAATACAGCCTTCGTGTTTTTAAATACGGCAATTTATGTATTTTTTATTGAACTGCAAAGGCTATCCGTAAAAAACATGTAAAAATATTCAGAAGTAAAAATGCGGACAACTCTTTGAGTTCTTTTTATTCTTTTGTCCTCAGGCTGACTAGTTCTGCCCATTTACGGAGACTGAGGTCGAAACCGCCTTTTTCTAACAGGTGGGGAAGGGATTTGTAGTGCAGGATTGTAGTGTCGTTGTTCCTTTCTTAGGCATTCCTATGCTTTTTCCCTTCCAACGGTTAGCCTTTTCCATCCGAACGTTTATTCTTTCCACCGTGGAGTTTCTTTCTTTCCACCATGGTGGAAAGAAAGTTTCCCCGTGATGGAAAGCAACTTTCTCCATGGTGGAAAGAATAAGTACCTACTACAATTTTCCTTAACCGTCGCAGCGAAAAGAGATAAAAGTGGTGATGTGGCGGCTTAACTCCCGTAATTCACTTTAAAATGATAAGGAAGGAAGAAAAAGAGTGATAAGGTGGTAGGGTAATAGGGCGATAAAGTGGCTGCGCTATATATCACAGAGCGTTATCCCGTTATCACTTTATCGCCCTATCACTTTATCACATTTTGCTCATGCCCCGAAAGAAAGAAGCTAATAAAGAAAGGCTGCACCGTGCTTCAAGCACAGTGCAGCCTTTCTTTATTACTACTATATATTATTATTATTTATCCGGACTAATCATTGAAACTTCTACTTCATTTTTCTGTTTGAACAAGTCATCGGCAAACTTCTGAATATCTTTAGCTGTGATGCTGTTGACTGTTTGTTCGTAGTTTTTTATCGGGTTCATTCCGGTGAACAAGTATTCATCAATGCTTTCCATCCAGTAGCTGTTTTCTTTCAGGTCTTCGGCGTGCTTCTTCAACATAAACTTCTTCACCTTGTTAAGATTGGCTTCCGACGGCCCCTCTTTGGATATGCGTTCTATTTCGGCAAAGATGATTTTCATCAGTTTCTCTCTTTTAGAAGGTGCTGTATCGAAAACAATTTGTATTCCAGCTATTTCATTCGGATATTTGGAGAGATTGCCACCTACATATACCCCATAAGTTCCGCCTTCATCTTCGCGTACTTTCTCGGTATAAACTAAATCCATAATCTGGCAAGTCATGTCCTGCAGAATGGAATTCTTTAAATCATATTTGCACGTACCGATGAAACTGACGAAGTTAGAGGCTTTAGCTGTTTCTTGTTCACGGACGAACTCATTCTTATATACACCTTTACGGTATTCTATCTTGTTATCCTTAAATGATTCTTTACGGTTGATGGCAGGCAATGCTCCTAGATATTCGGCTATGAGTGGTTTCATACTTTCAACGTCTACATTACCCACGAGGATGAAGGTAAAATCGCTGGCGTCCTTGTAACGGTCTTGGTACATTGCCAGGATTTTATTATAATCCATATTGTCAATCATATCGGCCTTCATGCGGATAGTACGGGGATGTCCCATTTGCAATGCAAAGGTAATACTGTCGCTGAATGCAACGTTCGGGTTCATCTCCTGGTTCAGTAATGCTGCTTTGTTGCGGTTCTTATAAGATGCAAAAGCTTCGTCATCACGGCGCGGTGCGGTAAATGTCAGATAGGTGAGTTGCATCATCGTTTCAAAGTCTTTCGGAGAACAGTAGCCATTGACTGTTTCGGTCTTATCACCGATACCGTAACTTACGGAAGCCCTTTTGCCTGCCAATACCTTTTCAAGGTCTACAGCGCTGAAATTGCCTAAACCGCCTGCTGAAACGGCATCGAGGCCGTTGATGTTGATGATTTCAGAGTTGGGAAACAGTGAACTTCCACCTAGGCTTACACCCTTCATGGTAATCTCATCAGCTTTGAAGTCAGTTTTCTTGATGATAACTTTTACTCCGTTGGATAATGTCAGCATGGTAGTGCCGAATACATCATCTTTTTGTTCGGAGATGATTTTTCCACCCTTCGGGGCTTCTTTCATCAAGGGCTCGTCTGATACTTTGTCTACATACGGAGTCAGCTTTTCGGCTTTTACATCTTTCAGAATCTTCTTGATAGCTTCTTCTGTTGGCATTTTCAGCTCCTCCTTCTCGGGACCGAAAATGGCGACTACCTGGTTGGTATCTGTTATCAACATCTGCATCATCTGATTCAATGCTTGTACGGGGATGGCCGGAGCTATCTGGTTGATGATGGCATATTCGTTTTCAATACCCGGTATGGGTTCGTTGTCGAGGAAGTGGCGTACATATTCATCAATATATTCCTCGTTCCTACGTGTATCACGTTCGTTGTAGTCAGATTCCATATTGCGCAGATATTCGGCACGGGCACGTTGGTATTCGCTTTCAGTGAAGCCAAACTGGCGGGCACGTTCCATTTCGCGGACCAGGGTGGTGATACCGTTTTCCACTGCATCTTCTTTGCATACAACGATGCCGGTAAAGGCTTGTTTGGTTTTTGCAACGAAGAAATCTCCATCATAGGTTCCTGCGTAGATATATGGAGGGTTGGCAGCTTGAAGCAGTTCGTTCAGTCGGGCATTCAGCATGTTATTGATGAGGTCGATGGCATAGTCTTGTATCAGATAATCCATATTGCCTTTTTCTGAGTCGGGAGTTGCTTCGTGTTTGTTAAAGATGATAGCTTGGATATGGGGTTGTTCCTTATCCCGGGCAATCAGCACAATCGGTTCTTTATTGTCATTTACCGGATAATATTCGCGTTTGGCGGCATTGGGTTGTGCGGGAACATCGGCAAACAGTTTCTTAATCTGTGCTTCGATGGCATCTACATCTACGTCTCCCACCACAACTATACCTTGCAAATCGGGACGATACCACTTTTCATAATAATCTCTTAGTGTCTGCGGCTTGAAGTTCATCACTACATCCATGGTTCCGATGGGGAAACAAGTAGCATACTTGGTACCGGCAAACATAGCAGGGAGCAACTTTTCCTGGAAACGTTGCACTGCACTCATGCGCGTACGCCATTCTTCGTTGATGACTCCACGTTCTTTATCAATCTCTTTCGGGTCCAGAGTCAGGTCATTGCTCCAGTCGTGCAGAATTAACAAACAAGAATCGATGGCTCCCGGAGTATTGACAGGTACATTCGAAATATTATATACGGTTTCATCTACTGAGGTGTAGGCATTCAGGTTTTCACCGAACTTAACTCCAATGCGTTCCAGATATTGTTTCAGGGCATCACCCGGGAAGTGGGTAGTTCCGTTAAAACACATGTGTTCGAGGAAGTGGGCGAGGCCACGCTGGTTCTCTTCTTCCTGTATGGAACCTACTTTCTGGGCGATATAAAAGTCTGCCCGTTCGACGGGGAGATTGTTTTTGCGGATATAGTAAGTTAGGCCGTTATCCAGTTTTCCGATGCGTACATTAGGATCAACGGGGATAGGAGGCATCTGTTGTGCAAGAGCCTGTTGGAAGTTACAGCATACGACAAATGCTATAATCAATAAATTACGAAATAGATGTTTCATGTTTATGAATATTAAAATTGTATATTGTCCTATTTGTCTGGAAAGGATGAAATAAATCACAGAAAAGAGCGTTTTTTTGTAATAATGGTTGTTTGTCGGGCAAATGTTACATGAATAAAAGTTTATGTAACATGAAAATCCCAAGTGTAACATTGGCAATAGTAAGTGGAAACATGGAGGATAGGTTGATATTTCGTAATGACCTATCTTTGTACAAAACAGAAATTAATCAAAAGGTATCATGCCATGAAAACAAAATTTAGTTGGATTTTCTATTGCTTAGTGAGTTTGTTGCTATCTCAATCTTTGTCGGCGGCAGAGCGTTTTGTGACAAATGAGAGTAATGGATTTGTCTGGATACAGCAAGGAAAGGCGTATCCAATACTGGTGGACTCCCGGGAAGACAAAGGAGTAGTACGGGCTGTGGCCAATTTGCAGACAGATGCGGGTAAAGTAACGGGTATTACTCCGGAGATTATTCACTCTGTAGCTGGCAATCGTATGTTGATAATCGGTTCTATAGAGAATAGCTCCTGGATTAAACAACTGCTGAAGGCCGGAAAAATCAATGCTGCCGATTTGCAGGGAAAGCGTGAGAAATACATCCTCCAGATGGTGAAACAGCCGATGGAAGGCGTGGACGAGGCGGTAGTTATAGCAGGTAGTGACAAGCGGGGTACTATTTACGGTATATATGAATTGTCACAGCAAATGGGAGTATCACCTTGGTATTTCTGGGCGGATGTTCCGGTGGAAAAGCACGATATTATATCTATTAAAGAAGGTATATATACAGATGGTGAACCGGCTGTGAAATACCGTGGTATTTTCCTGAATGATGAATGGCCCTGTCTAGGAAACTGGGCGGGCGATACTTTCGGTGGATTCAATAGCAAATTTTATGAGACTGTCTTTGAACTGGTGCTTCGCCTGAAAGGAAACTTCATGTGGCCGGCTATGTGGAACAGTGCATTCTATGACGATGATCCAATGAACGGTCCGTTGGCTGATGAGATGGGAATTGTGATGGGAACTTCTCACCACGAACCTATGGGACAGGCTCAAAAGGACTGGAAACGCCGTGGAACCGGAGAATGGAATTATACAACGAACGGCGCCGTACTGCGTGACTTCTGGCAGAAGGGTATGGAGCGTTGTAAGGATTGGGAAGCAGTGATTACCCTAGCTATGCGCGGTGATGGTGACGAACCGATGAGTGAGGATGCCAATATCTCCTTATTACAGAATATAGTGAAGGATCAGCGGAAGATTATAGAGAAAGTGACTGGTAAGAAAGCGAAAGAAACTCCGCAAGTGTGGGCGCTCTATAAAGAAGTGCAGGATTATTATGATAAGGGTATGCGTGTGCCCGACGATGTAACCCTTCTGTTGTGTGACGATAATTGGGGAAATGTGCGCAAGTTGCCCGATTTGAAAGCTAAACCCCGTAAGGGCGGTTATGGAATGTATTATCACTTCGACTATGTAGGAGCTCCCCGTAATACTAAGTGGATCAACATTACCCAGATACAGCGCACCTGGGAACAGATGATGCTGACTTATGAATATGGTGTCCGTGAACTGTGGGTAGTCAACGTGGGTGACTTGAAGCCTATGGAATATCCGATAACCTTCTTCCTGGACATGGCTTGGAATCCCGGACGTTTCAATGAAAACAATCTTTTCCAGCATACGGTAGACTTCTGCAAGCAGCAGTTTGGTGGCAATTATGCGGAAGAGGCGGCGCGTCTTATAGATACATATACCAAATATAACCGCAGAGTTACTCCTGAAATGCTGAATGACAGAACGTACAGCCTGGAAAACTATGATGAGTGGCGGCGTGTGAAAGATGATTATGCGGCTTTGAGCCTGGATGCCCTGAAACTCTACTATCTGATGCCTGCCGGTTACCGGGATACTTTCGACCAACTGGTACTCTTTCCGATACAGGCATGTGCCAACCTGTATGATATGTATTATGCCGTAGCAATGAATCGCAAACTGGCAGAGGAGAATAATGTACAAGCCAATAAATGGGCTGATAAGGCTCGTGCGTGTTTTGAACGTGATTCTGTAT
>OATJ01000632.1_pt1 | contig 18690 bp, 9 predicted proteins | sample 1516661 | NCBI WGS metagenome assembly OATJ01 (sample SAMEA2579951, study PRJEB22360) | human gut metagenome
GTTTCAAGTGAGTACCGGAATGGGTCCCCCCCACAGAACCCGCCAGTTCTCCGTTCTTGGGAAGGCATTCCGAACCAAGCCGCATATCGCCATACTCAAAAGTCGTATAGCTCAGCCCGAACCCGAAAGGATAAAGCGGTTCATTACTTTGGTCAATATAGTTACTCTGGTAGCGGTTGAACACCCCATCTTGCGGATCGGGGCGACTGGCACTCAAATGGTTATAGTATAACGGCATCTGTCCTACGGCACGTGGGAAACTGGTAGTGAGCTTTCCGGCAGGCACGGCGTGCCCAAACAATACGTCAGCTATGGCATCGCCCGCCTCACTGCCCGCAAACCATACGTTCAGTATAGCAGGAACATGTGCCGTTTCCCAATTAAGCACCAACGGACGTCCCGTAAACAATAACAGCACCACCGGCTTTCCCGTCTTCACCAGTTCTTTCAGTAACGCTTGTTGCGCATCCGGCAGTTCCAGTTCCGTACGTGAGGCCGATTCACCCGACATATCCGCACACTCACCCAAAGCGGCAACAATCACATCCGCACGGGCAGCCACCTGCAACGCCTCCCGAAGTAATTTCCCATTGTCTCCACGCTCCAAAGGACGGAAGCCGACGGCGCCTTTCTCCATTTCCTCCTCGTAATAGATATTGCTGCCTTTGGCATGAAAGACTTCGCCCCTGCCCTTCATCGCGTCGCGCATCCCATCGAGCAGGGAACGGTGGTCGGAAGGAACACAAGTCAGACTCCACATGCCGCACATATTGTTGCGGGCATCGGCCATAGGTCCTATCAGCGCTATCTTCTTATCCATAGAAAGAGGCAGCAGACTTCCCTCGTTCTTCATCAGCACGAAGGTTTCACGTGCCACCTCACGCGCTTCCTTGCGGTGCTCGGGCGTAAAGATTTCCTTCTCCGCACGTACCGTGTCGCAGTATTTGTAGGGGTCGTCAAAAAGTCCCATTCTATACTTAGTCTCAAGCACCCTACGGCAGGCACGGTCAATATCAGCTTCAGAAATGAGTCCTTCCTCCAATGCCGACTCCAAAGTATCCAGAAAACCGGCGGTGACCATATCCATGTCCGTTCCCGCCTTCAGAGCAAGCACGGAAGCCTCTTTCTTGTCGGCCACGCCGTAAGTTTTCATCTCTCCGATGGAATAATAATCGGTAACGACCATACCGCCAAATCCCCACTCGTTACGAAGAAGATCGGTCAGCAGCCACTTATTGGCAGTGGCAGGAATGCCATCCACAAGGTTGAACGCACTCATCACGCTCCCCACACCCGCCTCAACGGCTGCTTTATAGGGAGCCAGATAATTGTTGTACATGCTCAATCTGCTCATGTCCACCGTATTATAATCACGTCCCGCCTCGGAAGCACCATACAGTGCAAAATGCTTGACACAGGCCAGTATTTCATTATTAGCCTTCATAGCATCGCCCTGATAGCCATGTACGTATGCCCTCGCCATCAAAGCGCCCAAGTAGGGGTCTTCACCGTTCCCCTCGGCAATGCGTCCCCAACGGGCATCGCGGCAGATGTCCACCATCGGACTGAAATTCCGGCAGATTCCGTCGGCACTGGCCTCAGTAGCCGCCACGCGTGTCATCCGTCGGATGGCGACAGTGTCCCAGCTACACGACATGGCAAGCGGTATGGGAAATATTGTCTCATAACCGTGTATGACATCCGCTCCTACAATCAAGGGAATCTTCAAACGGGTTTCCTCCACGGCAATACGTTGCATCTCTCTGATTTTCCGTACTCCCTTCACATTGAAGAAGCCCGTGATTTCCTGCTTCCGTATCATTTCCGTGAGTTCGCCGTTCATCACCGTACCAGTCACTAAATCGCCTCCCGAGGGCAGGTTCAACTGGCCCAGTTTCTCCCGTACAGTCATCCGGTCCATCAGTCCGGTCACAAAACCGTCCATCTCCGTGCTATCCTTTCCCCCAAACGAAGAACAAGCCTGCAGGAAGCATGCAAGCAGTACAACTGCAAAATATCCAACTTTCATATTTCTAATATTTTAATGGTTCACCTCTTCCAGATACAATATCCGACTGGCATAATCACTCATTTTATCTGCATCCACCCTATGTTCTCCGGGAATCTCCAGTCCGTGACTCATCAGGAAAGAGCCACTCAGTACCTTTCCTTCAAAGGAGAGAGGGACATTGTCAATGCGGTTCAGCTCACGAATACGGTATTGTTTCCCCACATCCAATCCCGCCATCCTGACACGCGGCAACTGCCGGTTGACAAACTGTTCCAGCTTCCACCAATAGAAGACGGCTTTCGACTTATCTTCGCTGGCATACAACAATGAGGCTACCCCCTGACCGTCATACGGTGACATCAGCCGATAAAGTTCACCAAACTGCACCACCGGACGAATCTCTTTGTAAGCAGCAATCGCCTCACGGCAAAGATTTTTCTCTTCATCCGTCATATTCCGGGGTTGTATCTCCATACCGAGCCTTCCGCTCATTGCCACATCAATGCGATATTTCAAGGGCAAGCTGCGATGCGTCTGATGGTTGGGCGCAGCGCTGATATGCGCTCCCATAGCGATAACAGGAAAGAAATAGGACGTTCCCCACTGGATATAAATGCGTTGCAAGGCATCTGTATTATCGCTGGTCCAGAATTCATCAAAATAGGGTAAATAGCCGTAATTGACGCGACCGCCTCCACTGGCACACGCCTGAATCGTCACATCAGGATATTTTCTACGGATGCGTCGGCACACATCCTCAAATCCCTGATGATAAAGAATACTCAGATGGCTTTGCTCGTCCTTGTCCAAATGGACAGAACCGTGGTTCAGCACCGGCATATTGGCATCCCACTTGATATATTCTATTTCCGGATAGCGGGCCAGCAAGGTATCCACCGTATAAAAAATGAAATCCCGCACCTGGGGGTTGGTAAGGTCAAGTACTGCCTGCGTGCCACCGCGCGCCGTAATGAAGTCTTGTCCGGGGACTTTCATCACCCAGTCGGGATGCTTCTCGTATAGTTCGCTGCGTGTGTTAATCATTTCGGGTTCAATCCAGATGCCGAAACCAATATTATGTTTCGCGGCATCACGCAATAGTCCGGCAATGCCGTCAGGCAGTTTCTTCGGGTTCACCACCCAGTCCCCCAGCCCGGCGTTGTCAATATCACGCGGATGCTTGTCGCCAAACCAGCCATCATCCATCACAAAGAGTTCGCCTCCCATCAAGGCTATGTCTGCCATCATCTGCTCCATATCCTTCTGATTAATGTCGAAGTAAACACCTTCCCAACTGTTCAACAGTATCTTGCGAAGTTTGTCTCCATTGGCCAGTTTATGGTTCCGTCCCCATTTATGGAAATTACGGCTTGCGCCGCCCAATCCCTCTTCCGAATAGGTGAGCGCCAACGGGGGAGTACGGAATACCTCGCCTTTTTTCAGCCTGAAGGAAGCACCTTCCTCATCCATACCGGCAAAGAAGTGGTGATAATCGCCGTCATCCGTATTGATTTTCAGCCTATAGTCACCGGTATAGCAAAGGGCTGCGCCGATAGTACGCCCTGTGTTTTCCTGTGGTTTCCCGTCCAGCGAAAACATTACTTCGGCATGGGCAGTATGCGAATTGCGTACGCCATCGATATTCTTTATCAGCCTGATGCCGGGTTTTAAAGGTTCCTGAAGCAACCTTGCCTCGTTTCCCCACCCGCCGTAGAGGCTGGAAAGCCCCACATCGCCTCTGCGGAGAGGAAGATAAGACGAAGCAAATTGAAGGAGCGTTACCGGAGTCTTCTCCGAATGGCTGAATTCAGTCCAGGTTTCAATCACATCCACATCCCGATATGCCTTGTAGCAGAGATTGACGTAGAAGGGATAAACACAATCCTTCAGTTTCACAAGGGTGAGCACAGCATCCGGCTCTTGCCTCACTTCCACATCCTGCACATAAAGCCGGGTGGCTATCACCCCATCGGCATGTCTGACACGGAGAGCGGATTCACCGGGCCATCCGATTCCATAAGAAGGATAAGCAACATGATGGCACGTACCTGCCACATTCATCTGCCGCAAATCATCCTCCGATAATCCGGTTCCGTAGTAGAGATACCTTAGTTCGCCTCCTACCGGAGCATCAAGCACCAATGCGAAGGAAGGGGTGGACACAACAATCTGCCCGGCGGCAGCGGGCAGTGCAGCCAACAACAGTCCTGCCAGACAGAGCCACAAAATATTTTTCAAATTTTCCATACCAATAATCTATAAACCAATTCATATCAATCAAGTCCCGAACAATGCGGCTCCCTGGCGTCACATTCAAGAAAGCATCATCGCAAAGTGTCGAATATCGCCTCGGCTATCTTTCGCATGCCTCGGTCGTCAGGGTGGGCAATAATAAACTCCTTGGTCACGGTATAAGGCTTTCCTTCCACATCATAGAGGGTATCGCCCACCTTGGGACGCGAATCATACAGACGGTCTATCCAGTCAATCGGAATAAAGGAAATACCGTGGGTACGGGCGGCATGAATAATGGCACGCTCCTTCTCGGCATCTTCCCAAAAGCAACCGGTGATGACCACCCTGCCCGCTTTCTGTTTGCAATATTCCACCAGGCGGAGAATGCCCGGACGGAACGCCTGCTTATCCTGCACATTCTCACCCAGACGAATCACGACAAGGTCTTTGCCGCGAACAGCCGAACCTATCAATGAATCAATATCGCACGTCAGATTGCGTTCCCAGTAAGCGATGTTGAGCGGGGTAACCACCGTGCCGGGATGTTCTGCGCAGAGCAGCTTCTGCAACTGGTGGCAATAGTCGTTCTCTTCCTTCGAAGCTGCCATGCCCCACTCCGAGAACCATTCGATATCAGCCTTATATTCATGCCGTGTAATGGAATTTCCCAGGCAAAGCACTTTAAGGGAAGCGCCGCCCGGTTTAGACTTCTTATTGTTTTCTCCCGAAGCGGGAAGACAGATTACGGCCATGATACAGGCCAGTAACAAATGTTTCATACTCTTGCTTGATAAAAATTAAAATTCATTCACCGTCTCTTTACCGTCCAGCCAGGCAGCCATGTTCAGCACCAGCAAGTTCCAGTTCTGGAAGCCCTTGTTGAGGATGGGCTCGCCGTTGTCGGGCATGTAATATTCGTGCAACGCACCGAAACGCTCATAGTCGCGGCCCAGCAGCAACACGGTCTTCTCCGCCAACTCCCGGGCATCTTCCGTATAGCCGTAGCGGAGCAGTCCCCGGAAAACAAAGTAGTTGACGCATATCCATACCGGTCCTTGCCAGGAAGAAGGATTGCCGCTGGCACGCACGTCGTACATTTTCTCCAATGGAGAAAGGGAACGCACACCTGCCGCCGCATTGAACAAACGGGAATCGCGATATTGCCGTTCCACGATTTCGCGCGCCTGGGAGTGGCAATTCCGGCCCACAACGCCATGAAGCCGCTCCACACACTGAAACGTTGTATCAGGCAGTCGTAAGTACGGGGTTGTCCGGTGTGGTAATGAAAGCCCGGCGTAGCGGGCTTTTCCACCGGAAGCAGGTTAAGGTCTACACTGTAGTAGAAGCCGTCGCGAGGGTCCCAGCAATGCTTGCGGATATCTTCTTTCAGTTCCTCCGCTTCGCGGGTGAACCGATTTTCCAGATCGGGCATGCGGAGCTGTCTTGCCAGATAAGCCATGGCAAGCAGTTCCCTATACATCAAGGCATTGAGGAAGATGGAGCCCGAGCTTCCGTGAGGACGGTAGAAGGTACTCGGGTCATTGTCCACGCCAATCATTTCATCGTTTTCCCAATAGAGCAATCCGGTGGCCTTGTGGCGATGGTAATTGAGGTACTTGCCCACAAACGTCTGCAAGTTATAAAACCCCTCACGCAGCCATTCGGCATCACCGCCCGTCTGCTCCACTACAAAAGCAGCATGCTGCGCCAGGACGGGTTTGTGCATATTGGTCTTCCAGGGATTGATTTTCTGCAGCAACTGCCAGCGCTCTTCCGTATTGTCAAAGATGCAAATGGGAATCCACCCGTCGCCTCCGCCATAGCTGAGGAAGTTGAGAATACAGCCTTTCTCGTAGGCAATCAGTTCCTCACGGTCGTCACTGGTGCCGTTTTCCACGATGATTTGCCGCAGGGCTATGTCGCTCAGCCATGAATCCCAGTCCCACAACTGGTTGGCATACTGCCCGCTGCCGGGCACGAGGAAGGGATACTTCAACGCACCGACCGGTTGCCGGTACATACCCTTCATATTCTTATAAATATGCTGCCGGCATATCGCTTTGTATTTTTTCAGGTTGCCGGCATTCCTTTCGGGTAATTGCGCCGTCAATGAAACGCTGACCACAAGCCCGAAGCACAAAAACAGTATCTTCTTCATATATTTCAAAACACTTGTTGATTTTTCATCTTAATCCCTTCTTCTCCAAGGCTGCAATCAACTCGGCAGGCACGTCCGTCTGAATCATCCGCACAGTGGGGAATATGTCAAACAGTTCGTCAAGTTGCCTGTCGTCCAGCGCATATTCGGGTATGGCCTGGTCGAGCACCCACAGCAGGCAGACGGAGGGAATCATGCCCAACTCTACCGAATCGCCCAAAGAGGGGCTTCTGCCTTCGGTGGCATACGATGTCTGCACGAAAAACGTACGCGGCAATCCCTCCAGCAACTTGTGCCCTCCTACCCAAGGATAGACGTTGGCATCCTCCACCACACCGAGCACCTCACGGGTACCCTCTTCCACACCACTATAGAAGAATACGGCTTCCATCATACCCGTCCGGCACACCACGTCCGCCACTTTCCCGAAGATACCTTGTCCGGTACATTTGTCGATGTCTACATACGCCCGTCCGCGTACGGCGGTCAGATACTCTTCCAATGTGGGCATCTTCTCATCGGTGGGTTTTCCGGCACGGTCTTTCAGGTTGTACTGCAGGATTTCGTCATAGGTCATGTCGGCAATCCGGCCTTGTCCGGTGGTAGTGGCGTCGATGGTCTCGTCGTGACATACCACGAGAACACCATCTTTTGTATGCCTGACGTCGCACTCCAGAATTTCAGCGCCGGCGGCCACGGCAGCCTCTATTGCACTGAGAGAATTCTCGGGAATGGTCTTGTCCTGCGTATGCGCCCGGTGGGCCATGACCCACACCTTCTTGTACGAGGGGTCTTTGAACCGCCGCATGGCAACGCTGAGCGCCGGCAAGTCGCAGACATGTATACCGGCAGTCAATGTTCCGGTTGCCGTCTGCGCCTTGATGGTGTAATCCCCCTCCTTGGCATAGGCGTGCGTCAGGAGTCCGTCGTTCCTGCCCGTTTCCACGGTTCCGTCTCCGAAATCCACCGTCATCTCCATGTCCGGAGCAACGTTGTCCAGCTTTATCTTTACTACCTCATGCAACATGGTATACTCACTGACCGATATGCGGGGTGTTTGTGTCTCTACTTCCTTTTTCGCTCCCTGGCAAGCCGTCAGAAGAACCAGCAGAAGGCCGATGCACAGATTCATTTTCTTGTTATAGCTCATATTTTATCTCTATAAAGGAATTTCTACCTGTTTTTCCATCAATATTTCCGGTAAGGTTCCGTCATCATGTGCAGGGTTTGCGGAATCCATACCTTGTAGCGGCCTTTCGGGGCCCAGTCGTTGCCCGCAGAGGCAAAGTCACAGAAGCGTACGGGCTTGGCCGTCTTGTTGGCGGCATCTTCCAGGTCGGTGCCCAGCACAGCGGGAACTTCCAACGTAATCCAGGCAAATGAACCGGACATATTCTCGTGTACTGCGGCCTGCACCACACCCCGCTCATCGCTCTTGATGACGGCACACTCATCCACATCGCCGTCGTCGAAACGGCTGTCGCGAGCAAATACCAGCGGACCGCGCACCACTGCCTGGTGGTTATGGCTCTCCACAACTTTGGTTTGAAGGTCGAATTCCAATGTCACTTCATCGCCTCGCTTCCATATACGGTCCAGGCAGAGATAACCGCCCAGGTGCAGCACTTCCTGCTCTTGCCCGTTGACAAAGGCCTTCGCCCCGTCTACCTGCGAAGGGATGCGCAAGGAGAGTTTAAAGCGTTCGTCCCTCTGCGGTTCCACTCCGATGCTTACCTTTCCGTTTACGGGATAACCGGTCTCCACCTTCAGGGCCACTGCATTCTTCCTGCCCGTCTTCACCGTAGCTTCCATCGGCACATAGAGATTGAGGAATATACCGTCTTCTTTGGTCGCCACCGCCATCTTCGGAATCAGGGCGAATCCCCGGGGACCATTGGCATTGCAGCAGTTGATGTGCATGCCGCATTGCTCCTCACCCGGCTGTCTGCGTCCTTCCAACGGACTGTACTTGGAAATCTGTCCTCCGTCGTGTTTCATCGAGGCGAACAAGGCATTGTACATCGTCCGTTCAAACTCCTCGACGTAGAGCGGATTGCCCGTGTCGCGCCACAAACGGCTGCAGAACTGCATGTAGGTGAACGTCACGCAAGTCTCCATCGTATGATAAGCCGGCAGAGTCTGCTTGTCCTTGCCTCCATACCAGCACTCGAAGGCCGCACCCGAACCGGCAATGTTTATCTCGTCGCGCCGGATACTCCCGGCCGTACGCTCGGCGGCTTCCTTGTAAAGAGGGTCGTCCAGCACACGCCCCAGTTCTATCAGACCTTCGTAGCAGGACATCATCTCGTAAGCCTTCTGCCCGTTTTCGAACGACCACCACGATGCCGGATAAGCCGAACGTCGCGATACCGGCACATCTTTCAGCGCTTTGGCTATGAGTTGCGAACTGCCCTCCCGCTCGATGCCCGCCACGATGCTTTTGGCAAAGTCGAGGTAGCGTCTCTCGCGGGTAATGTCATACAGATAGACCACCGGTTCCAGGATGGAACAACTTGCCATGCCAAAGTAATTGCCGGTACGGGCAATGTCGACGTGCTGTTCGTGCAACTGCTTCATCAGGTAATCCACCGAACGCATAGCGGTCTGCAATGCCGCCTTGTCGCCGGTCAGGCGATAGTATGCCACCAAGGCAAGTGCCGAATATTTCCTGCCCCAGATGTCCCAGTTGGTCAGCCGGGCTTCGGGACTGTAGTTGCCTATGTAGCCTTCCGGAGTCTGGGTCTGCATGAAACTCCGCACGCCGGTCTTTATCTGCTCCAGCAACGCAGGGTCCTTGCAATACTCGTAAGACGAAATGGCCCCCAGCAGCCACTTCCCAAAGAATTCGGACTGCCAAAGGCTTGTCTCCCCGCGATGACGGAAAGGCTCTACCAGATGCTCCACATCCTGCGATTTCACCCGCTGCTCGATGCAGGTATGGATGCGTCCGCCTACAAAACCGCCAATGCGGATGTCCTCTACCCTGCTCTCCTGCCCCAGAACCGGCAAAGAGGCCCAGGCACACAGTCCTAACAACAATACTCTATAATTCATCGTATATCCATATTTTGATAATATCCATAAAAAACATGCAAGTGCAAACAGTCTTTTTGTCCGAATTTATACACATGCAATCCAGCATTCCACAAACAACTAAGTATCAACCATTTACGTATTATCCTATCTCAGTCGTATACTTAGGGTATCTCAGTCGTATAGTGAGATAACCTAAGTATACGACTGAGGTACCCTCATTATACGACCTTGCCTGAAAACAATCCATCTTGTAATCTTTTTATACCTTATTCCCAAAAAAGACGAAGTGCATATAAAAAAGACAAATCTCCCCCCGCAATCTTTTCCGGAGAACAGAATACGGAAGGAGATTCTTACTGTTTGCATCCAATCATCATCCTGCCTTATCAATATCCGGGGTTTTGTTCAATCACCCCGCCCGACTCGGTAATCACTTTCGGCGGAATGGGGAACAATACCATGTGGTCCTTGGCTGCGGTACATCCGCGATTTCTGGCAAACTCGATGTATTTACCGAAGCGTATCAGGTCCTGACGACGCCAGCCTTCCATAAAGAGCTCGCGCCCTCTTTCCATCAGCAGGAATTCTTTAAACTTCTCCTTGCTGGATTGTATATCTGCCGGAATGGTATGCGTGACGCCCACACGGTCGGTAATCTGTTTCAGATAGCCCAGTGCCTTGTCCGTAGGTCCGTTCAGCTCGTTCTCTATTTCGGCCAGAGAGAGGAGTACGTCCGCATAACGGAAAGCCACGATATGCGTATTGCCACTGGCATACTTCTCCGGGGCCACCAAATACTTCACCGGAATGGCGCCCTGCTGGATACGGTCATCGCTTGCACCACCTCCTCCTGGACGGGTATAAAGTGTACCGTCCGCATCCTTATAAGAATCGGCAATCACTTCCAAACGGGCATCCGCCTTGTCATACGTGTCATAGAAATCCCATGGCATCAGATAGCCTCCCCAGCGATGAGTCGGACAAGCTTTGTGCTCGAAATTCTTGCCGAAAGTGATGCAATTGGGCGGGAAAAGATAATAAGCATACTCATTTCCGGCCAGTTCTCCACCCGGAACGGCCCATACCGTCTCATCATTCATTTCATTGGAGAAAACATCCTTATAGTCTTCAGAAAGCGTATACCCCATCGTCTTCATACTCTCGGCATAAGGTAACGCCTTGTCATATTGGTGGTCGTTCATATATGCTTTCATCAGCAGCATAGTGGCAATCCCTTTATTCACGCGACCCCAATTTTCCGTACCATTCGTTTTGTCATAAAGATACGGCAATGCCTCCTGCAAGTCGCTTACCATGCGATTGAAATAGACTTCTTTCGTAGGACGCGGCGTATAAACGATGTTGCTCAATCCCTCCGGTTCAAGCACACATGATACCGGTCCATACAAATCATAAAAGCAGAACATCAACCAAGCACGCAAAGTCTTTACCTCGGCAATCTTCTGTGCTTTTGCCGCTTCCGGCAGGCCGCCGACTTTCTCCAGCTGATCCAGAATGAATGTACAACGGGTAATATTACGGCTAATGGAGTATGTTCCGTAGGTATCCCATGCACCGGACCAATTGAATTTATAAGTCTGGTTGCTCTGGTGCATCATTTCGTCCGAAGTGAATTCCGAGTAAGCCCACCAGCCGTCACCGGAGGCGTAGATGGGCATGGTCCAACCATCGTTAGAGCCATCATACACACCACCGGAATTGGCCTTGAAATTGGCATACATGCCTATTACCAATGCATCTATGTCTTCCACCGTCTGTGGGAAGTTTGAATTTGTCAGGCTCGAAAATACTTTTTGGTCCAAGTCGCATGAGTGGAGCATCACACCCATGCACAAGGCAACCGCCCAACTGATTATCTTTTTTGTTTTCATCTCTTCTTGGTATTTTAGTTTAGAAATTAATGTTAACACCCAATACGACTGTAAACGGAATGGGGAACGGTGCGCAGTTGATTTCCATTTCCGGGTCCAGACCCTCGTAATTGGTCAGCATCAACGTATTCTGCAAATCCACGAATACGGAAGCATCCGAAGCAATCTTGTTTCTCTTCAGGAACTTCTCAGGCAGCATATAAGTCAGCTTGATATCCTTGAAACGCCAGAAGTGTACGTTCTTCAGCGTAAAGTCATGCGTACCGGTCTTGTTGTTTCCGCCAGTCACATCCGCAGCAATGCCCGGATACCAACCGGTAGGGTTGTAGGAGGTCCATACGTCTTTCACGCGTACACTGGTATTATCGTCTCCGATACCTCTGAAGTTCCAGGAGTCGTATGCTTTTTTGCCCAGCACACCATACGTATCAATATCCAGCATCCAGTTTCTGAAGCGCAGGCTGGCACCCAGACCGAAGTTGGCTTTCGGGTCCCAAGTACCCAATTTCACGATATCGCCGTCATCCATCACACCGTCACCGTTGACATCTACATACTTCAGGTTACCCGGTTTGGCATCCGGCTGAAGCACTTTGCCATTAGAGGTGTAGGCTTGTATCTCTTCCAAAGAATGGAAGATACCGTTCGTCTTCCAGCCATAAATCGGGCTGATATCATCTTTTTCATCCAACCAAGGAGAAATAGCCACTTCGGGATTGCGTTCCACCCATTTGGAACGATTGTGGGATACATTGGCATAAGCTGTCAATGTCCAGTCCTTCTTGTCTATGATAGTACCTTTCAATGCCACTTCGATACCCTTGCTTCGGGTAGAACCTACATTCTTGGCTATATTGCCCACCATGCCGGTCACAGGAAGCGGAGTGAAATTGAGCAAGTCCTTGGCTGTGCGCACGTAGTAATCTACACTACCGGTCAGACGGTCATCGAAGAATCCAAAATCGATACCGGCATTTACCGTGATGTCCGTTTCCCACTTCAAATCAGGATTACCCTGCTCCTTCTGAATAATACCCTTATGATAAACCCCGCCGAAATAGTAATAATCTCCCGACCATGCGTTGCCATACGTAGTCAGCGGATAAGTACCGCCGGTCAAGATACTTTCATTACCCGATGTACCGTAACCGACTCTCAATTTCAGGAAACTCAAGACATCAAAGTCTTTCATGAATTTCTCTTCAGAGATAATCCATGCTGCAGAGGCACCGGGAAACCATCCCCACTTGTGATTATCGGCAAATACGGAAGAGCCGTCGTTACGGAGCGTAACTCCCAAAATGTAACGGTTCTTAAACGTATAGTTCAGACGGCCGAAGAAAGAAAGCTTGTTACGCCAAGTCTTCCACGAGCCCAAATTGGTCCTCTCAAGATCGGATGTAGAACCAATGTTGTTATTCTCATACACGTCCGTAGGGAAATTGTACCCCATCACGTTGTGAGATCTGGAAGTAGTAACGTAATATCCCGTACCCACAACTGCATTCAAGTGATGACCGTTAGCGATATCCTTGTCGAAGGTCAGATACTCTTCAATACCGTAGTTATCGTTGAATGCATTGGAGAAACCACCATAGTTATCCTCTACTTGTGCAGGCAGTTTACCTTTGGTAGAACCGAAAATCTCACGATTCTCGTCTGTCTTGTCCACACTCAACTGTACATTTGCTTTGAGCCACGGCAGGAATTTCACTTCCAGATTGGGCGAAAACATCAAACGTTTTGTCACCGTCTGGTTCTTGATATGAAACCAAGTAGCAGGGTTAGGTGTCAGAGGAGAAATAGAGGTAGTCAACTTTCCCTCCTCATCATACAGCGGCATATTTGATGGAAAGAAAATGGCTGCATTGGTCTGTACCGCTTCATTACGGTTCATCCGCGTATGTCCTGATGACGGATTGTTTGAAGACAAATGCGAATACATACTTGCCACATTCAGAGTAACGTACTTATTGAAATTGGCCTCAAAATTGAAGCGGCCGCTGAAACGCTGCAAATCACTGATTTTCAGAATAGAATTCTGATCATAGTAATTAAACGAAGCATAGAATTTAAACTTCTCCGAACCGGCATTAATGGCCACATTATGATTATGAATAAAACCGGTACGCGTAATTTCGTCCACATGGTCGTAAGTCTTTGCATTGCGTATCTCTTCAGCCGTAAACGCTTCCGCCCATCCCGATGCAGGAGCAGGTTCCGGCCCGTAAGGGAAGAAATTGCCACGATAAAGAAAATTCTCCATTCTGGAAAGGTTGACATTAGTCATATACTCTTGAGCATTAAGCACATCATAGTACTTCTTGATACCCTGCACGGAAAAAGAGCCATTGTACGAAATACGAGGCTTCCCGGCCTGACCTTTCTTAGTTGTAATCAAAATCACACCATTAGCGGCAGACGAACCGTAAATGGCAGCTGCACTGGCATCCTTCATCACGTCGATGGAAAGGATGTCATTGGGGTTCAGTGTAGCCAGCGGGCTTCGGTCGGATCCATCGTGCAAGCTCGGCAAATTTGGACCTCCGCTGGAAGCCTTGTTTCCGGTACTGCTTATCACTACCCCGTCAATGACGTAAAGCGGAGAATTCGAACCGTTGGGAGAAAGTTTTCCACGAATGTTCACACTCATTCCCGAACCGGGCTGTGCAGAGTTCTGCGTAATAGTAAGACCGGCCACCTTGCCTTGCAGCAGATTGTCGGCACTTACCGCATTGGGCGCTTCAAGCTCCTCGGACTTTACGGAAGAGATGGCACCCGTCACCGAGCGCTTCAATTGTGAACCATATCCCACAACCACCACTTCTTCCAGCAACTCGGCATCGTCCTGAAGAACGACGGTATATTCCGACTTCGAGTCTACCGGAAAAGCATATGTCTTGAAACCGATAAACGACACCTCTATCACCTGCCCTGCTCCGGCAGAAATCGTAAAGCGTCCGTCTATATCCGTTATCACACCCGACGTAGTGCCTTTCACTATCACGTTGGCACCAATGACCGGTTCACCGGTCTTGTCTTTCACCACTCCGGTCACATTCTTCTTTTGTTGTACCACTTCCGTTCCATCTGCTGGAGGATTTACTGCTTCTGCGTGTAAGCCCTGAACCGAACCGAATGAGAACAGTCCTACCATTCCCACCATCTGGAGAAAACGGCGGCCACGGTATGTTCCGTTCAGGATTGTGCTTACCAAAAGCGTTTCATGCTTTTTCATAATACGAATGTATTTAAGAATTAATTAAAAAAATTTTGCTGCAAACTTACCTGCAAAAAAGATTAAAAAAGGATAATTGCTCTTCAAAAAAGGCAAATATCCGCTCATTCATGCGTTTTGAACAGTTTGTTTTCATCCTTCACCACCTTCACCTTTTCCCTCAACCTGCCTATCCACAAGCTTTTCCGGTGAAACCGGTTTTACCCTATGCCGCTTTCCCGATGAAACCTCTTTTCTTCGCACTTCCAATTCCCGACAACTCCAAAAACATCTGCAGTTCAAATCTGTTTCACTATAATATAACTATGTATAAATCAACAGATAATTACTGCAAAATTCTGCAATAGTTTTGCAGTAACACTGCAACCATACTTGCAGTAACGCTGCAATAGTTTTGCAGTGACGCTGCAACAGTTTTGCAGTGGCGCTGCAACTAACTTGCAGTAGCGCTGCAACCAATTTGCAATGATGCTGCAAATCGGTTACAGTGAAGTTCGCCGCCGGCAATTGACAACTCCCGAAACATAAACGCGAGAGCGAACACAGAATTAAACCGGTTTCACCGGAAAAGCCTATGAATAGAGGGATTGAAGGAAAAGGTGAAGGAAGTGAAGAATAAAAAAAACGCTTTTATTCCATTTGGTTTACTCAAGTTTCACAAGCTCACTTCCGTAGCAGACTACGAATACCTTGTCAACATAAGAAGTCGGGCTTGCGAAACTTAAAGGCAGGCTATCGTTTGCATTTTACTAAAAAAGCAATCCGAAAACGGGATTAAAAGACACCCCCTATTTACCGGTACGTTGAACCACCTCCTGATACAACCGGTCGAAAGCAGGTTTCAGATGGCAGCTTCCGGTCTTTACACCCGGCTGGAATCCGTTCTGGTTGTAAGTGGCGTCTATTTTCTTCATCAATACCTGGAGGGCCTTGGCATGAGAAGCGGCTTTCTCCAGTTCCGTCTTTTTGCCGTCACACTGTGCCGCCAACATGCACAGCACTTCTCTTCCAAATTCACCCAGCAACTTAAACTGCATCAGCCAAGGACTTATTTCCTTGATTAATGCCGGATTTTCATCGGAAGCCAGCAGCAGGTCGGCAGAAGCAATCATACGTTCGCATTCCTCGGTTACAGCCGATGCAGCGGCGACCTCCCGCTTTCCTTCGCGGCAATAAGCATCCAGCAACCGTTCCAAAGCAGGACGAATCTGTTCTGACTCTTCACGACGGAAATCATGTTCGTTCCCGCCAAGGTCGGAATTGTGTGAGGCAAAGACCTGAAGAGCTGCGGCATGGCCGGGCATCAGGTACCGGACAGCTCTTCTCCACGATGCATCACTCTTGTAGGCATCCATGTTCCAAGCATAATCGGCTATACTGAAAAGGGCGATTTTTGAAGCCTCGGCATGTTCCATAGGGTTGGATATAAAAGCACTTATATCGTCATCGATATCTGTCCCATTGCCATAGACAGCCCCCAGCAAAAGGCGGTCGCGCACATAGTCGGACACGGGGAAATTCCACCAAATGAATGCTTTGCGCTTCAACAGCGGATTGACAAACTGCATCGTAGGCTTATCAATACAAGCCACCACTTTATCGCCCGTCCACAAGATGCCTATGTCCGGATGAAGCTTGCCGCCCAGCGTCGCGAGATAACCTCCCTCGAGCTTAGTCCACAGACGGTTGTACTCCGTAGGACACATCAGCAACGGAGCAACATCCCCTTTCACTTTGACGAAGTTATGATAAATATCATTCAACAGCTCCACCTGCTTCTCCGCCGATGTCCCTTCGCCGGAAATATCATCAAAGAAAACGGCAAAGGCCCTTATCCCCAAACGATACATGCTTTCGAACTTTTCCATCAACAAATCACGGTCTTCCGTATTCCAGCGAATGTCCTTTCCCGGATGGATAGCCCAATAGAAAAGCACTTCGTTCCGCCGCGCACATTCCACCAGTTCTTTCAGCTGTTCGGCTTCCTGAGCAGGATAGGGCTTGCGCCAGTTGGGCGAACTGTGGTAAGGGTCGTCCTTAGGACCATAAATATAGATATTCATCTTGTTGCGGCCATAGAAATCAAGCTGCGACAAGCGTGCTTCCCGGCTCCAGGGAACGCCATAGAAACCTTCCACCACACCACGGTAGGGTACGTCGGGATAATCCGTCACCTCCACCAACGGCAGTTTGGGCAATGCAATCAGTTGGACCAGCGTCTGCACACCGTAAAAAACCCCTCTACGGTCGGCACCGGCAACAACAATACCTTCCTTGTCTATCTTCAGATAATAACCCTCTGCCTGTTTAGGGATACGTGCAGCATACTTCCTCACAGACTTATCCCCCTTCATACCGATACAAACGGAAAAATCGGCAGTCACCGCAGCATCCGGAAAAAGACCGGCCAACAACTGCTCCGCCGCACTTCCCCGCAAAGTGGCTCCTACCTGCAAACTATATCTTGCAGGGATAAAAACAGAATCCTCACTTCCCACATATTTCTGCGGAGTGGGCTGGAGGTGAAAACCCTGCGCATCGGCTTCCGCCCATGAACAGAGAAACAAGATGCACAAAAGCAATACCATGTTTTTCATCAATACCATATTTTTTTAAGATTCATACTCACAGCAGAAGCACACGCAACTGCCGGATGCAAAATAAGGGCATTTTCCATGGAAAAAAGAAGAAATTCCGACCGAAAAAGGAGAATTTCCGCATCCATAAGGCAACTTCCGTGCCGATTTCAATCATCATTCGCATGTGGCGTCCCCGACGGCTTGCGCAACAGCGTATCCTGCCTTTGCGGACATCCCAGTATCGGAATACCGTCTTTGTCCCACTCCACCTTCTGCATACAGACTTCATACTTCTCTAAAGAAATGAACATATCTTCCAAGTCCTTACGCACCTTATACAGATAGTAATACTCCGTCTCGTCCGGCGAGGGTATGAAACAGACGATGCTGGGAGCATAGAGTTTATCGGTGGTGTTCGAGCTGAATACCGGAACCGGGCACTTCTTCCATGAAGCGGAATCAAGCAAATCGGCAGAAGCATCGGCCATCAGCATGCCTTCACAATAATAAGGGGTCCAACGGCCACTGGCAGCATAATAGAGCAGAATCTTGTCTTGACGAAGCGACCTGAACACCTGAGGACACTCATTCACATAAATCGGATAAGCCGTGCGGTTGCCGTCAATACCTACCCACTGGCACTCCCACTCATATTCGGGCCTCGATATCAGCACGCGCTCCGAAGACAAAGTCCAGGGATTCTCCATTTCGGCAATATAGATACACTGGTTTTCTTCATAAACCCTGCGGGAAGGCCAGCCGCACCACACCAGATACAAACGGCCGTCCTGCTGGAATACCGTAGAGAACATGGCCACATGATTCTCCTTATCGGTGTCAATGCGCCCTTTCAGCCTGAACGTACCCTTCAGCGGATCGGGCGAATCATTCTCCAGCACATAGATACAACGATTATCCAGGTTATTGTCATTCCCGGTGAAATAAACATACCATTTGGAATCAATGTAGTGCAATTCGGCATCATCTATGTTTCCGACAGAAGGATCGGCAGAACTCCACACATTCTTGAATTCTTTCTCCTTGAGCAAAGTGGCATCCTCAGCCGCACGCAGGTATATACCCGACATCCACCCCTGGATGCAATAATACATACCGTGATGAAACAAGACATGACACCCCAGAAAACCGGTAGAAATAGGATTGACATAGCACTGCAAAGAGTCTACTCCGTCCACGTTTTCAGAACGCTTTCCCGAATGGCAGGAACTGAACCACCCGACAAGCAAACAAAGAAAAGCACACTTGATTCTCATCATACGGAAATCATTTAATTTAAGGTATATATACTCAAACAGAAATATCCTGCGACTATTTCCGTTTGGCTCCAAATCTTCCAAAGCCGTCGCAAAGTAATGGATTTTATTCTTAAGAAAAAGCAGCTGAAACAAAATTCGCCTTTTTTGGTCAGTTTTTATCCTTTCATAAAGACGAATTGGAGCACCTTTGCCCAAATTCCGCACGACAGACGGAAACAACTATAATTTATAAACAACAGATTGTTATGAGAATGAAAAAATTGG
>OATJ01000649.1_pt1 | contig 18394 bp, 19 predicted proteins | sample 1516661 | NCBI WGS metagenome assembly OATJ01 (sample SAMEA2579951, study PRJEB22360) | human gut metagenome
TATATCGCGCCGCTACAACCAACTACCTTTGCTGCGATCAAGCCCTGGAGGATTCGAAGGGAGCTGGCCGTATAGGACTTACCCGTTTTTCTTGTTTGCGGGTGCAAAGGTAGGCATTTTTATGAAACATGCAATACTTTGCCCAAACTTTTTTCAACTTTAACAAGAATACACGGGCTACAAACAATATTATTTATACCTTTGCGCCATTATTCCTAATGAAAGATGACAGAAAACAAAGGTTACTTGCAACGATATGCCATGTTGTTCGGCACTTATTTGGGCGGTTTTTGGATTTTGAAATTCATACTGTTCCCTCTGGGTATTAGCGTACCATTTCTCTTTTCCATTTTTATAGGACTAACTTTATGTGTGCCCTTTATGGCGTATTATTACGTGCGCATGTACCGGAACATGGTATGTGGCGGGACAATAAGTTTTCTTCATGCATGGATTTTCACCGTATTTATGTATATGTTTGCCGCATTGCTTACAGCCATGGCACATTATATATATATCCGCTTTATTGACCAAGGGTTTATATTGAATTCCTATGAAACGATGTTGAACTCTTGGGAAATTACATATAAAGCAGTGCCCGGCATTGATGCATATATTGAACAATTAAGGGAAGGCTTAAGCCAGGTGCGTTCACTGACTCCGATAGAAATCACGATGCAAATGATGTCGATGAATGTTTTTGTGGGATCATTACTTGCCATTCCCACCGCTTTGTTCGTTATGAAGCGCCCACCGGCAGATTATATCGGAGGAAGATAAAATATAAGGATAAAGAAATAGTGTATATAGAAAACAGTTTAATCGTAATATAGAAAGATGGATATTTCAGTTGTCGTTCCTTTGTATAATGAAGAAGAATCACTTCCGGAACTGTACGCATGGATTGAACGGGTGATGAAAGCCCACGGCTTTTCATACGAAGTTATTTTCGTGAATGACGGAAGTACCGACCGCTCCTGGCAAATTATCGAAGAACTGAGTCGAGAATCAGATGCAGTACATGGCATTAAGTTCCGCCGTAATTATGGCAAATCTCCGGCATTATATTGTGGCTTTGAAAAGGCACAAGGAGATGTTGTCATTACAATGGATGCAGATTTACAGGATAGCCCGGACGAAATACCCGAACTATACCGGATGATAACAGAGGATGATTACGACCTGGTATCCGGCTGGAAAAGGAAACGTTACGATCCGCTTTCAAAAACCATTCCTACAAAAATATTCAATGCAACGGCACGCAAAGTATCCGGTATCAAAAACCTGCACGACTTTAATTGCGGCTTGAAAGCCTACAAAAAAGATGTGGTGAAGAACATTGAAGTGTATGGCGAAATGCATCGTTATATCCCCTACCTTGCCAAGAATGCCGGTTTCAAAAAGATCGGAGAAAAGATTGTTCAACACCAGGCACGCAAATTCGGCAAGACGAAGTTCGGCGGTTTGAATCGTTTCTTTAATGGATACCTGGACTTGATCTCACTTTGGTTCCTGTCAGCCTTCGGAGTAAAACCGATGCACTTCTTCGGACTTCTCGGTTCACTTATGTTCATCTTCGGCTTTATTGCAGTAGTCATTGTAGGCGTTACAAAACTATACCAAATGCATAGCGGGATGCCTTACCGTTTGGTTACCGACTCCCCCTACTTCTACTTATCGCTGACCGCCATGATTATCGGAACACAATTGTTCCTTGCCGGCTTCCTTGGCGAACTGATTTCACGCAATGCCCCTGAACGAAATAAATATCAAATAGAAAAAACAATATAAGACTATGAGAAAATTAGTAAAACTGATATTGCTTTGTCTGATTGCTTATCCTATTATCAGTATCGTTTCTTCCTGTTCGGAAGAAGAAGACTGCTCAATGAATGCACGTCCGATGATGCAATGCTATCTTTATAAAATAGACGGAGAGACAGAAAGAGTTGTGAATGATACTCTTGACTCGCTCACCATCACCGCATTCGGTACAGATTCTATCATCCTCAATAACCAGAAGAGAGTACACGGATTATCATTACCACTACGCTATACGGCAGACTCCACCGTACTGGTATTTCATTATAGCAAAGACGTTAAGATTAAAAAAGATACGATTGTCATCCGCCAGAAGAATACGCCTTATTTCCTTTCAATGGATTGCGGCTACCAGATGAAGCAAAGCATCACAGGCAGATCATATAGCCGTCATCTACTTGACTCCATATATATTCAAACAGCAGAAGTAAGCATTTATGGAACGGAAAATCTTAAGCTCTTTTATCGTAATTAATCTGGTGCTTTGTTTGTTGGCCGGATTTCCGGTACAAGCACAAAACAGCAACCGTCCTCCTGCCTCTAATCCGCCGAAAGAGCAAAAGAAAGAAGTGGATGAGGAAGCTTTCCCGCTATACAATGGCGTGAGTGTCAGTGTTGATTTATGGGGTATCGGAAGCAAAGCTTTCGGAAGTGATTTTTTAAGTTCGGAAGTAGCGGTGGATGTTAACCTCAAAAACCGTTTCTTCCCGATAGTAGAACTTGGATATGGCGGCACCGATGCATGGAATGATAATGGTACCCACTACAAGAGCAATGCGCCATATTTCCGTATCGGAATGAATTACAACGCTCTTTTCAAAAAGAAATTCAAGAATTACCTGTTTGTGGGACTACGTTACGCCATGAGTAGTTTCAAGTATGATATAGCAACCCTATCGGTAGATGATCCTATCTATGGCGGAGGCATTGGTAATCCGAACCAGGTAGATGACATCTGGGGTGGAAGTTTACCTTTCAACCACAAAGGAATGAAAGGGTCCATGCAATGGTTTGAATTTTGTGTCGGCATTCGTGCACATATATGGAAAGAGCTCTATATGGGCTGGGGATTGCGCTTCAAATTCCGCACAAGTTCATCTACAGGAGAGTATGGAGATCCTTGGTATGTACCCGGATTTGGCAAATATGGCTCCAACACAATGGGCGTGACTTATACAATCACTTATAAACTACCATTCTAAAACTATGACCGGATTAGAGATTTGGCTTCTTGCCGTGGGACTCGCGATGGATTGCTTCGCCGTCTCCATAGCCAGTGGCATTCTTCTGAAACGTACGCTATGGCGGCCTATGCTGACCATGGCTTTTTTCTTTGGATTATTCCAAGCTATCATGCCACTCCTCGGGTGGATAGGTGCCAGCACATTCAGCCATCTGATAGAGAGTCTGGATCATTGGATTGCTTTCGCCATTCTTGCTTTTCTGGGCGGACGCATGGTCAGAGAGTCTTTCAAGGACGAAGATTGCAAAAAAGAATACGACCCGAAAAGCTTAAAAGTAGTGCTCGCATTAGCCGTTGCAACCAGTATCGATGCATTGGCCATTGGAGTCTCATTTGCATTTCTGGGTATGCGTGATTTTTCAGAAATACTCCCTCCTATTTCTATCATTGGCTTTGTATCTTTCGCCATGTCTCTTATAGGATTACTATTCGGTATCCGCTTTGGATGTGGCATTGCACGAAAACTACGGGCAGAGCTCTGGGGAGGTATTATCCTGATTATCATCGGAACCAAAATATTAATAGAACACTTGTTTTTCAACTAAACTTCGCTTATGGAAAAGAAGGCACAGAGAAATTTCTTATGGATTGCCCTACTTGTACTGGGAACAATCTGGATACTTGCGCGTCACAACCGTACGCAACCTTATTATACAATAAACGGATTGATATTCGGCACGGTTTATAATATAACCTATCAGTATGATGGTGACTTGAAAGTTGAAATTGACGAAGAATTGAAGAGGTTTGACGGCTCTCTGTCCCCTTTCAATGATACGGCCACAATTACGCGAATCAACCGCAACGAGGATATTGTACCGGACACTTTTTTCACGAATGTATTCCATCGTAGTATGGAAATTTCCGAAGAAACGGATGGTGCATTCGACATTACGGTTGCCCCATTGGCCAATGCCTGGGGGTTTGGTTTCAAGAAAGGCGCATTTCCTGATTCGACCATGATAGATAGTCTGCTGGACATTACGGGATATACCAAAGTAGCCCTATCCAATGAGGGAAAGGTTGTGAAGCAGGATAAACGCATGATGCTATCATGTAGTGCCGTTGCTAAAGGGTATGCCGTAGATGTAATAGCACAATTTCTCGCAAAGAAAGGCATTAAGAATTTCATGGTAGATATAGGTGGAGAAATCGTAGCTCAGGGAGAAAATCCAAAGAAAGATTTGTGGCGCATCGGTATCAACAAACCGGTAGATGATTCGCTTTCTATCAATCAGGAATTACAAACAGTACTGAGTGTAACAGGTGTGGGTATCGCTACTTCAGGCAATTACCGTAATTTCTATTATAAAGATGGAAAGAAATATGCACATACCATCGACCCAAGAACGGGATATCCGGTACAACACAACATCTTATCCGCCACGGTAATAGCCAAAGATTGCATGAGTGCTGATGCTTATGCTACCGCTTTCATGGTGATGGGATTGGAAGAAGCCGAACGTTTTGCCAATGCCCATCCAGATATTGATGCCTGCTTTATCTACACAGATGAAAATGGGAAACTTCAAACATACTATACGAAAGGGATGGAACGGTTTATATCAAAGAAATAAGAATTTAAATAAATTATCTATTTATAGAATACAAAATACACCGCAAGTACCAGACAAATGAATGCCGCAAAATGGTTCCAATGCAGACTTTCGCCCTTGAAAAGAACCGTAGTAAACACCGTAAAAATGATGAGTGTAATTACTTCCTGAATAATCTTTAATTGTATCAGCGAGAAAGGACCGCCATTACCTATAAACCCGATACGATTGGCCGGAACCAAACAAAAATATTCCGCAAGGGCGATGCTCCATGAAAATAAGATTATGGCATAAAGCGGCCAGTTCGTAATCACTTTCATATCTTGCAACTTCAGATGGCCATACCATGCAAAAGTCATAAAGACATTAGACACTATTAAAAGCAGAATCGTATAAAGACCTTTCATTTCAATGATGAATATTTAAAGGGTGATTAATCTAAATTATCAATTTTCTGAGGAAGAAGTTCCTCCTGAACATTTACCATACTTCCCCAAAGACTATAGCGAGCTTCCGGGTTCATAGCTTCCAACTGATGTAGGATATCTTTCATATTGCTACGGTGAGATTGCGCCTCATAAGGACAATTCTTCACCTGCTTACGATACCCTCTTATTTGGGCCAGTTCCAGCAAATCAGCCTCATGTACCAAACACATCGGCCGAATAATCGTCATATCAAATTTCTTCATTACCAAGCGGGGCGGCATAGAACTGAATGCCCCTTGAAAAGTGATATTCATCAATAGCGTTTCCAGAATATCATCCATATGATGTCCCAATGCTATCTTGTTGCATCCCTGTTCCTTAGCCACCGTGAACAAGGCCTTGCGCCTATTCCATGCACAAAGGAAACAAGGTGATTTGCGTGTATCTGTACTTGCATCAAATTCCGTTTCATACAATACAAAAGGAATTCCCCATGACTCTACATACTCACGAAGATATGCCAGGTCACTCTGATACGGAATATTCTTCATCACCACATGGACGGCAATCACCGCAAACCTGGGCTTAAAAATTCGGGCGCGTCTTGCCAATAACTCCACTAACGCCAAAGAATCTTTGCCGCCCGAGAGTCCGATAAGGATCTTATCCCCATCCTCTATCAGACCATATTCTACCAGCCCTTTACTAAACCGCTTTTCAATGCGGCGGACGGTTTTCTCTTCTTCAGTGAATTGAGCCATAATGATTCTGCTACGAGTTACATGTTACAAACTACAAGTTCCATGCGGACGTTACGCAGCTACTTGTAGCTCGTAGCTCATGTAGCTTGTAGTCTTTATTCTTTGCGGTTGCAAAAGTAAGAGAAAAGAATGATTTAAAGAAGAATTAACATAATAGAATAACGGAAATCAGCATTATTCCCGATTAATTTGTATTTTTGAACATTCGAATTTGTAAATTGGATAACTAGTATGAAAAAGAGATATATTTTACTCCTTCTATTTTGTCTCACATTAGTCGGTGTATCAGCACAGACATTGGAGGAAGCGAGAGCTTTCTACCACCAAGGGCAATACGAGAAAGCCAAACCGATTTTCCAGAAACTCGTAAAGACACAACCGGCAAATGGAAATTATAACTTATGGTACGGCGTATGTTGCCTGGAAACAGGAGAACCAGAAGTAGCTTTGAAATATCTGGAAACCGCCGTAAAAAGACGGGTGCCCAGCGGACAACTCTATCTGGCGCAAAATTACAATGACCTGTATCGCTTTGAAGATGCCATCAAATGTTACGAAGACTACATCAGCGACCTAGCCAAACGGAAAAGGCCGACCGCAGAAGCCGAAAAGCTATTGGAGAAAAGTAAAGCCAATTTCCGTATGTTGAAAGGAGTTGAAGAAGTTTGCATTATCGATAGCATCGTAATAGACAAAGGTCGTTTTCTGGAAGCTTATAAAATCAGTCCTGAGTCCGGTAAACTATTCATGTACAACGATTTCTTCAAGGATGAGGCAGAAGTTGAAGCTACCGTATATGAAACGGAACTCAGCAATAAGATTTATTATGGTGAGCGCCAACCGGACGGTAAACTCAGCATCCTCTCGCGTAACAAAATGCAGGGTGAATGGGGTAAGGGTAGCTTACTACCCGGTAGTGTAAATGATTCCATCAATGCCAACTATCCGTATGTATTGACAGATGGCATCACTATCTATTATGCCGCTGATGGTGAAAATTCGATAGGTGGTTACGACATATTCGTCACCCGTTACAATACCAATACGAACACCTACCTCACTCCGGAAAATGTGGGTATGCCGTTCAACTCTCCCTATAATGACTATATGTTTGTTATCGACGAATATAATAATCTCGGATGGTTTGCTTCCGACCGCTACCAGCCGGAAGGAAAGGTTTGTATCTATGTATTCATTCCAAATTCTTCCAAACGGGTATATAACTATGAAGCAATGGACCCGAAAAAAGCAATCGGACTTGCCCGGATTCACTCTCTGAGAGAAACGTGGACGGATCAGGATGCCGTAACCGATGCCAGACATCGACTACAAGCCGCATTCAATGAAAAGCCACAAACCAAGAAAAGTCATGAGTTTGAGTTTGTAATCGATGACCAGAATACTTATTATCAACAAAGTGATTTCAAATCTCCTCAGGCCAAAAACCTGTTCGGCAAATACCTCCAATTAGAAAAGGCTTTCAAAGAGCAGCAAAAAAAATTAGAAGAGCAACGTTCCCTATACTCCCGCACCAAAGAAAACGATAAAGCCAAACTGGCTCCCGCCATACTCGACCTGGAAAAACAGATACAACAATTATCAGTTGAATTGGAGAAGGCTGCCATTGAAGTGCGTAATACAGAAAAACAATCCTTTAAATAAAAAAATTATGGACATACTCATCATCATCGTACTCATCATTGCGGCGGTCGTCCTGTTCCTGGTAGAACTGTTCGTCATCCCGGGCATCAGCGTAGCTGGATTCCTGGCAGGTGGTTGCATCATCTTTGCCAACTACTACGCTTTCACCTATCTGGGCACCACGGGCGGGTTCATCACGCTCGGCATATCGGCAATAGCCTGCATAGGTTCGCTGGTCCTGTTCATGCGTTCCAAAACGCTGGACAAGATTGCGCTAAAAAAGAACATCACATCCAAAGTAGACCGTACGGCCGAAGACCAAGTGAAAGTCGGTGACACGGGAGTAGCTTTCACACGTCTGGCATTGATTGGAAACGCTGAATTTAACGGCAACATTGTGGAAGTGAAATCCATGGATGGCTTCCTGAATGAGAAGACCCCTATCATCGTAAGCCGCATCACAGATGGTGTGATTATGGTAGAAAAGATAAAAGATTAGTATTCACACTTAAATATCGTATAAATCATGAACGTAGACTCTATGTACTTAACTGCCTTTCTTGTAATAGGAGGCATTATCTTCATCGTACTGTTCTTCCACTATGTTCCTTTCTTCCTATGGTTGTCCGCCAAAGTTTCGGGAGTCAGGATTTCATTGGTGCAATTGTTTCTAATGCGTATCCGTAACGTGCCCCCCTACATCATCGTGCCGGGCATGATTGAAGCGCACAAAGCCGGACTGAGCAACATCACCCGCGACGAGCTGGAGGCTCACTACCTTGCCGGCGGACACGTGGAAAGAGTGGTTCATGCATTGGTTTCCGCCTCCAAAGCGAACATCGAATTGTCCTTCCAGATGGCCACCGCCATCGACCTTGCCGGACGTGACGTGTTCGAAGCGGTTCAGATGTCGGTAAACCCGAAGGTGATTGACACTCCTCCCGTGACGGCCGTGGCTAAGGATGGTATCCAGTTGATAGCCAAAGCCCGTGTAACGGTACGCGCCAATATCCGCCAGTTGGTAGGTGGTGCCGGTGAAGACACTATCCTGGCCCGTGTAGGCGAAGGTATCGTATCTTCCATCGGTTCGTCCGAAAACCACAAGTCAGTATTGGAAAACCCGGATTCAATCTCCAAACTTGTGCTCCGCAAAGGTCTGGATGCCGGTACGGCTTTCGAAATCCTGTCCATTGATATCGCTGATATCGATATAGGTAAGAACATCGGTGCGGCTTTGCAGATAGACCAAGCAAATGCCGATAAGAATATCGCCCAGGCCAAAGCTGAGGAACGCCGTGCAATGGCCGTGGCCAGCGAACAGGAAATGAAGGCGAAAGCTCAGGAAGCACGCGCCAAGGTGATCGAGGCAGAAGCCGAAGTACCTAAGGCCATGGCAGAAGCATTCCGTAACGGCAACCTGGGCATCATGGATTATTATCGGATGAAGAACATCGAAGCTGATACTTCCATGCGCGAAACCATAGCCAAACCATCGGGAAACAACTCAAATCAGCCGTTGAGTAAATAACCGGTAGAATTATAGCCCCAGAAAAACGTCGGAACCGGTGAACAGTAATCCCGTTCCGGCGTTTTCTATTTATAAACGTATCAACCAAAAAATCCAGAATATGAAAAAGTATTTTGCATCTTCCGAACTTATTATCAATGATGACGGTTCAGTTTTTCATCTGCACGTAAAGCCCGAGTGGCTGGCAGACAAAGTAATCCTAGTGGGCGACCCGGGCAGAGTGGCACTGGTAGGCTCACACCTTGAGAATAAAGAATGTGAAGTGGAAAGCCGCGAGTTCAAAACCATTACAGGTACCTACAAGGGCAAACGCATCACGGTGGTTTCTACGGGTATTGGTTGCGACAACATCGACATTGTGATGAACGAACTGGACGTCTTGGCCAACATCGACTTCAACACACGTGAAGAAAAGCCCCAACTTCGCCAGTTAGAACTGGTGCGCATCGGTACTTGTGGCGGTTTGCAACCGAATACGCCCGTAGGTACATTTATCTGCTCGCAAAAGTCCATTGGTTTCGATGGCCTGCTGAACTTCTATTCAGGGCGCAATGAAGTGTGCGACCTGCCATTTGAGCGTGCATTCCTGAACCACATGGGATGGTCGGGGAATATGTGCGCACCTGCTCCGTACGTGATCGACGCCAATGCCGAACTGATAGAGCGCATTGCCGGAGACAATATGGTACGCGGTGTAACGATTGCCGCCAGTGGTTTCTTTGGCCCGCAAGGACGCGAACTACGTATTCCGCTGGCCGACCCGAAGCAAAATGAAAAGATCGAGAACTTTGAATACAATGGCTATCGCATTACGAACTTCGAGATGGAAAGCTCCGCACTGGCCGGTTTGAGCCGCCTGATGGGACATAAGGCGACCACGGTATGCATGGTCATAGCCAACCGGTTGATTAAAGAAGCCAATACGGGCTACAAGAATACGATTGACACTTTGATAAAAACCGTACTGGACAGAATTTAAGAAACACCCACTCAAATATACTTGATGATTGTTTCCTTCAATCTTTCGTAAGTATATGGTTTGGCAATAATATCATTGCACTCGGCGGCTAATGCTTGTTGTTGTTCTATCAGGAAAGCATTGGCCGTCACCGCAACGATAGGCAAATCGATGTCAATGGTACGTATCTTTTCCGTAGCCTGAATACCGTTCATCACCGGCATGCGGATGTCCATCAATATCAGGTCGGGACGCTCACGCAAGAAACTATTTACGGCCTCTTCGCCATTGGTAACCCACGAAATGGTGTAGTCCTTCTTCAGCAAAATGTTTATCTGCATAAAGTTAGACTCCGTATCTTCAGCTATCAGAATTTTCTTCCTGCCGTCTGATCTTCGCTCTACGTGGGCATTGATTTCAACAGGTTCACCATCCGCTCCCAACACAAACTGGCGGTAAGGAAGGGTCATCACGAAAGTGCTCCCCACTCCTACTTCGGACTCTACGGAAATCTTTCCTCCCAATCTCTCCACGATGCTCTGGCAGATGGGGAGCCCCAGACCCGTGCCCTGAACAAAATCGTTCAGCTTTTCGAAACGGTTGAAAATCAAGGGCAATTTCTCCTTCGCAATGCCGCAACCGGTATCCGTTACATACACCTTCAACCATTCTCCGCAGACCTCCAACCCCAAGGTGATGGCCCCTTCATGGGTATTCTTAATGGCATTAGAGAGAAAGTTGAACAGCACTTGCGTAATCCTGTTCCGGTCCACCATAATCCAGATTTCCTCATCGGGACATATCACATTCAGTCGGATGCCCGTTTTCATTTTCAGGCGATGCACTTTCTCCACTTCGTCAATCAGTCCGGTCATTTCGACCAACTGGAAGTTCATTTCCGATTTTCCCGACTCGATACGGGAAAGGTCCAGAATGTCATTTATGAGTTGCAACAACAGGTTGCTATTCTTCTGGATGATGTTCAGGTATTCGGCTTTCTCCACTTCATCTTCCGTCAAAGCTATGATTTCAGAGAATCCCACGATAGCATTCAAAGGAGTGCGGATCTCGTGGCTCATATTGGCCAAGAACACCGATTTCATGCGGTCGGCCTCTTCTGCCCGCTGCTTCGCCTCGATGAGTTCATTGGAGCGTTGCACCCTGTCACCGATATCGTGTATCAATGCCATCACTTTATTATCTTCGAACGGAGCGATGCGTGCCTGGAAATAATGCCTTTCGCAATCATCCACATCCAGGGGATACTCTATCTCCTTCAACTCCCCGTCTTCGAGGCATTGACGTATGTTCCGTAGAAACAGGTCGCTGACTTCGGGAGAATAGATGGTGCGCCCGTCCGCTCCCCGTAGCTGTTCAACGGGATGGAGCAAAATGGTGTCAGAAGACATTAACACGTCGGTGAGGAAGAAATTTTCATCAAAGATGAAGATGAATTCAGGCAATGCCTGTATTATCTTCCGGTTTCGCTCTTCCATGCGCGATATGCGCGTTTCGCGTTCGTACTGCCCGGTGACATTCACGGTATAGCATAAGAGGCTTTTCGGATTTCCACTTCTATCTTTCTCTACAGATAAGAGGTGGTCCTCCAACCAGACTATTTCGCCATGCGCACCTACGCAACGCACGCGTAAGACTTTGGACTCTTCAAAGCCATCCAATTTCTTTTGAAAGCCATCCAACGACACCAAATGCTTATCATCGGGATGCACAAAGCTACAGAACTCTTCCAAATTCTGATAACAGATGCCGACTTTATCCAAGCCTAAACTTTCGAAATATTCCTGAGTGAAAGTGCACTCCAGAGTATTGATATTTATCTCCCAGAGAGCAATTTGATGAGCAGCCAGAACGGAGTTGACCTTCAATAATTTCTCTTTCAGTAGTTCCGTGTTCTCGTCTTTCTCGGTAGTATGAGAAGCGGAATCATGCATTTTTATTTTGTCTTGCGCCATAATAACAAAGTGTATCATGTAAAGGCTACGAAAATTGAGCAAATGTAATAAAAAAGAGTAAGTAATATACAATCGCGTTCTTTTTTTTGCCCCAAAAGGCTATCTTTGCAACTCAAATAACAATTTTTATGATGAATCAGGATACCATCTGTGCCATTGCCACGGCCCAAGGAGGAGCAATCGGAAGCATTCGCGTCTCAGGAGCGGACGCCATTCGTATCACCAGCCACATTTTCACCCCGGCAAAATCCGGTAAAGCGCTGGCAGATTGCAAACAGATTGCAAACCTTATACACTGACTTTCGGGAAGATACACGATGGAGAAGAAATTATCGACGAGGTTCTTGTCAGCCTGTTTCGCGCCCCGCACTCTTACACGGGCGAAGATAGTACGGAGATCACCTGCCACGGTTCGAGTTATATCTTGCAACAGGTTTTGCAATTGCTCATCAAGCACGGTTGCCGCCTGGCGGGACCGGGGGAATACACGCAACGCGCCTTTCTCAATGGAAAGATGGATTTGAGCCAGGCCGAAGCCGTGGCGGACCTGATTGCTTCTTCATCTGCCGCCACCCACCGCCTTGCCATGAGCCAGATGCGTGGCGGATTCAGCAAGGAGCTTACGGAGCTACGCAACCAGTTGCTACACTTCACTTCACTGATTGAGCTGGAACTGGATTTCAGCGACCATGAAGAGTTGGAGTTTGCGGACAGAACGGAACTTTGCCGATTGGCGGATCATATCGAGGGGGTCATTTCCCGACTGGTACATTCGTTCAGCGTAGGAAATGCGATCAAAAACGGCGTACCGGTAGCCATCATCGGCGAAACGAATGCCGGGAAATCAACGCTTCTCAATGTATTGCTGAACGAGGACAAGGCTATCGTGAGCGACATTCACGGCACTACGCGCGACGTGATTGAAGACACGACCAATATCGGCGGTATTACTTTCCGTTTCATTGACACGGCAGGTATCCGCGAAACCAATGATACGATTGAGAGTCTGGGCATAGAGCGCACGTTCCAAAAACTGGAACAAGCGGAGATCGTGCTTTGGATGATTGATGCAACGGACGCAACGTCGCAAATGAATCAGCTATCGGGGCAGATACTTCCGCGTCTGGAAAGAAAGCATTTGATATTGGTATTCAACAAATCGGATTTGTCGGGCACGGCTCATTCTGATGAGGTGCTTTCTGCGGCCTCTTCCATCATTCCTGACGCCGAATGTATTTTTATTTCCGCCAAGAAAAGGCAAAATACGGATGTGCTTCAGAAGAAACTTATAGCCGCCGCCAATCTGCCTACGATAACCCAGAACGACGTGATAGTGACCAATGCCCGCCATTACGAAGCCCTCACGCATGCTTTAGAAGCCATCAGACGCGTACAACAGGGATTGGCAAACAATCTTTCAGGGGACTTCGTGGCCCAGGACATCAGGGAATGCATCTTCCATTTGAGCGACATCGCGGGGGAGGTGACGAATGATATGGTGCTACAAAATATATTTCAACATTTTTGCATCGGCAAGTAAGTGGTGATTACCAACGATTAGCATATATCATCAACGATTATCAAGGCGTTCATTTTGAGCGCCTTTCTTTTTAGCCTTATAAGCGATAGTTATCGTTTATAGGGCTTATTCAGCTCATTTTTGTACCGCATTTGTTGCTCGCTTGTTAAAGCCTTGTTTCTCACCAGCAAGGTAGTAGAGATTTGAGACACAGTGAGACGTGGTGAGACGCACTGAAACAAAATTGGAGAAATAAACGGAGAAAAGAATGAGCAGCAACATCGAAATCAAGAAGAAATGCAAATGGTGTGGGCAAATTTTCATAGCTCGCAAAACGACTACGAACTATTGTTCTCATAGGTGCAACAATGCAGCCTATAAAGAACGGATTAGGCAAGAGCGTATAGCGACTTATCAAAAAGAGTTCTCAATAAAGACGGAAAAACCATCTATTGAGGACAAGGAATTCTATACCCCACCTGAAGCAGCAAAACTCTTAAGGATTAGTCGAGCCAGTATTTATCGCTATATGGCAGATAACATCATAAAAGTAGTTCAATTCAAAGGTAAGACATTAGTCAGAAGAAAAGATATAGAGCTTCTGTTTGAAAATGCAGCGGAATACAAAAAGAGAGTACCCATTGAGAAAGCCCCTATCACCGACTTCTACACCACCGCAGAAGTCAAAGAGAAATATCATGTAAACGAGTCATGGATATTTGTGGTAGCCAAGAAGAACAACATCCCCCGAACTTTCAATCGTGGTAAGACCTACTGGAGCAAGAAACATATTGACGCTTACTTTGCCAAGAAAGCCCCGAATCCAGACATTACCGAATGGTACAGCTCCCAAGAAATGCAGGAGAAGTTCGGCATGACCCTATCTGCCATCTATTGTTTCGTTTCCAAGAATGCCATCCCCAAGAAGAAAGAGGGCATCATGGTGTACTATTCCAAGAAGCACGTAGATATAGCCAAGGGAATTGCCATACCAGAAGAACCGCAATATTATACGGTAGCCGAAGCGATGGAGAAGTTCAACCTCACTCGTGACCAACTCTATCACTATGCGAAGTACCATAATATCCCCAAGGTCAAGAAAGGCAAATACACGTTTATCTCCAAGCCCGAATTAGATAAGTTGCTTGCAGCCCCAAAGATTGAATAAGTTATTTCTTGGTGAATATACCCACCATTGAATCACCTTATTCCTTTGCACCAAACAAATGTAAAATTCTAAATATCAAACAGTATGTCACACACATGTACAAAAGTAACAGTTCGTCAGAGAGCGATTCGGAATAATCGCATCTCCTTGTATCTGGATTATTATCCGGCAGTCCGTAACCCCGAAACGATGCAGATGAGCCGCAGGGAATACCTCGGCATCTACATCTATGCCCATCCGAAGAACGAAATGGAACGGGAGTTCAACAACGATATGTTGAACAAGGCAGAGGCTATCCGCTGCATCCGGGTACAATCGCTCATCAATGAAGAGTTTGGCTTCTTGGATAAGACCAAACAGAAAGCCGACTTCCTCGCCTACTTCAAGAAAATGTGCCGGAATAAAGACCAGAAATGGCAGTTTGTCTATCAGCATTTCTACAACTTCGTCAAGGGACAATGTACCTTTGGCGATGTGAATGTGGATTTATGCAAGAAGTTCCGTGAGTACTTGCTGAACGCCAAGCAACTCAAACACAGCAACCGCCACATTTCCCTCAATTCGGCATCCGGCTACTACTCTACATTCAGAGGATTGTTAAAGATTGCCTATCGAGACAAATGGTTTCGAGAAAACATCAATGACTATCTTGATAAAATAGAGCCACAAGATGTGAAGAAAGAGTATCTGACGCTGGACGAAGTGAAGCAACTCGCTGCCACACCTTGCGACATTCCTGTTCTGAAAGCTGCTTCTCTATTCGCTTGTCTGACAGGCTTACGTATCAGTGACATTCTCAATCTGCAATGGGAAGATTTCACTATCGCTCCCGACCAAGGTTATTGCTTGCGCATCAGGACACAGAAAACACAAACGGAAGCGACACTCCCCATCAGTTACGAAGCCTACGAACTATGCGGAACACCCGGAACAGGCAAAGTATTCAAGGATTTGAAACGGAGCATGATTAATTATCCGCTGAAAAGCTGGCTCAAAAAAGCAGGAATAACGAAACCGATAAGCTTCCATTGCTTCAGGCACAGCTACGCCGTCATACAAATATCCTTAGGTACAGATATTTACACGGTATCAAAGATGCTAACGCATAAGAATGTGTCCACAACTCAGATTTATGCCGATTTGGTCAATTCCAAGAAACGAGAAACAGCCAATAAAATATCACTCAAATAGATATAACTATGAAACGAGGAATCATAACAAACAACGAACAAAGCATCCATATTTCCGATGGTGAAATATGGATGACCGCTTGGGAGCTTGCAGACTTGTTTTATACAACTGCTTGGACTATCCATGCAGCAATTAAGAGAATCCTGAAAGCTAATGTTTTGAGGAGCCACGAAGTTTGTAAGTACATCAAATTGGAGAATGGGAACAATGCCGATGTGTATAATCTCGATATGGTTATAGCCCTATCCTATCAGATAGACACCGGGCATTCCGCAGCATTTAGGAAATAGCTAATAAACAAAGTCGCTCGTAAACAAGATTACAACCTCTTGTTATATTTCAACAAGGATACAAACCATACATTGTATTGCTAATAAGCAATATCTCTATACCCTATTGATTATCTGCATTGTTTACATTAAATGATGCAGATAATTTTTGTTTTTAAGATACACAAGCCTATTTACCCAACTATTTTCATCCAAAAACAAGAAATTTGCAATGCGCTTATTATTAAGAGTGTAACGTGGTGAAAAGTGATGAAATATATCGTCAAAAGCCCATTAACAGGCAAAACTATGGATTTTTTCAAAAATTAATCCTATATATTTGCACACAAACGATTAATACATACCACTATGGAGCAGAAAAAGATAGAACATATAACATTGCATCTGATTGTTTTTGGTACAATCGCAATCATTGGTGTTTTAGCCCGCCAGACCGTGCTACACTATGGTTGGGATGAGTTCAGCAGCTACCTCATTTTAGTGGTAAGCTCCATTATCATGGGAGCTATCTATCTCAATCTGCAAATGGTATTCAGACAACTCCTTTCACCTACAATAGAGAAGTGCTTTATGAGATTTGAATGCTATCGCAACAAGGCTGTAGTCGTAGAAGCTCCAGCAGCAAACTCGGAACTTGCCGGAAGTTCTATAAATTCAAAACCTATCATTTCTGAACCTGAACCCGAAATTGAAATCGAAACTACATCTGACATAACAGAAGAAGTTTCTACTCTATCATATTACGAACCCAACGAAGATGTGGCAGAACTTCCAAAGGAGGAAACCACGCCTTCTACCAACAACACATCTATCGAAGAATCCGACCAGCCATCAGAATACGAGACTCTTCGTGCAAACGCTATGGCAGAGAAAGAACGTGCCTCACAAGAAAAACTCAATAAGGTTATCGCATACACAAAACAAACTTTGGTTTCCTATCTTGATGAAACGGCACTTAATCGCTTGTGTGGATATGTGGCAGAATATTACTTGTTAGATACTCTGCCTAAAGTTGAACCAATAAAGGTCGATTCTCAGTTAAAGACCATTGACATCATGCACTTTGGATGGAATATCGGCAAGGCATTCAGTAAGCCACGCTTACAGACCGCCACTTTTATAAAGAGGGTATTTACCCATACCCTCCGTGATTCGGAAATATCTACTATTGAACGTAAAATGTCGCATACAGAATCAGAATGCAAGATTAAATTAGATAGAAAAATTGCATAACGCAATACCATTAGGCATTGTCCATTGCATCCCAGTAGTCCATATCCATTTTCATGACTTTAAGGACTTTCTCTGTTTGCAATCCCAAGCCACAGTCATAAATATATTCTGTTAATTGCTGACCATTTATCAGGATAATAGTTGGTGAACCGTTAAGGCTTTCCACATATTCCATCGCACCTTTAGAATAATCAGAGGTGGTGATGAATACACCTTTCTTGGATGGTGTTCCTGCAACAGCTCCTACAAAGCTCTGAACCTCATGACGCTGAACATTATTATCTAAAGCATATCGCTTTGCCTGTATGGATATATGATTAAATCCTAAAATATCTTCTTTAATGATACCATCTATACCACCATCATTAGATAGTTTCGTTACAACACCTGAGTTTTTGACCTCGCCACCATACCCCATTGCTTGAAGTAATTTCACAACTAACCGTTCAAATTCTTGTGGCTTTTTACTTAATATAGTTGTCAGAATTTGAGATTGCACATTCTGCTTTATCCTATCATAAGAATCAGCTAATTCTTCTTCCGGTGTACGTTCATCATCATTTCCCAAATGGGAAGAAGTGTTGTTAGCATCCTTATTTTTAGAACTTTTCTTCGGAGTTTTCGCATTCACTGTTACTTTGATGAACTCATTTATTTGTTTCTCCGTGCATGAAGAAAGCATAGACAGTCCCTTTTCGCTGATTTTATAATCACCTCTTTGGGGCTTTTCTACAAGACCTGCAATAAAAAGATACGATAAAGCCCACGAAATACGGTCTAAGAATATTTCGCCATTACCAGAAGGATACCAAGCATTCATTTCCTCATCGGTCAATCCAAAATGCTTAGCCAAAGGAATGCGTAAATCTTTAGCTCTCATAACTATCCCGGCACTTAATTCTTTCAATGCCTGTATCCGTATTTCTTCAAATTGCGGTATCATAAACGACAAATTTGTTTTATAGCTTCAATAACCACTGGTATTTCATGACACAAAGGTACTTAAATTACTCGTAATCATCACTTATTACCATCAAAAAGTTATTCATCAGTTATATTTTGGTGAATGATTCCACCATTGAAA
>OATJ01000651.1_pt1 | contig 18381 bp, 17 predicted proteins | sample 1516661 | NCBI WGS metagenome assembly OATJ01 (sample SAMEA2579951, study PRJEB22360) | human gut metagenome
TAAATATTTTCTGATTTCATCGTAATAGTACATAGTGTATACCTCATTTCTTATGTTTTATTTTATTGTACTGAAATCATACGAAAAAAGAAAGGTATGGGGAAAATTTTCTTCTTTCGGGGTAGGGGGGAATGCCTTGCGGTACAATAAATCCTTTATGCGATATACTGACGTCATAAGATAAACGTTTGTCGAACAATGAAAGGAAAAAAACTGGCGCTGGTATAAGAACAATACCGATGAAAGACAAGCAAAAGAGAATATTGGATCTGGAAGAGATGGGAGCACGATTAAAAAAGTTAAGAGAGGATGCAAAAATGAGTCAAGAAAAACTCGCTGAATTATTAGATTGTAAACGATCAACAATTATAAATTATGAAAAAGGATATACAATTCTTCCGGTAGCTAGACTTGATCAGTATGTACAAAAATTTGGTGTTTCTGCTGATTTTATATTATATGGAGTAGACGAGGAACAAACAGAATCTTTAACAGAACAAATTCAGCGGATGGATAATTGTGGAAAAAAATTAGAAAAACTTATAGATAATCTATCACACAATGTATCATATAACGGGACAAATGTATAAGTAAAGGGGACGGCTTTTCAGAAAAAACATTGATATAATTTACTTATAAGCAGACGAGGAGGTGAACAGCAAATGCTGAATGTGAGGGTGAGATCGCCCACCTAATCAGAAAGTCCCCATCACAGAGGACTCTCTAATGTAACTGTAAACCGAATATGTGGTAACAGTTCTCTGACAAGAATATTATATCACATATTCTCTTATTGTGGGAGAGGATTATATGAGAAGAAGATTTCAAAATAGTTTGGTGTGTGTTTGTAACGTAAAGCATCGAAAGAAGGGAAGTGGGGTGATTGATGGTAAGACGATTGAGTGGGATGAGGCTGATCAGCTGATAGTTATTCCTTTGGAGTCACTAACTGGAAAAGCTATCAAATACTCTATTTTGCCTGAAAAATATCAAGAAATATCCAACAAACTGGAAGACGTTTCATGGGGCGCACTTGTCCAGTTGACTTTTTCAAATAAATTTGTGTCAGATGTGGAAATTCTTTCGGACTGGCTGACAGAGTTTTATAAAGAAGATTAAAGTGAATGTGCATACTGCCGTATGGTAGATAGTACCTAGTCGGCAGTGTGCAATCAACAATATGCAATAAGGAGGAAAAGTAAAGATGAAAGAATTTTTAAAAGAAATTTTTTCACAACGTAATAAAGGAGTTGAGAATTCTACTCTGCCAAAAGATACAGAAGTGGAAACTCAAACGAAAATGAGTTTAACAGATCGTTACAATACATGGTGGGAGCAGGAAAATGCAAAAGCATTTTTGCGGCAATATCCCGTATATGGTGCGCGGATATTTCCAGTAGGACAAACTTCTTTTTATGAAGTATGCTTCGGTGCTATTTTGGACAAATTTTTCTTTTCTCATGGAAAATGGAGACATATCCAGAAAACGGAATCTTACAGTTCGTATCCAGAGATTTGTGTATCGTTTGTATGCGCAGATGTTTATGGATTAAAAGATACTTGGAATCGTAGAGACTTAAACCTGCGAGAGATTATTCTGATGGAGTTACAGCGTGCATTATTACAATACACGCGATCGAGAGGGGTAGATATTTCGAGGTGCTCTGATCGATGTGTTTCTGGCTTGTGGATGATAGGAAATACGCTGATTATGGAGGTTCCGGATTCAGCATTTTCATGTTGTCATCCAGGGTTAGTAGAAATATTGGCTTCAGATGATTATAAAGAAAGGAAAAAGCTTTTTGATTTGCACAATCGACTTTAAAGGTTGAAGAGAGAGGTTTCATGTCTGCTTTTTGAAGCTACTGTGGTAGCGGAGAAAAGCAGGCTAAGAAACCGAAAAGTTTATGGAATGTAGAGCAGAGAAAAAAGCCTTTAAATGTTGAAAATATAGTGTTTTCATGGTCTCAGGGCTTGTCAGAGACCATGTAGAAATGTAGAAAAAGGAGTGAAATACATATGAGAAAAAGAAAAACGAATCAAGGTAATCTTAGCATGAGACGGTGTGAGATCGTTAGTAATTTAGAATCAGAAGATGGAGAAAAGTTATTTGATATAGAACGAATGAAGCAAGTTTTAGAAGAAAAGTCCAAAACGTGTATAAAGGAGTTCTCCTATATTATACATGACAAAGATGTATATACAGAAGAAGATGAGCGAAAAAATGAAAAGTATAAATGTGGAGAATTAAAACCCAAACACATTCACTTGCTGTTGCGATTTTTTGAGAATCAACCTCAGAAACTTAAAAATATTGCAGGCTGGTTTCAAATTCCACCGAACTTTGTTTCTAAGATTCATAATCGGTGGGATAGCGCTGTGTTATATCAGATTCACGCTAATTGTCCAGAAAAATATCAATATGATATTAGTGAAGTTACTGCAAATTTTAAGATAGAAAATGTAATCAATAATTTTATGAAAAGAAATTCTATTGATTCCATTCTAATGGATATTTTAAACGGCGAAATTCCAGAATATCAAAGATCTGTGATACCGCCGTTGTTCCGTGTACATTATGCTCGAGAAATCAATGAAGCATTTCGATGCCGAGTTCAAAATTTACAAGAAACAGTAAAGAGTAGAAAAATGGAGTGTATTTATATTACCGGATCTTCGCAAGCCGGTAAGACTACGTTAGCTAAAAAAATTGCGGAAGAAAAAGGGCTTCCATATTATATCTCATCTAGTGGTACAGATTTTCTGGGGGAGTATGCTCTGGAACCGTGCGTTATCCTAGATGATATACGTCCGAGCTCTATCAATTTAAGTGAATTGCTTAAATTATTAGATAACAATACAGTCTCAGCAGTGAAAAGCAGGTATAAGAATAAGTGTCTTGCTAATTGTAAGCTATTGATAATAACAACTGTTTTAGATATTGAGACATTTTATCATAACGTGTTTTCAGAAGAAGATGAGCCGATGATTCAATTCAAAAGACGGTGCGGCACGCATTTGCGTATGAATAAAGAAAGGATTTACATTTCAAGATGGGATTCTTTAAAGAAAGAGTATACAGAAGAGACGGAATATCTCAATGATATTTTAGACAGATATATGCCGAAAGAAGATCAGACAGAGCAAGATGTTATCAATTATGTTTCAGAAACAATGCCTTTTTTAAAACAAGCAGATGAAAGTGAAAAAATGCATGGGTTTGAGATCATAGATGATTTAGAAAGTCCGTTTAAATAAGAGGAATCAAAATAAATATATCGTAGTAAGGAAAGGAGTAAATCAACGCCCACTGTATCGCAATGTAACGTTATCTAAAGCAGTTCAAATTTTTTCGGGCAGTAAGTTATTGATTTTAAAACAGCGTATGAATTAGCAATAATATGCAAAAAGAAGAAATTACAGAAGCAGAGTTATTGAATTATATTAAAAAAAGTGATAGCATTAAGTTAGATGAGATCCGTATAGAATATGAAATGAAGAAATATGAGGAATTATTAAGTAAACATTTATATGATATATGGAGAGGTAAAAATGGAAAATGGTATACTTATTTTCCAGATGAAGAAAAAGGGAGAGTTTTAAAGAAGAGGAATACAAGAGAAGAAATAGAAGACTTGATTGTTGCATTTTACAAGGAGAAAGAGGAAAATCCAACGGTTGAAGAAGTATTCAGACTATGGTTAAGCAAAAAGTTAGAATATAAAGAGATTCAAAAAGGAAGCGCAGACCGTTACGAAACAGATTTTGAAAGATTTCTTGTGAAAACGAATTTTGCTAGAAGACGAATGAAACAAATATCTGCTGATGAGTTAGAAGATTTTATCAGATTGCAAGTAGCGCAAAATGAATTGACCATGAAAGCATATTCTGGACTTAGAACAATTATTAGAGGTATTTGGATGTTCGCTAAAAAGAAAAAGTGGACAGATATATCTATATCACAATTTTTTGGAGATTTGGATATTTCAAGAAAAGCTTTTAAGAAAGTTGTTAAAGATGAGAAAAATGAGGTTTTTTCAGAAGATGAAATTCCAGTTATAGTAGACTATTTGAAAAAGAATCCTACTATTTGGAATTTGGGTGTTTTGCTTGTGTTACAGACGGGGGTTCGTGTTGGAGAACTATCAGCATTAAAACCGTGTGATTGGGATGGCAAAAATATTCTAAGAGTTCGGCGCACGGAGATTCGATATAAGAATGAAAAAGGGAAAAATATTGTAGACGTGAGAGAGTTTGCAAAGACAGAAGCAGGTATGCGAGATATTATTCTTTCAGATGGTGGAATAGAAACATTGAAGAAAATTCTTGAATTGAATCCAGACGGGGAATATCTTTTTGAAAATGAATCAGGAAAACGTATTCGTGGAAATACTTTCAATAAACGATTGGATATAGTGTTGAACAAAGTAGATTTGCATCATAGGTCTATCCATAAAGGGAGAAAAACATATGGTACAACACTAATAGACTCCGGCTGTGAAGACTCTTTGGTAATGAAGCAAATGGGACATACTACAATAGAAACAAGTCGTAAATATTATTACTATTCAAATAAGACAAAGGCACATCAAATTGAACAGATCAAGCGAGCGGTTAATATTTGAAAAGGTAATCAAAAAGTAATCAAAAGTAATCAAAAAACATGAAGAAAGAAGAGAGAAAAAACTTGAAGAAATAAAGGAATTTAAGCGGTTTTAATTCTAAAAAAGACAGGCTTCGATTCTCTCATCCCCTGTTCTTAGGAAGTCGTGAAAAGTTCTAGAAATAGAAGGTTTTACGGCTTTTATTTATTATCAAAAATATAGAGGCAATCAAAGTTCCTCTTGAACAGACCAACGATAAAAAGTTTTGACTTTTTTGAAAACTTGTGATAGAATTTGTAAGGTTAAAATAAAGTGTGAATGATAAGTACATTTGCACTTTTTTTATGCCTTGAGAACAAAAGAGTGAAAGATACAAAAGAGAGGAGAAGAATTTTGCTTACGATTACAGATTATGTGAAAGCAAAGACTTTGGAAGAAGCTTACGAATTGAACCAGGCGAGAAACAGCCGTGTAATGGGCGGAATGATGTGGATGCGTCTTGGAAATGCGAGAGTAAAGACAGTAATCGATCTGTCAGAGCTTGGTCTTGATCAGATTGAAGAGACAGACCATGTATTTAAAATCGGGGCGATGTGTACTTTGAGACAGCTGGAGTTGCATCAGGGATTACGTGAAATGTATGGCAACGGAATTGCAGAGTGTGTCCGCCACATTGTTGGAGTGCAGTTTCGAAATCAGGCGACAGTCGGCGGAAGTATCTATGGAAGATTTGGATTTTCAGATGTACTGACGGCATTATTGGCTTTGGATACATTTGTGGAGTTGTATAATGGAGGAATTATCCGACTTTCGGAATTTGTAAATCGTAAAAAAGATAAGGATCTTCTTCTCTCTATTATAATAAGAAAAAGCAAGCGTTCCTTCCGTTATGATTCAGTACGGCAAACCAAAACAGATTTTCCGGTGATCGCATGTTCTGTTGTCACTGGAATGGTCAACGGAGTAGAGTCCTGGTACTTTTCAGTGGGAGCAAGACCGATGAAAGCAGCACTGTTGGAAAAGCAGTGGAAGATTCCGGCAGATATTTCAGAAGAAAAAATCCGGGAATATGCAAAAATAGTAGCTTCAGAATTTGAGTATGGAACCAATATGAGAGGAAGTGCAAAGTATCGTCAGCATTTGGCAGAGGTACTGATCTTCAGAGAAATGCGTTCAATCATCACGGAGGGAAGAGCATGGAAGTAAGGTTTAAATTAAATGGGAAACAGGTATCGGCAGAGGTATCCGGAGATACCATACTTCTGGATGTATTGAGAAATTTAGGATGCTACAGTGTGAAATGTGGATGTGAGACAACAAACTGCGGACTTTGTACAGTCTGGATCAATGGAAAATCCAGACTTTCCTGCTCGATTCTGGCAGCAGGGATAGAGGGGCAGGAAGTGACGACTCTGGAAGGGCTGAAAGAGGAGGCAGAGGAGTTTGGTGCGTTTCTGGCACAGGAAGGTGCAGAACAGTGTGGATTTTGCTCTCCGGGATTCATTATGAATGTGCTGGCAATGGTGCGTGAGTTGGAGAATCCGACAATTGAGGAGATCAAAGAATATTTATCCGGCAATCTGTGCAGATGTACCGGATATATGGGACAGCTTCGAGCAATCCGGAAATATATGGCAGTGAAAAAGCAGAGTGAGAAAGAGAAGGAGGTGCAGGCATGGGGAACAGAGTGGTAAGTCAGGCAATTCCCAAGGTAGATTATAAAGCGCTGGTGACAGGAAAAGCAGTGTATACCGACGATCTGGCTGCAAAAGACAGTCTTGTTGTCAAAGTACTCAGAAGTCCGTATGCACATGCACTGATTGAGGACATCAATCTGACAAGAGCAGAACTGGTTCCGGATATTGAATGTATTCTGACATACAAAGATTGTCCGGACAAGCGGTTTACGATGGCGGGACAAACATATCCGGAGCCGAGTCCTTATGACAGACTGATTCTGGATCAGAGAGTCCGTTTTGTAGGAGATGCAGTTGCGATCGTTGCCGGACGGACAAAAGAAGCGGTAAATAAGGCGTTAAAATTGATCAAAGTAAAGTATGAGGTATTAGAGCCTGTACTTGATTTTCATAAAGCCAAAGACAATCCGATTCTGGTGCATCCGGAAGAAAACTGGAAGAGTCTGTGTCCGGTAGGGGCAGACAACAAGAGAAATCTCTGTGCACATGACAGCTGTGAAGAGGGAGATATAGAAGCGGTTCTGGCAAACTGTGAGTATATCATTGATCAGGTGTATCATACAAAGGCAAACCAGCAGGCAATGATGGAAACATTCAGAACATATACATATCTGGATACGTATGGAAGACTGAATGTCCTTTCGTCCACACAGGTTCCGTTCCATGTACGGCGGATTCTTGCAAATGCATTGGATATTCCAAAGTCGAAGATTCGTGTAATCAAGCCAAGGATCGGAGGCGGTTTCGGGGCAAAACAGTCTGTTGTTTCAGAAGTTTATCCGGCACTGGTAACATGGAAAACGGGAAAACCGGCAAAGATGATTTTTACAAGAGAAGAATCTATGATTGCATCCTCTCCGCGGCATGAGATGGAGGTTCATGTCCGTCTTGGAGCTGATAAAGACGGAATTATTCAGGGAATAGATGTCTATACGCTTTCCAATACAGGAGCGTTTGGGGAACACGGACCGACAACAGTCGGACTTTCCGGTCACAAATCGATTCCTCTGTACGGGAAGGCGAAAGCATTCCGTTTTGCCTATGATGTGGTATACACGAATGTAATGTCAGCCGGTGCTTATCGTGGATATGGTGCAACACAGGGATTGTTTGCAGTAGAGTCTGCAGTCAATGAGCTGGCAGAAAAAATGAATATGGATCCGGTCACGCTGCGTGAGAAAAATATGGTTCGTCAGGGGCAGGTAATGCCTGCATATTACGGGGAGACGGCAAACAGCTGTGCCCTGGATAAGTGTATGGAAAAGGCAAAGCAGATGATGAACTGGGAAGAAAAATTCCCGAGTCGTGATATGGGAAATGGAAAAGTCAGAGGTGTCGGTGTGGCAATGGCAATGCAGGGCTCAGGTATTTCCGCTGTAGATACAGCATCTGTTGGAATTAAAGTGAACGACGATGGATTCTATAGTCTCTTGATCGGTGCTTCAGATATGGGAACAGGGTGTGACACGATTTTGTCACAGATGGCAGCAGAATGTCTGGATTGTGAAATGGATGAGATCATTGTTCATGGAGTAGATACAGACTCTTCTCCTTATGATACAGGTTCCTATGCATCAAGTACTACATATGTGACAGGAATGGCAGTCGTACGTACCTGTGAAACACTAAAAGACAAACTTTGCGAAAAAGGTGCACAGTACCTGGGATGTGATGTGGACGATGTGGATTTTGACGGACAGTGTGTTGTGAATATCAAAACAGGTGCATCCATTTCGAGAGCGGAAATCGGAAACCGTGTGATGTGCAACAATGAAGAGGCGCTCTATGCCAGTGAGGCATACAGCTCACCGGTTTCACCGCCGCCGTTTATGGTCGGAATGGCGGAAGTGGAGATTGACAAAGAAACCGGAGAACTGGAATTGATCGATTATGTGGCAGTAGTAGATTGTGGAACGGTAGTGAATCCAAGTCTGGCGAGAGTACAGACAGAGGGAGGACTTGCGCAGGGAATCGGAATGGCCATGTATGAAGATGTCATCTATAATGCAAAAGGAAAAAATTACAGTAATTCCTTTATGCAGTATAAAATCCCAAGCCGTCTGGATGTGGGCAATATTCGGGTGGAATTTGAAAGCAGCTACGAGCCGACAGGTCCGTTTGGAGCGAAATCAATAGGCGAGATCGTGATCAATACGCCGTCCCCTGCGATTGCAAGTGCAGTCAGCCATGCGGTCGGAGTAAAAGTGAGAGAACTTCCAATTACCGCAGAAAAAGTGTTCTGGGGGATGCAGGAAGAAGATTAAGAAAAATCTCCATGTCCGATGAAAATTGGATGTGGAGATTTTTTAGAAAGTGACTTTGTGAAAGAGTAACAAAAACAAGAAAAATAGAAAAAACAGCTGTACTGCTCTACAGAAGCATGTTATAATCATCTACATCAATAAGAACAAATCTGGTAAATTCTTATTCTTATTAATCTGCATACATTTCTTAATGTTGTAAAAATCTCAGTCAAATAAACAATGCATTGCTTATGAAAATATGTTTCCAAAAAACAATATAAAAATAAAAGAAGGAGTTTATTGTATGGGTATGACAAATGAACAATTGCTGCAGTCTATCACCACGGTTATTGTAGACCGTTTTGATATGCTGGATGGAAGAACCGAGAGGCTGGAACAGCGGGTAGATAAAATGGACACCGAGTTCCGACAGAAATTTGAACAAATAGATCGGAAGTTTGAGCAAATAGATCAGAAGTTTGATCAGATGGATCGAAAGTTGGAACAAATAGATCAGAAATTCGAACAGATAGATCGAAGATTAGAGGATATGAACCAAAGACTAGAGGGTACGAATCGAAGATTAGATGGTGTGGAGCAAAAATTAAAGGATATGGAGCATACGATCATAGAAGTGGAAAGCAATGTCCTGTCAGAATTGGATACAGTGCAGGAACATGCGAACAATCGATCTGAGCGTATTGAAAACCGTTTGGTGTGTCTTGAACGCAATGGCAATAGTGCGCCAAATTGCGCACTTGCTTTGCGGACAGAAAAGTTGGAAGAGCGAGTAGAAGCTTTAGAACGAAAGGTATCATGAGGATAAGTTTATTTGCTGTCCTGTTTCTGATAAGCAATTCGGCTTGATCCATCTTCTGTCAGGATGATTCCGCATTTTTTGAAATCCAGCTTAGCGAGAAGACTCTGCATGACGAGATTATCCTGATGGGTATCAATTTTCAGATTTTGACATTGTGAGAATGCCCAGTTTAAACAAAAAGAAGCTGCACCTTTTACTGTACCGTCAGAAGCGATTCTGTGAACAACTCCGTAAGGTGCGTCATTTAACCAGTTCCCGTCGTAGATTGTGGTATAAGTGACATCATTTTCAAATGCATAGTAAAAAACAGCAATAACGCGATTGTTTTCTTCGCAGACATAGGCGTTGCCCATCCGGGTATCATGTTCTATCATATCAACAGGAGGATATGTGGTTCCCCATTGAGTCGGATTTCCATGAGACGCCATAAAAGAACGGGCATGTTCATAAATGCGAAGGATAGAATCTAAATCTTTTAAAGTAGCAATTCTGATTTTCATAAGTGCAATTTCCTTTCCTTGATATATTAGATTTTATTGTAAGTGATAAGAAGAAAAAATGCAAATTGAAGAAAAAAATAGGGGGGGATAAAAATGATGGTAGAAGCTGGAGAATGTGAAAAAAATATGGAAAAATTTTGAATAAAATGGATGTAAAGTGTTGACAAACTGTGCTAAGAGGAATACCAAACAGAGGGATTATTAGGCTTACCATGCCTAAGTTTATACACGTTTGGGAGTATAAATATAGGCATGACTAGAATTTGTAGCTTAGAAAATGAAAGGGGAAAAGTCGTAATTGTACTGTTGGGGTAAAACTTATTAATTAAGAAAATGTTTAGGAGGAAAGAAACATGTATAGGAAAAAGTTAATGCGCGCATGCTTAACAGGACTTATGGTTGTGACTGTTGCAACAGCAAATGTAGCGCCAGTATTTGCAGCTGAAGCACCAGCAGGAACAGAGACGACAACCTCAAAAGCATCTGTTGTAAAAGCACAGTTTGTAGATGCAGCAGGAACAGTCGTAGCAGGTGGAGACTACTTTGTAGATGCAGATGGAGATGGAATTTTTAATGTGAGTGAACTTCCAGTACCAGAAGGATACAAAGCAGAGACAGTTGGAGATTTCTTTACAAAAGATTACGCAGACACAGCACTCCAAGTAACAGTTGACAAAATTGCAAAAGCATCTATTATTAACGTACAGTTTATGGACGGAAATAAAGTCGTAGCAGGTGGAGACTATTTTGTAGATGCAGATGGAGATGGAATTTTTAATCTTAGTGAACTTCCGGTGCCAGAAGGATATGAATTGTCTTTGGCAGGTGATCAGTTCGTAAAAGATTATGTAGGAAAAACAACACAGTTGAAAGTGAAAGCGGTAAAGGCTGCAACTATGAAGGTGGTGTACAAAGATCAGACAACACAGGAAGTAGTTGGAGAAGAAACATTAACAGGTTCACGTCAGGATGCAGATGGAAATTATGTATTTGATGCAGCAGTTGATTTTAATATTCCATTTGGATACCAGCTGGCAGTAGATTATCCTGTAGAGACATTGAAAGCGGGAGAAACTAAAACAACAGAATGTCTGGTAACAGCAAGAGAAACTGTTCTTCATATTACATTTGAAACACAGGATGGAGAAGTAGTAGGAACAAAGACAGTATCTACAACATCTCAGGGAGCAGACGGAGAGTGTTGGACATTCATGCTGGGAACAGATTTTGACCTTCCAGAAGGATATAAACTGGCAGAAGGAGTGGATCAGATCACAAACATCCAAATTCCATTTGGATCCACAGGCGGATTTACAATGATTGTAGAAAAAGAAGATAAATCTTCTATCGTAAAAGCACAGTTTGTAGATGAAGCAGGTGTAGTACTTGCAGGCGGAGACTATTTTGTAGATGCAGACGGAGATGGAATCTTCAATCATACAGAAGTATTAGAGTGGGTACCGGAAGGATATGAATTACAGGAATTTGGAGATTTCCAGGTAGAGTTTTATAAAGAAACTCCATTGCAGCTTAGTGTGACAAAGATTGCAGAAGAGCCAGAGAATCCAGATCCGGAAGATCCAAACAAACCAGAGAAACCAGAAGATCCTGACAAAGAAGATACAGGAAAAGAAGACACAAATAAAAAAGACGACAAAAAAGAGGATACTAAGAAAGAAGATAAGAAGAAAACTTCTCCAAAGACTGGAGATGAGACAAGTGCAGCAACCGCAGCATTACCTGTAGGTGTGAGCCTTGCAGCAATTCTTGCAGTATTAGTGAAAAAATTTAAATAATCTGAAAAACGCATAGGCGGATTTAGGTTATAAAAAATGGAAATATTGCCAAAAATGCATTGCGTTTTTGGCAATATTTTTCTATGGGGAGTACATGAAAGACAGGGGTATAAGCCAGGTGGCGAAAGGAACAAGGATTACAATGAGAAAATACATAAGATTGGTATTGATGATATGTATATTGGGAATTCTGACATGTGGATGTGGGAAAAAAGATAAGGAAGAAAAAACAGTACCGTTGACGATATATGAACAGCTGAAAGTTACAGAGGAGTCCCTTCCAGATGAAGAAACAAAAGTAATACAAAAAGGTGTCAATAGTTGGGCAAAAGCATTTTTGGCGGTAAATAGTGATGCTCAAGATAAAGAAATAACAGATCAGAGTTTGTATCAAAGTATTGCAAATACAGAACATAGAAGATTATTAAAAGAAGAAAGAGATGCTTTTTATAAAGAAAGCGTGGTTAATATCAATGAAGTGTCTACACAAGTAAAAAGTGCAAAGAAAGCGCAATATGGTAAAACAGATGTAGGTGTTGTGGAATGTGATATAGATGTGAAAGGCACAAGAAATGACCAGGCATTTGAAAAGATATATACTATGCAGATGGTAGTCAATTATCAGACAAATGTTGTATCAGTGTATGAGGTTGAGGATATTACGTGGGAATAAGAAATACCGGTAAAGGGATATCAGTTTTGGAGAGATATCAGGTTACCGGTATTTTTTTATGACAAAGAATATAAAAATGCAGCAATTTTTCATAGAATATTGGAAAGTATTGACAAAAAAAGGATTCGAATATACACTAGAAGTGTTTAGGTAGCAAACGTTACGGAAATTTGAAATGGTTTGTTATTTAGGGGGAAACTAAAAGTTATAATAGGAGGAAAGTAGTATGTACAGGAAAAAATTAATGCGCGTATGCCTGACGGGTGTTATGGTTGTTTCAATTGCAACAGCGAACGTTGCACCAGTGTTTGCAGCAGAGCCAGTGGAAAAGGTGGAGACGGAGAGCGATAGTTGGGATAGTATTTCTGGTGAAATTAATTTTAGAGATACAGACAACAATGAATCTATCTTTGTGCAATTTAACAATGAAAAAGTGGAGGATTATCGTTGGGGTGATGATCCGAAAGATACATATGAAGTATTGCCGGCAGAAACTGTGAAAAAATATCTTCCAGAAGGATATGAATTGGTAGAAGGTATCTATTCGGTAGCAGGTGGAGAGACACAGGATTCTTATTTTGTATATGCCGAGGTAAAGAAAGTACTTGTCGAAGAAACACAGGATGTGAAAATCAATTATTATGATGAAGCAGCTGGAAAACAGGTAGCAGAAGTGCCGGTACAGGTATCAATTGATACATCGTGTGTAAATATGGCAATCCTGACAAGATACCTGCCAGAAGGATATACACTTGAAGGTTCTGATTGTATCATCAGAGACGGATATGTATATGTATCCGTAGCGCCAGCAGAAGAAGTACAGAATGTAAAAATCAATTACTATGATGAAGCAGCAAAGAAACAGGTAGCAGAAGTACCGGTACAGGTATCAATTGATACATCACGTGTAAATATGGCAATCCTGACAAGATATCTTCCAGAAGGATATACACTTGAAGGTTCTGATTGTATCATCAGAGACGGATATGTATATGTATCCGTAGCGCCAGCAGAAGAAGTACAGAATGTAAAAATCAATTACTATGATGAAGCAGCAAAGAAACAGGTAGCAGAAGTACCGGTACAGGTATCAATGGATACATCATGTGTAAATATGGCAATCCTGACAAGATATCTTCCAGAAGGATATACAATCGAAGGTACAGACTGTATCATCAGAGACGGATATGTATATGTATCCGTAGCACCAGCAGAAGAGGTACAGAATGTAAAGATCAATTACTATGATGAGGATGCTGAGAAACAGGTAGCAGAAGTACCGGTACAGGTGTCAATTGATACATCATGCGTAAACATGGCAATTCTGACAAGATATATGCCGGAAGGATATGCATTGGTAAGTTCAGACTGCATCATCAGAGATGGATACGTATATGTTTCTGTAAAGAAAGATGTAGAAATCAGAGAAGCAGTGCTTCACATTACATTTGAAACTCCGAACGGAGAAGTTGTTACAACAGAAACAGTAACAGCAGAAGGCGCTGATGGAGAAGACGCGGTATTCAGACTTGGTGTGGACTTTAATCTTCCAACAGGATACAAGCTGTCCAACGACAGAGATCAGGTAACAGAAATCAAAATTCCATTTGGATCCACAGGCGGACATACAATGGTTGTAGAGAAAGGTGACCTTTCTTCCATCGTAAAAATCCAGTTTGTAGATGCTGAGAATAATGATGAAGTGGTAGCAGGCGGAGACTACTTTGTAGATGGAGACGGAGACGGAATCTTCCACACAAGAGAGATCACAGAGTGGGTACCGGAAGGATATGAGTTACAGGAAGTTGGAGATTTCCAGGTAGAGCTGTACAAAGAGACACCATTACAGCTGAGCGTAACAAAGATCAAAGAGGATAAACCGGAAACTCCGGATCCAGAGGAGCCAAATAAACCGGAAAAACCAGAGACTCCAGATCAGGAGAAACCAGGTAAACCAGAAAAACCAAACAAAGAAGACAAAAAAGACGAGAAGAAGAATTCTCCAAAAACAGGAGATGAGACAAGTGCAGCAGCTGCAGCATTACCGGCAGGGTGCACAGTACAGCCAGCAGGATGAGGACGTGCTGACATATGCACTGTTCCCACAGGTTGCAACAGACTTCTTCAAATACAGAGATGCTCAGCAGACAAAAGTAGATGCAAAAGTAGCAGATACAGAAGACGGAGCATATCCGGTATAATAAAATGAAAGAAAAGGATTGGAAGATGAAAGTTTTCCGGTCCTTTTTTGCTTTATAGGAAAGTTCGATATTTGTTAGATTCATGAATGAAAAAAGCCCGCATAAAAGCGAGCATGATAAAGAGATGGCACTGGTTAAAAGATATAAAAACCTTCTACACCAGCCTCATCGGAAAATAAGTCATCTTCATTTAAGAAATAATCCATATCCAGAAGTTCATCTTCGCTCATATTGCGAATGTCCTCAGATGTGAATCCTTCCGGTGGATGATCCATGTATTTTTTGCGTAATTCCTCGATATTAGGTTTCATGTTCTTGTCCTCCTTACAGAGGATTATAGCATAGAATATAAAAAAAGAAATCATGCAGAAGAACGTTTTCCGAGAGAGTTGGACATTACTTTCTCATAGAGTTCTTCGAGAGGTACGCGTTTGTGTTTGTAATAAAGTTCAAGTAACACCATTTTGTGTTTGCAATCGGGACATTCTAAAGGATCATAGCCAAAGGAGAGCAGGATGGCGGTCCTCCATTGATTGAAATTTCGATAAATACGATGCTTATTTTTAGAAATCGCACGAAAAAGGGTTTTATCGATTTCCCTGTGTCTGGCATATAAGCCGCCATATCGAATCATTTTGAAGTGTTTCTCGGGGATATGGCGGATTAATCTTTTGATGAAATCAATGGCAGGAAGAGTTTCTTCTATGTATTTATTATCCTCATGGCGATTGTAATGGAAAGTAACAGTATCCCCATCATAGTTGTCGATTCTGGATGTAGCAATGACAGGACGGCCAAGATAACGCCCGATGTATTTGATAACGTTCTTAGGGTCACAAAGATTCGGCTTTGCATAAACGTAGAATCCTTGTTTATGTTCACGGTAACATCTGGATTTCACCTTTTTAAACGAAGGACCAATGATCGTCTCCATTTCATTCAGTAGAGCGGTACGGAAGGCATTGCGAAGAAAGTTGTAGTTAAAATATTTGACATGGCGCCAGAAACCATCATCGCTAAATCCCCCTTCCGAGATGAGACAGTGAATATGAGGGTTCCATTTGAGGTCTCTGCCGAAAGTGTGTAAGACCATGATAAAGCCGGGGGTAAAGTTTTTGGATTTATTCATTTGAAAAAACATACGAGAGATGACACTGTTCACCGCGTGAAAAAGACAGTTGAGCAGAGACCGGTCATTGAGAAAGAAGTCCCTGAGATTTTCATCAATGGTAAAAACGCAATGTCGATGATTCACATTCACGAGTTTAAAAGACATACTGGTAGTGCGTTCCATGGCATATTTATTGCCACAGGTAGGACAAAAACGACTGTGGCAACGGAAAGGGACAAATTTCCAATTTTTACAATGTGTGCAGATATACATGGCGCCACCATAGGAAGGATCGCCACAGTTAATTACTTTTTCGATGTTTTCCATTACAACAGGTCTTGGTTTTAAATCGTATTCAATTATTTCATAATAATCTCTGAGCATCTTCTGTATCACATTCATAAGATTATTATGAAACAAAGTAGGAGAGAAAGCAAGCCCTTACCCCTCAAGATTGAGGGGCGGGGGAGCTGAGATGCCGTAGGCATTTTTTTATTGTCCGGAAAAGAAATAAAAATTCAATTCCTTGTGCAGAACCTGTTTTAGTGATATAATTACCCGTGGCAAAGGAGGACGATTTTATGTGTATCAAAGATAGAATAGAACGATTACGTCAGAAAATGGAAGAACACCATATTTCTGTTTATATGATTCCGACAGCAGATTATCACCAGAGTGAATATGTAGGAGAACACTTTAAATCCAGAGCATTTATCACAGGATTTACAGGATCAGCAGGGACTGCTGTCATCACAAAAGAAGAAAGCTGTCTCTGGACGGACGGAAGATATTTCCTTCAGGCAGAAAGCCAGCTTCAGGGAAGCGGGATCCGTCTGCAGAAGATGGGAGAACCGGGAGTGCCTACGATCGCAGAATATATCGAATCTGTACTGGGAGAATCTGAAAATATCGGATTTGACGGAAGAACCATCGGGATTACAGAAGGAGAACAGTACGAAGAGATCGCGAAAGAGAAGCACGGACAGGTGTACTATGGCTGTGATCTGGTTGATGAGATCTGGGAAGAGAGACCGGCTCTGTCTGAAAAACCGGCATTTTATCTGGAAGAGACCTGTACAGGAGAATCTACGGCATCGAAACTAAAACGAGTCAGAGAGAGAATGGAGAAAGAAAATACAGGCTATCATCTTCTGACCAGCCTGGATGATATTGACTGGCTGCTGAATGTGCGCGGACAGGATGTGGAGTATTTTCCGCTTCTGCTTTCTTATGCGCTGATCACCATGGATTCTGTGGAATTATATGCAGATGAAAGAAAGTTTGATGAGAATATCTTAAAGCATTTTGAGGAGTGTCAGGTACATCTGCATCCATACAATGCAATCTATGAAGATGTAAAATCTCTTCCGGAGGGGGCTTCAATTCTTCTGGATCCACAGAGAGTGAATTATGCATTGTATCGCAATATTCCGGAAGCTGTCCGTATTGTAAAGGAAGAAAATCCGGAAGTGCTGATGAAGTGCGTGAAAAATGCAGCTGAGATCGAGAATATCAGAAGAGGTCACATCAAAGACGGCGTGGCGCATACAAAATTTATGTACTGGCTGAAGAAGCATGCTGGCAAAGAGACGATTACAGAGCTGAGCGCATCTGAGAAGCTGGAGAACTTCAGAAAAGAGCAGGAAGGATATCTCTGGCCGAGCTTTGATCCGATCTGTGCCTATGGAGAGCATGCGGCGATCGTGCATTATTCTTCTACACCGGAGACGAATGTGGAATTAAAAGAAGGCGGACTGTTTTTGACAGATACCGGCGGAAATTATTATGACGGATCCACAGATATCACACGTACGGTGGCGATCGGTGAGGTTGACGAAAAACAGAAAGAAGACTTTACAATGGTAGCCTGCAGTATGCTGCGTCTTGCTGATGCAAAGTTTCTTGCCGGATGCAGCGGCATGGGTCTGGATTATGCAGCCAGAGAACCATTCTGGCGCAGAAACTTAAACTATAATCATGGAACCGGACATGGCGTGGGATATCTTGGAAATATTCACGAGGCTCCGATCGGATTCCGCTGGAAGGCAACAAGGGATGCCATGTGCGAGATTGAGCCGGGAATGGTGATCACAGACGAGCCGGGAATTTATATAGAAGGTTCCCATGGAATCCGCATTGAAAATGAACTGCTTGTGTGTGCAGGAGAAAAGAACGAATATGGACAGTTTTTGTATTTTGAGCCGCTTACCTTTGTTCCGATCGATCTGGATGCGTTGCGTCCGGAATTGATGACAGAGGAAGAAAAGCAGCTGCTCAATGCATATCATCAGAGCGTATATGAGAAGATCAGTCCATATCTGGAAGCAGAAGAGAAAGAATGGCTGAAGGAATACACCCGTCCTGTAAAATAGCAGAATGAAAAACAAAGAGGAAGAAGAGGAAATGAAGTGTGAGTGAAAATAGTACAAACGAATTATTGATCCGCATGGAAGAAAAATACAAAAAAATGAGCAAAGGCCAGAAACGGCTTGCGGATTATGTGACGGAAAACTATGATAAGGCTGTATTTCTGACAGCAGCCCGTCTCGGAGAAGTGGTAGGAGTCAGTGAATCCACAGTTGTACGTTTTGCCACACAGCTTGGATACAAAGGATATCCCGGTTTCCAGAAAGCACTGGAAGAACTGGTGCGCAACAAATTGAATTCCATTCAGAGGATGGAGGTTACCTATGGGCGGATCAGTCAGTCGGAGATTCTGGAAACCGTGCTGCAGTC
>OATJ01000655.1_pt1 | contig 18284 bp, 10 predicted proteins | sample 1516661 | NCBI WGS metagenome assembly OATJ01 (sample SAMEA2579951, study PRJEB22360) | human gut metagenome
AGCCGACACCACGGATACGGATAGTCGTCTCACCACTAGGTCCACCCGAGTTCGAGATATACACACCGGAAGCCTTTCCTTGCAAAGCCTCAGAGAATGTCGCTACCGGAGTCTCCTTCAACTCTTCCGTAGATACGACAGCGACAGATCCCGTAATATCTTTCTTCGCTTGGGTACCATAGCCGACAACAACGACCTCATCCAAGGCTTGTGTGTCTTCCGCTAATTTTACTTTGATATTGTTCTGGCTATTCTTCAGAGAGATCTCTTGAGTTACATAGCCAATGTAAGATACCACCAATAGGCATTATCCGGTACACCATCAAGTATGACACGTCCGTCCATATCGGAAATATTTCCGATAGTTGTCCCTTTAACAAGGACATTTGCTCCAACAATTGGTCCTGCTTTGTCTGAAATAGTGCAAGTGACTCTACGTCCATCTTGTTGCAGTGCATTGCCCCTTACGTCTGGTGTTAAATCGCCTACTTCAGTGGCCATGGCTGGACTTGCGCCACATAAGAATAAAGAGGCTCCTAGAAACACCTGTTTCCATAATACTACATTATTCATACAACATTAGATTTTAAGGTATAAATCAATAAAAAACACAATCTAACAGCAAAATGATCTTTCCATATACAACAACATTCTAGATTTCAGTAAATTTCTGAATACTTATGGTCTAAATGTTTTTTCATAAACGACTAGTCTAAACGATCGTTTCTATTAGTCGTTTGTAAAGGTCTGTTTTTTTTTCGACACGTGCAACTTTTTGTTGATTTTTTTTTATTTTATCTTATTGCTAATGGGAGAGATAACCCTTCATCGATCTAAAAAAAGCTTTTCTTTTTCAAATCATCATTTCCTCTTTTCAAAAACGCAAGATTTAAACGATCGTTTAGACTAGTCGTTTTTTTAGTATTATGAAAGAAAGCAAGAAGCGGCTTTTATCATTAAAGACATGATAATGAAGAAGCTACACAAATGAAGTTGAGAAGAAGAGAGTGATGTTTGCCTATTTTGAGATGTAAACAGATGTAACATACCCTAGAGGTATGGCAGAGTAGTGAATTCATTTTGTTAAAAGTTTGTGTTTTTTATTTTATTATACCTTAAATTCTAATTTTGTATGAGAAATGTTGTATCATGGAAGCCATTAGTCTTAGGAGCTTCTTTTCTTCTGTACGGAGCCGGAACGGCCTTCGCAACAGAAACGGATCATCTGTATCCTACACCTAGTACGGGATTTATGAGTGTCCAGCAAGATGGACGACAGGTTAACTGCCACATCGTGGATAAATCTGGTCCTATCGTTGGAGCAAATGTCCTTGTTAAAGGGACAACTATCGGAAACATCTCCGATATGGACGGGCGAGCTATTATCGACAATGTGCCCGCAAACGCAGTTCTAGTAGTATCGTATATCGGATACGTTCCCCAAGAAGTCATTTTGAAAGGTAATCAAACCAACATCAAGATTACGTTGGTTGAAGATTCACAGGCATTGGATGAAGTCGTTGTTACGGGTTATAGCACACAGGCTAAGAAGGATATTACCGGAGCTGTGGCTGTGGTCGCTACCGATGAGTTGAAAGAGACTCCTGTTTCTAACTTCGCAGAGGCTTTGCAGGGTAAGGCTGCTGGTGTATTCGTACAGGCTGGTGGTGGTCCGTTGGGTGAAACAACGATTCGTATCCGTGGTGTCGGCTCCGTAAACGGTTCCGATCCATTGGTGATCGTTGATGGTGTTTCCGGAGTGGATATTGATGCAGTGAATCCGAATGATATCGAGTCTATGCAGATATTAAAGGATGCTGCCGCTTCTGCCATCTACGGTGCGAAAGGAGCAAATGGTGTTATCATTATCACAACGAAACAGGGTAAAAAGGATGATCGTGTAAAAGTATCTTACAACGGTTATTTCGGCGTAGCTAAAATGGCTAATAGCGGTTACGATTTAATGGATGCTTGGGAAGCAATGGAATTCCAAGAATTAGGTCAACGTAACTTGCTTCAGTTCCGCGGTAAAACAGCGACCCATGCCCAGTTCGGTTCTATCGGCGCTGATGGAAGCGGTCACTTGACAATGCCATACGCAATCAAACCGTCGGGGTTATCTAAGGATCAAGTGATCGCTCAGTTCGGAAGTATTGACGGTTGGGTCGCTTCCTATAAAGATAATGGATCTAACTCTTGGTCCCGTTCCGCATATTATCAAATGCTGGAAGATGGTTATTCAGAAGAAGAAGCCCGTAAAGGAACAAACTGGTATGACGAAGTAGTACAAACAGGAAAAGTCCAAGACCATCAAGTATCTGTTTCCGGTGGTGGAGAAAAAGCAACTTACGCAACTTCCTTAGGTTATATGAACCGCGAAGGTACGATCAAAGAATCGTGGTTCCGTCGTTATTCTTTGCGTGTAAATACCAATTTCATGCCGAATAAATACTTCTCGATCGGACAAAACACGAATATCGCAGTAATCGAGAACTCAGGTGAGCGTGGTCGTCAAGGTGATGATAACACTTTCGGTAAAACCTTCTCTATCCAACCTTGGGTTCCTATTTACAATATTGGTGGCGACTATGCCGGTTCACAGGCCCCGGAAGGTGGACGTGCGAATACCGCTGTTCAAACTGTAAACAACGAAAAAGACAACCGCCGTCGTTTCTTACGTGCGCAGTCCGCTATCTTCGCAGAAGTAAAACCGTTGGAATCCATCGGTGAAGACTTGAAGTTCCGCACACAGTTCAGTGCCACATTGATGGGAAGCTGGGACTATTGGATGAGTAAACGTACCATCATGACTAACAAGGAAGGAGCAAATAACAATAGCTTCACTGAACGTGCGGATTATCGCTTAGGCTATCAATGGACTAATACGGTGACTTACAATAAGACTATCAATGAAGATCATACGATCGGCGTTGTGTTAGGTACAGAGGCACTCCGTGAAGGGTTAGGCCGTTGGATACAAGCCAACCGTATCGACTATCCGTATGAAGATAATCCAAACACATGGACAATTGAAAATGGCTCTACCGCTAATATGGGTACAGACGGAAGAAGAAACAATACTACAACCATGTTTGGTTTCTTTGGACGTGCCGACTACTCTTATCAAGGCAAATATTTGGCAACTGTGACTGTCCGTCGGGATGCTTCCTCACGTTTTTCCGAAAAGAATCGCTGGGGAACGTTCCCTTCTATCTCTTTAGGCTGGCGTATGTCTGACGAGAAATTCATGGAGAAAACCCGTACTTGGCTAGATGACTTAAAGATCCGTGCGGGTTATGGTACAACAGGTAACTCTAATATCGACCCATACAACTGGGCGTTCCAATACGGTACGGGTAACAAATATTTATATAGTATTAATGGTTCCGATACAGAAGTATACCAAGGTTTCGGAGTAACGAACCTAGGAGATATAGAAGCGAAATGGGAAACTTCTAAGATGTTAAATATAGGTTTAGATGTAACAGCCCTAGATCAACGCTTAAGCATGAACTTCGACTGGTATACCAAAAAGACCTCTGATATGTTAATCGACGCAAACTGGTCCGCATTAGCGGGTAATATGACAAAGCCGAACATTAATATCGGTGATATGCAGAACAATGGTGTAGATTTAAACTTGAGCTGGAGGGACAAAGTCGGCGAGTTCGACTACTCTGTAGGTGTTAACTTATCTCACTACAAAAATAAACTGACCGAGATCGGAACAGAGGCCGGTATCTTTACAGGAACTCGTATCGCCAACATGAATGTAATGATGAAAGGGCACGCCATCGGTATGTTCCACGGTTATCAGTTAGATGGAATTTATAAGAGCGAAGAGGACGTACATAACTACAAGAACGACGCTGGTGGTGTTGTATTGCCATATGGTGTAAGCGACGTAAAACAAATGGTCGCATCTGATTTTGTAGGCCAGTATAAAATCAAGGATGTAGACAACAATGGAAAGATTGACGCAAACGATCGCACATTTATCGGTAATCCGCATCCGGACTTGACTGGAGGTGTTAATCTAAGCTTAGGCTGGAGAGGATTCGATTTGAGTACTTATCTATACTTCTCCGTAGGCAACGATTTGTTCGCAATGTATAAATATTATACGCATTTCGGTTCTTTGCAATCGGCTTACTCAAAAGATCGCCGCGATAATTCTTGGCATCCTCAAACCAATCCAGATGGTATCTATCCATTATGGGCTACAACCGGCGGTGAGAGCGATATCGCTGCCAACCAATCTAACTCCGGTTATATAGAAGATGGCTCTTTCTTACGTATGCAAACACTGACTTTAGGATACACGCTTCCAAAAAAGATCTTAGATAAGATCAAATTTGAAAAGATCCGTATTTATGGTCAAGTAGCCAACGTATTTACGATTACGGGTTACTCAGGTTTGGATCCACAGGTTCGTACAGATAGAGACGGTGGTATCTCTAACGACCGTAACATGGGTACCGACTTCGGTGCTTACGGTATGCCGCGCCAATTCATTATAGGTCTAAACTTAACCTTCTAACAAAAGAGAATTCATAATGGTAATGATCCTCTAGAAAAACAGTTATAACTATAAATTTCAAATAAGATGAAGAGACTATTTATATATGCGGCAATTGCTGCCGCCGCAATAGGAAGCATGACTTCTTGCTCCGATTTCTTGGAAGTGGAACCGGTAGGTAAGATGAGCGAACCGGACTTCCTTAATCAAGAGGGTGTTTCACGATTGATAACCGGTATGTATGCCACCTTACACAACGATAGCTATTTCGAAGGTACATTAACGAATTATGCATACGGTGATGTAATGGGAGGTAGCGCCAATAAAGGCTCTAATTTTACCGACCAACCAGACTTTACTAGTTTGGAGACTTATACATTCGCTGCCGATAACAGCTATTTAAGCGTAAAGTGGAAAAGCTGTTATAATGGCGTATTTTTCGCAAACAACTTGATTAATGTAGCCAAGCAAGTGGAGACAGAATTAACCGCTGTTCCCGGACAAAGCAAGGACTACTTTACAGAGACAATCGCTCAAGCACGCTTCTTCCGTGCCTTCTGGCATTTTGAAGTTGTCAAACTATTTGGAGCCGCAGTTCCTTATGTAAATGATGAGGATGTAGCAGCGAATGTAAACCCTCAAGTTTCGAATGTAGATGAGAGCGGAAATTATATTTACATATGGGATAAGATCGCAGAAGATTTCCAATATGCTTATGACAACCTGCCTGATACATGGCCAGCAGAAATGGGACGTGTTAACAAATGGGCCGCAGCCGCATTTTTGGCAAAAACGAGAATGTACCAATCTTCCGTATATAACGGAAAGAACGGAAACTCAAACCATTGGGCTGAAGTAAAAACCATATTGGAAGAAGTCATGGCCAATGGTAAAGACAACAATGGTACGAAGTATCGCTTGGCTGATACCTATGAGGAACTTTATACTGCAGGAGTATCAGACTGGACAGGAGAGTCTGTATTCGATATCCAGATGGCAATCTCCGGTACGCAAACTAATACAAATGCTCCAAATGGTGCACCTCATATTGGTTTCGGTGGTGCTTTAGGAACCGGTGGTTGGGGATTTTATCAACCTTCTTACGATTTGGTTAATTCTCACATCGTTGACGCAAATGGTTTGCCTAAAATGGATGGCTCTTATCAGAAGGATGTGCCACTGACTACAATTGACGAGAATACGATTCCTCATACAGATTTGACCGTCTACACAGATCCACGTCTGGATGTTTCCACGGGTCGTTTCAATACTCCATTCCTAGATTGGTCTATCCCAACAACAATTGACGGTTGGATTCGTGAAATCACAAACGGTGGTCCATACCTAAATAAAAAGAACCAGCCAAAGAAAGCTGATCAAGGAAGCTTATCCGTTCCGACAGAGACTTCTTCTTCTGCCAAGAACTTCCATTTAGCGCGATATGCAGATATATTGCTATGGTATGCGGAAGCTTTGATTGAAACAGGTAATCCGCAAGGAGCACGTGAATATGTAAATCAAGTACGTGCCCGCGCAGCCAATGGATATGTGAAAGCAGCAGATCCGACAACTATGCTAGAGACAACCTCTCCTTATGTATTGGATGATAAGATTAATGGTAAACAAGATACAAATGCCGCCGCAAACTATCGTATCGGTCTATATCCAGAATCTCAATTCGCTACGAAAGAGAAAGCCACCCAAGCATTACGCTGGGAACGTAAGATAGAGATGGCCATGGAAGGTCATAGATGGTATGATTTGGTACGCTGGGGTATCGCTGCTGAAGAATTGAATAATTACATCAAATACGAATCTCAGTATTTAGGTAAATACCAGAATAAGTATTATAATCCTAATTGGACTACACTTCCAATTCCAATCAACGAAATACGTTTGATGAATGGTTTATTAGTTCAAAACGAAAACTGGAAATAAACAAGTGGGTTAACAGTTTCAAAAAGAGCAGCCGGGCATGTGATATGTCCGGCCTGCTTTTTAATCCCCAAAAGTAAGTTAACTTACTTTGCTCACGAAGTTAACATACTTTGCCAACGAAGTTAACTCCATGTGCCAATTAAGTTAACTTCGTTTTGTGTAGATTGGTATTTCCGATAAAAATCGTATCTTTGTTTGACTTTAAATCAAAATGAAACGTGTACTCTAGCCATGAGATATAAACAAATACTCCTCGGTTTGATCCTGTTTGTCCTATTAGGGGGTTTCTTGCAAATAACCGGCAAGTTTCATTTCTTCTATATCGAGCAGCTTCAACTATTCCAGTTTTCCGAAGATTATCTTGCGGATAAAATCAGCAGTCCGGGAGGTTTATCTTTGATTATCGGGGAATTCTTGACACAATTCTTTATTACGCCTTATGCAGGGCCTTTCATTATCGCAGCTATACTTACGTCTATCGGCTTAACAATGAGGGAGATCATCCTGCAAATTAATCCAAATAAAGAGCTCTTCCTGCTTTACTTACTCCCGGTTTTATTCTTATTATTGATTCAATACGACTTCAATTATTTAGTACAAGGCACTATCGCATTCCTATTTTGTTTGATTAGCCTGAACGCATGGATGCGCATAAAAGATCCCCGTTACCGGCTATCCGCCGCATTGGTAATCACCCCACTACTTTTTTGGATAGGAGGACCGATTGCCGGGCTATTCTCATTAAGTGTGGTTCTCAAGGAAGCGATAAGCCGTTCCAAACAGGGGTTCTATTTTTTAGCGGTTTTAATTGAATACCTGTTTATCGGGATCGGAAGTGTCTGGTCAACTACCATCACCAGTTATCGCTTCGCATTCTTACCGGACGCTTTTTACCACCCGATTCTGGCGGCTCCCAATCTCATCTATTTCGCATGGGTCTGTTTACCGCTTAGCTTGATCGGGGCATTCGTATATCCTAAAGGCAAAAACCAATCAAAGAAAAAAACAGGGATAGAGCTTACCGTTCAATTCATCCTAATCCTATTCCTTTGCTGGGTAACGATTCCACGGTATAACGACCAGAAAGCCTATCCTCTAAAAGTCTTGGATTATTATGCCCGTACCGAACAATGGGACGAGATCATCCGGCATTGTCACGGGCCGATCAAAAACTATTTATATTTAACTTACTTAAATAGGGCACTTGCGGAAAAAGGGGAGTTGGCAGACCGGATGTTCGCTTTTGATCAACACGGTCCTCAAGGGTTACTCGCCTCTTGGAACAAGACCTTTACGGTCTCCACCCTGTTAAGCGACGCCTATTTTACGCTAGGGGAAATCGCATTATCGCAGGAGATGGCTTTTGAAGGGTATGTCACCGTAATTGGTGCCGGTAATCCCCGGAACCTGCAACGGCTTGTTCAAACAAACTTGATTTACGGAACGTATCCTATCGCCGAGAAATATATCAGTATCTTAGAAAAAACATATGCCTATCATGATTGGGCCAAACGGCATAGAGGCTTCTTATATAACGACAAAGCGATTGAAGCTGATCCGGTATTAGGGCCTAAACGAAAAGCTCTTCCGAAGGAAAGTAACTTATCCGGTATCAACGGACTGGAACATGATTTACTTATCCGTGCGGAACAAGATCCGGAAAATCAGCTCCCGATCCAATTCACCGGGGCTATCTATCTGCTGTCTAAAGACATGAAAGCTTTCCAAAGGCTGATAGAAAAGTATTATGGAACACCGGTACTCCCCTCTCTCCCCGTGAGTTTCCAAGAGGCTGTTATCCTATTAGCAGAGAAGGATGTGGATTACTGGAAGCGTTTTAACGTATCCGGAAATGTGATCCGCAAATTCGCAGGTTATCGGAATTTAGTCGTGCAGAACCGGAACAACCCACAACTTCCGCAACTTATAAAGAAGTCGTTCGGAGACACTTATTGGTCTTATTATACTCTAAAATGATCAACAACCATGAAAAGAAATATTCTATATATCACCTGTTTATTTCTTATTCTACTAGGAATATCCTGCTCGGATACGATCCCGGTAAGCAAAGAAACCTCGGAGAAACCTGTATTATTTCCCGATTATGCGGATGTAACGATCCCTTATAATATCGCTCCCTTAAATTTCAAGATAGAAAATCCACATGCGGAAGCCTTCGCCGTACTCAAATTCGGAGAAGAAAAGATACAAGTCAAGGAAAAAGGGGGACAATTCTATCTTCCCGCATCCGATTGGAGAAAATTGCTGAAAAGGGCGACAGGAAAAGCGATACAAGTAAAGCTCTACGCAAAAGACAAAGAATGGCTCGCCTATCCGGAATTCTCACTATTCGTCGCTCCGGAACCCATGGATTCATATCTGGCTTATCGCTTGATCGAACCCGGATACGAACTTTGGAATCAAATGGGTATTTACCAACGGAATCTGGAAGATTATAAGCAAAGCCCTATCATGGAAAACAAATACAGCGGTCAAAACTGTATGAATTGCCATTCTTTTTGTATGCAAAACCCCGATAAAATGCTGTTCCACATGAGGGATAAGTATTCGGGCACTTATCTGATCGACGGAGACAAGATCGAGAAATTAAATACGAAGACCGATCAGACGATCTCGCCTTTGGTCTATCCCTCTTGGCATCCATCGGGGAAATACGTAGCCTTCTCTGTCAATCAGACCAGCCAAAGCTTTCATGCCAACGACAAAAACCGGGTGGAGGTCTTCGACAGCCAATCCGACGTAGTTGTATACGATACGGAAAAGCATGAGATTATCAGTACGCCTTCCATTCGGACAGCAAAAGCGTTTGAGACTTTCCCGACATTCTCTCCCGATGGCAAGACTCTTTACTTCTGCTCGGCAGAGGCACGTTCCATGCCGCATGAATATTCAGAAGTAAAATATAACCTTTGCTCCATAGCGTTCGATCCCGTAACCCGGAGTTTCGGCTCCCGTATAGATACCTTATACAATGCCGGAAAAGATGGGAAGAGCGCCTCTTTTCCCCGTGTTTCCCCAGACGGGAAATTCTTGTTATATACGCTGTCCGGCTACGGTAACTTCTCGATCTGGCATAAAGACGCAGATCTATATCTACTGGATATAGCGAGCGGAATCTCTCATTCCTTGCAAAACGCCAATAGCACGGATACGGAGAGCTATCACTCATGGAGTAGCAACAGCCGCTGGATCGTCTTCAGCAGTCGAAGGATAGACGGGTTATACACACGTCCTTATTTTGCTTATATAGATGAAGAAGGAAATGCGTCTAAGCCCTTCCTTTTGCCTCAGAAAGACACAGACTACTATCACCGTTTCATGAAATCTTATAATATACCCGAGTTTATTACCGGAAAAGTATCCTCCAAGATCCGGGCGCTTAGCACGCTAGCCAAAGAGGATAAAGGAATTGACGTAACTTATCGTAAATAGAATAAATCACATGAGTACTTTATATAAGAAGATATTACCACCGCTTCCATTCATTCTATTGACCGGCGTCTTATGGTTTCATTTGCAGACCATGCAAGAGCCTCTCTTTTTTTATCGGGAACAGCAGCAGATTTTCCTATTCGATTCCACATATATATTCAGCATACTTAAGCAGATAGGGGGGCTAGCGACTTTTATCTCTCAATTCTTGATACAGTTTTTCAGGATCCCGCTTATCGGATCGCTGGTGACCGCCTTGATCGGTGGAATCTCCGGTTGGTTATTCTGGCTGACCTTACGAAAGATACATCCGGCATTATATCTTATGCCCTTGGCCTTTCTCCCCATCCTATTCCAATATCTTTACCTAATGAAAGATAGCTATCATTATGAAGGACTGATAGCCATGTTGTTTTGGTCATTGGCGCTTAACGTATATAGTTACAGCGCACGAAGATTTAATTGGACGTACCGTACCTTAATTGGTTGCTTGCTGGCGACCGGATTGTTTTACACGATGGGATCTGTAGCTATATTATTCGCCCTTAGCATCTTACTATTTGATGTATTACAAAAATGCGAACGCTGGTACGCAAGCTTCATCCCGTTGCTGCTGCTACTTATCGTAGGCTCCCTATGTGTCCTAGGAGGCAGTAAACCCGATTATGACTATGTATTTTGGATGAAAGATTACGTAGAGTATTTCATTGAGCTGGAACCATTCTACGGCTTCTCTTGGCAAGTAGCGCTACTCGTTATGCTTCTATTCTTCCTATCACGTTACTTAGATCACATAAAAACCTATTTAAAAGCTTTAGTAGCCGTAGCATTACTTGCCTTATCCGGTATGTATTATACGCAAACGGCTCTTCAACAGAGGAATAAAGATTTCTATACGTTGATGCAAATGTTTCATTACATAGATACCGAGCAATGGGACGCCATAATCTCGTCCGCCGATCTAAACTATAATAACTACTTACACCTGAATTGCTTAAACCTTGCCTTATCCCACAAGGGTGTCATGCAGACTGATTTATTCAAATATCCGCAAAGCGGAATACAATCTTTGGTCTCAAAGTACCAAGCGCATATAGAGGAAAGTTTCCTATTCAGCCAGATATACTACCATGTAGGAATCACGTCCTTGGCATACAATTTCGCTTTTGGTACCTCGGTAGGAATTACATACGGCAGTCCCGTCATGACCAAATTATTAATAAAATCCCATTTGATATACGGACAGTATCCCGCAGCCGAGAAGTTTATATCATTATTGGAAAAGACATGGGCCTATCACGAATGGGCCTCCTCGCAACGAAAGTTCTTATATAATGACCAAGCGGTGGAGAGCGACCCGGAATTAGGTACAAAAAGAAAAAGCCTATCCAGCGACAAAGACCTTTTCGCCAATATAATCGGATTGTTTGATAACCTGATGATTATATTGGAAGAGAATCCCCAGAATAAAGCCGCATTGGATTATACGATCGGTACGTTATTATTATCGAAAGACCTGCCCGCTATAAAAACGTTTGTTGAAAGATTCAGTGGGACGGAAGTACTCCCTATATTACCCGAACCCTTGCAACAAGCCGTGATCTCTTATGCGGAGCATGATCCGGAATATTGCCGCAAGTATGGGGTAACCGATAAAGTCCTGTCCGAGTTCTCGATATTCAAGCAACGTGTATTGGGACTAAGGCATGCCCGACAAAATGTAGCGACTGGAATAGCCGACTATCAACCTACTTTCTGGTACTATTTGATACTCTCTAAATAAAACACATATGGAAAGACAGACTTACACAAATACAAACCGATATCTTTTCCTTTTTCTCATCGCCTTGATGGTTTCATGCTCCAAAAGCGACGTACAGATCGCCAAGAGTCTAAACAAGGAAATCGCCATTTATCCGGATTACAAGGATGTGACCATCCCTGTGAACATCGCCCCGCTCAATTTCTCTATCGCCGATAGCAGTGAGCACTGCCTTATCATTAAAGGGGAAAAGACTCAACTCCAAGTCTATAGCGATGAGGGGCTCTTTGAGATCCCACAAAAAAGATGGAAAGCCTTATTGAAAGAGAATGCCGGAAACCAAATAGAATTGACCATCGCTAAACGCATACAGGGCGAATGGAACGCCTATACGCCTTTTCATATGGACATCGTAAATGATTCCATTGATAAATATATAGCCTATCGGTTATTAGCCTTGAGCAATGATATGTGGAACAGGATGGGTATCTATCAACGGAACTTGGAGAATTATGACCAAAGCGTGATTTATGAGAATAGCTTAACCGACTATAACTGCGTAAACTGCCACACGTTTTCCTCCGGGAACCCGGATAAAATGATTTTCCATATGCGAGGCAAACACGCCGGTTCCGTACTGATTGATGGAAAGAAAATCACCAAGCTAAATACCAAGACTCCCGAGACCGTCTCAAACTTTGTCTACATGTATTGGCATCCGAATGGTAACTATCTGGCGGCCACCGTATGCGATACCTACCAAAACTTCTTCATCAATAATCCCAATACGCTGGAAGTATTGGATCATAACTCCGATATCGTGATCTATGACGTGAAGAAGAACGAGGTATTCTCTTGCGAAGCGTTAAATTCCAAAGACGCATGGCAAATATTCCCTGCGTTCTCTCCCGACGGGAAGAGCCTCTATTTCAGTTCGACCGCCGCCGTAGATTCTATTTCTAAGAATTTCAGACAAATGACCTACAGCCTATGCCGTGTCGACTTTGACCCGGAAACCCGCACCCTAGGCCAGCAAGTAGATACTTTATACAATGGCCGGGCCAATCACAAAAGCGTATCCTTCCCTAGAATCTCACCGGATGGTAAATATCTGGCTTTTACCCTACAGGAATATGGCGGTTTCGGGGTTTGGCATAAAGACGCTGAATTATATATGATCCGCCTATCCGACGGAAAGACGTACCCGCTGAGCGAGGCGAACAGCGCCGAAGGAGAAAGCTACCATTCATGGAGCCACAACAATCGTTGGCTGGTATTTAGCAGTCGCAGGTTGGATGGATTATACACACGCCCGTTCTTTACCTATATCGATGATAAAGGTACGGCCCATAAACCATTCCTCCTGCCGCAAAAAAATCCCGTAAAATATTATAAAGACCTGTTGTGGACTTACAACCTCCCGGAGTTTATACAAGAAAAGGCCCAAGTAGATACGCATGCCGTGATGGAAACCATGAGAAATACAAAAGGAATCCAAGTAAAATAAGAACAATAGCTAGGGTGGGCGAAAGGAGATAAGGATGTCTGTTTGGTTAAATCTACCCACCCTTAGCTATTGATCTGTTTGCTCACTCTTTTATCTTCACCGAGAATAGAAATAGAGCGTTTCAAATCAACGCCCATATTTCCATTTGTTGTATTCATAAAATAAGTACAAACTTTCGGCAATCAGATTTCACTCTTTAGTGAAACAAACATATGTAATCTGCGTTTATAGATTATCAAATGTCTCTTTAAAAACTTGAGACAAAAATAAACTATTTTGATAGAAAAATAGGTCTGTAAATATTCACATTTTATTCACAACACACACCAAAACGTTCATTTATCCTAGGAAGCATCACAATTTAACATTTAACTGCTCCATCATCACTCCGGTCTTCTCCCTTGCCTCCGTCACATCCAAACCACGAGCCAGCAAGACGGCCATACGGCGATGTCCATGAACTTCCGGTTTTCCAAAGAAACGCATCTGCGTATCGGGTTGTTCCAAAACCTTATCCAGATTCCCCAAAGACAACCGGTCACTGTCCCCTTCCACTACAACGGCACGGGAAGCTCCCGCTCCATGAAACACGATATTAGGGATCGGCAAGCCAAGCACTGCACGGGCGTGCAAAGCGAATTGAGACAAATCCTGTGTAATCATCGTCACCATTCCGGTATCGTGCGGACGGGGGGAAACCTCGCTGAATATGACATCATCTCCTTTAATGAATAATTCCACGCCGAAAATACCACGTCCGCCTAAAGCCTCGGTGATCTTACCGGCGATCTCACGGGCTTTCGCTTTAGCGGCAAGGCTCATGGCTTGCGGTTGCCAAGACTCCCGGTAATCACCGTCCACCTGAACATGTCCTACGGGTTCCAAGAAAGACGTTCCTCCGATATGCCGAACCGTCAGCTGGGTAATCTCATAGTCGAAATCCACGAAACCTTCCACGATCACCTTACCCGCTCCAGCACGTCCTCCTTCTTGGGCGTACTGCCAAGCACGATCGATATCCTTTTCCTCACGAACCACGCTCTGTCCGTGTCCGCTTGAGCTCATGATCGGCTTCACCACGCAAGGCATACCGATTACCTTCACCGCTTCTTTAAATTCCTCCTCGGTCTCGGCGAAACGATACGGCGAGGTAGGCAAGCCCAGCTCCTCGGCCGCCAAGGCGGATTCCCTCACGGTTCATCGTCAGCCAAGTGGCACGGGCGGTAGGAATCACATGGTATCCCTCTTCCTCCAGTTCCATCAAGGTACGGGTAGCGATCGCTTCCACCTCCGGCACGATATAATCCGGTTTCTCTTTCTCGATGATCTCCCGCAAGGCATCGCCATCCAGCATGGAGACCACATAGGAACGATGCGCCACCTGCATGGCCGGAGCGTCCGGATACTTATCCAAGGCGATTACCTCCACGCCATAACGCTGCAACTCTATTACAAACTCTTTCCCCAATTCGCCCGAGCCACAAAGCACGACTTTAGTTGCCGTAGCCGATTTGGGCGTACCAATTGTTACCATAAATCTTTCTGCTATTTGAATTTCGCCGCAAAGGTAAGGGTTTAGATAAAGATAGCCTAGGGCTTTTTTCTTTATCTATTAAGTGGAAGAAGCAGAGAGATTCATTATCTATCAGTTGTTGGACGATCATGCACCAACTGTTGGATGATCGTCTACCAATTGGTGCATGATCGTCCAACGGATGGTAGAAGATGTATACATATAGTACCGGCACGTAAAGTTACCGCACGTACAAGCTAATAGATATAGATGGTAGAGCTAAACCTTTTCGATCAAAACCTTTTGTTAATATTACATAATTATAAGTACCTTGCGATACAAGGTATCTTAGTAAAGCATATATTTGTGACCAAATGATAAAAGTGTTCACCAACAGTGTAACTTATTTAGCAAACTGTACGTCTAATATATTAAAGTAACTACATAATATGATGATTCAACTGAGAGGAATAAACAAAACGTACTTTAATGGAGCCCCACTGCACGTTTTGAAAGGTATCGACCTAGATATAGAGAAGGGAGAGATGGTATCCATCATGGGAGCCTCCGGTTCCGGTAAGTCAACCTTATTGAATATCTTAGGGATATTAGATACGTACGACACGGGCACCTATCAATTAAACGGACAGTTGATTCAGAATCTCAGCGAAAGCCGTGCCGCCGAGCTCCGGAACCGAATGATCGGCTTCATTTTTCAATCTTTTAACTTAATCTCATTCAAGAACGCCATGGAGAACGTTGCCCTCCCACTCTATTATCAAGGGGTCAGCCGGAAAAAGAGGAATGCCATGGCGCTGGAATACTTGGACATGGTGGGATTGAAAGATTGGGCGGAGCATATGCCGAATGAGATGTCCGGTGGACAGAAGCAACGGGTAGCGATCGCCCGGGCCTTGATCGCGAAACCCCAAGTCATATTGGCCGACGAGCCGACCGGAGCGTTGGATAGCAAAACGACCGTGGAGGTAATGGAACTACTACGCAAGGTAAACCTAGAAGGGATGACCATGGTGATCGTTACCCACGAACCTTCCGTAGCGGAGGCTACAGACCGGATTATCCGGGTAAAGGACGGGTTGATTGAACGTATCGAAAAAGAAGAGAATCATGTTTGACTTTGATAATTTCAGGGAAATATGGAGCACCATCAAAAAGAATAAGCTCCGTACCTTCTTGACCGGCTTCTCGGTCTCATGGGGTATTTTCATGTTGATCGTGTTACTGGGGGCGGGAAACGGGTTGCGCAATGGCATCATGTACAACTTCAGGAATATGTCTACCAACCGGGTCGAGGTATGGACACGCTATACCACCAAGCCTTGGAAAGGTATGCAATCCAACCGCAGCATCAGTTTCAAGGAAGAGGACCTAGGCGCCTTGAAGAGAGACTTCAAGGAGGTGGATCTTTGCTCGGCTACTATCTCCCACAATGACACGATCACTTACAACGAGGAATATGTGACGGGACAAACCAATGGCGTATATCCGGATCATGCCCCGATCAATTACGTGAATGTAGAGACGCATAACGGCCGCTTCATCAATGAGCAGGACATGAGGGACCGAAGAAAAGTAATCGTGATCAGTCCCCGTATGGCGGAGGTCTTGTTTCGTGACGAGAAGCCGCTGGGTAAATACGTGAAATGCGGGAATATGATGTATCAAGTAGTCGGCGTGTACAACGATGATGACAAAAGCAATAACGCTCCCGCTTACATCCCATTCTCCGTAGCCCAATTGCTATATAATAAAGGATACGGCTTCGGATCGCTAACGTTTACCTTGAAAGGGGTGACTACCGAAGAGGAGAATGAGGCTTTCGAGGAAAGTTTCCGGGAATGGATGGCACGCCGCCACCAATTCGACCCGACAGACAAGAACGCTATCGGTATGTGGAACATGGCGAATGAGTTCTTGATGTGGAATAATATAATGAACGGGATTACCTTGTTTATCTGGATTATCGGTATCGGAACGTTGATGGCAGGAATCGTGGGAGTTAGCAACATCATGCTGATCACCGTACGGGAACGGACCCGGGAGTTCGGCATACGCAAGGCATTGGGAGCTAAACCCGGCTCGATCTTGGCATTAGTAATCGCCGAGTCCATCCTCGTAACAGCCGTTTTCGGCTATGTCGGGATGATCATGGGGATCGGGCTTACGGAGCTAATCAATCACGCGATGGAAATGGCCCAAGCCGGAGCCCAATCCGGTGGGAATATCGGAGAAGACACGACGGTCTTCCGTAACCCGACCGTCAATCTGGCGATAGCTAGCTCCGCTACGGTATTGATCATCGCGGCCGGTGTATTGGCGGGTTATTTCCCGGCACGCAAGGCGGTGAAAGTCACGGCTATCGAAGCCATGAGAACGGAATAATCATAAAAAAGAAAAGAACCATGTTTGACATAGACAGATGGGTAGAGATATGGGTGACGATCACCCGAAACAAGACACGCAGCTTGTTGACCTGCTTCGGCGTATTCTGGGGAATCTTGATGTTGGTGATTCTATTGGGAGCCGGAAACGGGATGAAGAACGCTATGTTCTCGAATATCAACGGATTCGCCACGAACTCCGCCTTCTTTTTCTCCGACCGGACCAGCGAGTCGTACAAAGGCTTTAACAAGGGGCGTCAATGGGACATGCGAAACCGGGACGTGGAGAGCATCCGGAAACAGGTGAAGGACATCGAGGCCGTCTCCCCCATCATCTGGGGAAATCGCTCGGACAAGAATATCGTTTTCGGCCAATTAAGCGGTACTTATAACGTAAAAGGCGTGCAGCCCGATTATTTCAAGATCGAGACCCAGCAGCTTTATTACGGACGGTTACTAAACGAGATCGACGAGATCGAGAAACGTAAGGTTTGCTTGATCGGCGCTAAGGTGAACGAGGTATTGTTCAAGGGAAATGATCCCTGCGGGAAATATATCCGGGTAAACGGGATTTACTACCAAGTGGTAGGCGTCACGATATTCTTCCTCCAAAGGGGTGGCCGCCACAAAGCAAGGAGCCTCTAGCGTCAATATCGGCGGACGGGCCGAGGAAAGCGTATTCCTCCCTTTCAGTACCATGCAACAGACGCTGAACCAAGGGGATATCATTCACTTCTTGTGCGTGAGCGCCAAACCCGGCTATAAGATCGATCCGGTGATCACGCAGATCAAGGATATTGTAAAGAGCCAGAACCAGATCTCTCCTACCGACCCGCAGGCCGTGACGGTGATCAACTTGGCGGCTCAGTTCGAGACTTTCAATATGCTATTTATCGGTATCGATATCTTGATCTGGCTCGTGGGTATGGGTACGTTATTGGCGGGTATTATCGGTGTAAGTAATATCATGATGGTAACGGTTAAGGAGCGTACCCGGGAAATCGGCGTACGCAGGGCCTTGGGAGCGAAGCCTTGGAACATCATCTCGCAGATCATGAGCGAGAGTCTGCTACTTACGGCCTTAGCGGGTTTGTTGGGGTTAAGCGCCGGGGTATTCCTGCTCGATCTTGTAGATAAGATCATGAGTGCCCAGCCGGCTTCCAACGGAACCATGATGGAGCATCCGGAGG
>OATJ01000667.1_pt1 | contig 18002 bp, 21 predicted proteins | sample 1516661 | NCBI WGS metagenome assembly OATJ01 (sample SAMEA2579951, study PRJEB22360) | human gut metagenome
TGGAACAGCGGTGATTGGAACAGCGGTGATTATAACAGCGGTAATCGTAACAGCGGTGATTGGAACAGCGGTGATTGGAACAAGACTTGCTTTTCAAACGGATGCTTTAATACTGAATCACCAAAAATTTACTTGTTTAACAAACCTTCTAACTGGAATTATAGTGATTGGTTAAATTCAGATGCGAGATATATTCTTATGAATTGTCCTTCAAATGTTCTTTCTTGGATATGGGAAGATGATATGACTGATGAAGAAAAAGAACAACATCCTGAATATTTAGCAACAGGTGGATTCTTGAAGCATATTGAAGAAGAAACAGGAAGACAGATGTGGTGGGATGGTCTTTCAGATGTACAAAAAGACAGTGTGATGCAACTTCCAAACTTTGATAAGGATATTTTTAAAGAAATTACTGGAATCAGTATTGAAGCGTAGGTGGTGATGTTATGAAACTTTTCAAACATCAGCAGGAAGCATTAGAACAAACAAAAGACTTAAATAGAGTTGCATATTATTTGGATATGGGACTTGGAAAAACATTTGTTGGTGCTGAAAAAGCAATGTCATTTGGTGAAGACATCTTGATTGTGTGTCAGAAGTCCAAGATTGCAGATTGGGAGGAACACTTCTTTAAATATTACATTGACAAGATGAAGTGTGATGAATCAGGTGCATGGTGTTATGATTTGACAACAAATACAGGAATGGATATGTTTCTTCATTCTAGGTACAAAATTAGAATTGGAATCGTTAATTATGAACTTCTTTGGAGAAGGATAAATCTGATTCAAGAACTGAACAAAACAATCTTTACATTGATGCTTGATGAATCTTCTTTGATTCAGAATACAGCTGCAAAGCAAACAAAACAAGGTGTTATGAAATTACAACCACAGTTTGTGGTCCTTCTTTCGGGAACACCAACGGCGGGAAAATATGAAAACCTTTGGTCACAAATTCATCTGCTTGGATGGAAGATTTCAGAAGATGTTTACAATAGACAATATGTCAATTGGACAAAGATTGACATGGGTGGTTTTTTTCACAAAATAGTGGACAAGGAAAATCCATATAAGAATGTTGAAAGATTAAAATCTAAATTGCGTGAACATGGAGCAGTATTTATGAAAACAGAAGAATGTTTTGACCTTCCTGAACAGACCTTCATTAAACAGTTTGTCCCAACTTCTAAAGAATATAGGAAGTTTATGAAAGACTCTATTATTACTGTTGATGACAAGGAATTAGTTGGTGATACTACATTGACTAAAAGACTTTATGCAAGACAGTTGTGTGGTCAATACAGTGAATATAAGCTACAAGCATTTAAGGAATTGGTAGAAAGTACACAAGACAGATTGATTGTGTTTTATAACTTTACTGCTGAACTTGATGCTCTAAGTGAAATAGCTTGTGATTGTAATCGTAAGTTTTCATTAGTCAATGGTTATGATAAACAACTTGATAATTATGATAAGTATGATAATTCAATTACTTTCATTCAATATCAGGCAGGTGCAATGGGTTTAAATCTTCAAAAAGCAAATAAAGTTATATATTTCACACTGACTGACAAGTCAGAACTATTTGAACAATCAAAGAAAAGAATTCACAGAATTGGTCAAGAACAACCTTGTTTCTATTACATTTTGATGTGCAAAAACAGTGTTGAAGAAAATATTTTACAAGCATTAGAAATGCGAAGGGATTTTACTGATGAATTATTTAAAGAAATTAATCAGTAGTAAATTATTGGAGGAAACTTTATGAGAAAACAAAAGCAAAAAAAGGTTGTAAAAAGAAGATTTTTATTGTTTACAACAACAGTTCTTATATTAGGAGGACTAATTGGAGGAATTACATATAGTGATAAGAAAAAAGTAAAATTGCAAAATGATTATATTATGCAAAATGTTAATCATTTTGGTGCGTATGATGGAACTGTTTTTACACACGAAGTGTCAACAGACTGGTCAGGTGATGAATATAAATTTACACCACTTAATTGTAAACTTGATGAAGAAACACAAAAATTTACTTTTTACTTATGCAAAGGATATAACATTGATTGGACATTAGTTATGGCTTTGATGCAGAAGGAATCTTCTTTTAATGCTGATATTATCAGTTCTACAGGTGATTATGGTTTAATGCAGATTAATAAGGTAAATCATACATGGTTGACAGAAACTATAGGTGTAACTGATTTTTTAGATAAAGAACAGAATATCAGAGCTGGTTTATTTGTTTTAAGAAAGTTATTTGAAGAATATACAGACCCAAAGCTTGTTTTAATGGCATACAATATGGGGTCTAACGGTGCAGAAACACTTTGGAATAAAGGAATATATACAACACCTTATACAGAAGACATTATTAAATATCAAACAGAATTTAACAAACAACTCGAAGAAAGGAATAGTGGAAATAATGAAAAAATGTAAACAGGCACTAAATGATAACACATGTGACAAGGACTGTTGCTGCTATTATTGTGAAGATTTTGAAACATGTGAACATGCTTGCAGTAACTTTGATGACAAGGAAGAACTTGAACAGAATGGTTGTGAAGAACAGTTTGATGAAGAAACTGCATTACAAGAATTCAATAATGATTCAAATGCTCTTGCTATAATGCAACAAATTTCAATAATTAGTAAGAAGAAAAAAGAACTTGAAGAAAATGAAAAAGAAGTCCGAAAAGCCCTTGAAGCTGCAATGGCTCAATTTGGAATTAAGTCATTTGAAAATGATATTTTAAAAGTTGTATATGTTGCACCAACTACTAAAACAACTATTGATTCAAAAGCATTAAAAAAGGATAAACCTGATATTTATGAACAATACACAAAGACATCAAATGTCAAAGCATCTGTCAGAATCACAGTTAAAGACTGATGAAGTGACTTGCAAGGATTGTAAACAGTGGAAATGGTGCAGTGAAAGGTCTAGGGAATATCCTTGTATATATTTCAAAAGAAAGAAGGTGAGTAAAAATGGCAGCTGAAAAGAATTTTGAAAACAAAATTAAAGTTTTTTTGAAAGATAATGGGTGTTGGTTTTTGAAATATTGGGGTGGTGCAGCTTATACAAAATCTGGTATTCCTGACCTTCTTGCTTGTTGTAATGGTCGCTTTTTAGGGATTGAAGTCAAAGCACCACATGGAAAACCAAGTGAATTACAGCTTTACAATCTAAAAAAGATAGATGAAGCAGGTGGCTTTGGAATTCTTCTTTATCCAAAAGATTTTGATTTATTTAAAAATTTTATGGACAACCTTATTCAAGGAAATGTGGAAAACACAAGATACAATTATAAAATCTTGAAAGGAAGGTGGTCAAATTGATTGTATCACACAGTAGGGTGGAAACTTTTGAATCTTGTCCATATCGTTATGATTTGAAATATAATCAAGGAATTAAAACCATTCCACCTGATAATGCAGATAACGCATTATTTCTTGGAACAGCACTTCATACTGGACTAGAAAAAGATATTCAAACAGCAATTCACGAATATTTTATGGAATATCCAGTTATTAACGATGCACATGTCAATGAAGCAATGAAACTTGAGGTGATGATTTCAAAGGCAGCAGCAATGATTCCACCAGGTAAACATGAAGTGAAAATTGAAGATGATGACTTCATTGGATTTATTGACCTTCTTGCACCTGCAAAAACAGAACAGAAACTTGGTGGTGAACATCAGGTCATCCCAAATGTATATGACTTGTATGATTTCAAGTATTCAAATAATGTCAGTAAATACAAGGATTCGCCACAGCTTCATTTATATAAATATTTCTTTGAAAAGAACAATCCAGGGAAAATTATTAGAAATTTGTATTTCTTGTTTGTTCCAAAGGTCAACATCAAACAGTCAAAGAAAGAAGACTTGTTTCAGTTCAGACAGAGATTGCAGGAAGAACTAGACAAGAAAGAACCACAACTGGTTCAAATCGAATATGACCCTGAAAAGGTCATTAACTTCTTGCTTTCAACAAAGAATATGTTGGAAGCACAAGAATTTACTCAGCACATAAGCTGGTTATGCAATTATTGTGAATACAAAGATTATTGTCAGAAAGGAATTGATTATATGAATTTACCAAGTAGTGAAAGAAGAAATATTAGTACAACAAATAAAAGAAAGATTTGGATTTATGGTGCTGCTTTTAGTGGTAAGACAACAATGCTTGATGATGCACCAAATCCATTAAATCTAAATACTGATGGAAATATTCAGTTTGTTACAATGCCTTATGTCAGCATTAAAGATGAAGTTACACTTAATGGTAGAATGACCAACAGAAAATTTGCTTGGGAAGTATTTAAGGATACCATTGCAGAACTTGAAAAGAAGCAGAATGACTTTAAAACAATCATTATTGACCTTCTTGAAGATACAAGGGAAATGTGCAGAATTTATATGTATGATAACCTTGGTATTCAGCATGAATCTGATTCAGGCTTTGGAAAGGGTTGGGATATTATCAAGACAGAATATCTTTCTACAATGAGAAGATTTTTCAATCTTGATTATGAAAATCTTGTGGTTGTATCTCACGAAGATATATCTAAGGACATCACCAAGAAGAATGGTCAAAACATCACAAGAATTGCACCAAACATCCAGGATGCTATTGCTAACAAGATTGCAGGTATGGTTGATATTGTTGCAAGGGTTGTGGTTGAAGATGATGACAGCAGAACACTGAACTTCAAGCAGAATGAAGTTATCTTTGGTGGTGGTAGATTGAAGGGAATTAGTCAGACAACCATTCCTCTTAACTGGGATGCTTTGATGGATGTTTATGACCAGGCAAATCAGGCAGTGGGAACACCTTCACAGAAGTCCACAGAAGCCACACAGAAGCCTGGAAGAAGAAAGGAAAGTAATTCTACAACCGACGCGGAAAATGCCAAGGATGACCCACAGAGCGAACCACAGCAGGCATCTGAACCAGTAGAAGAACAGGAAACACCAGTAATGAATCCAGAAGAAAATCAGAAACAGCAGGTAGAGCCTGAAAAACCAAAAACAAGAGTTAGAAAAAGAAGGGGTGAAAACTAATGGATGAATTTTTAAAAATGCTTATAGAGGTAGTAGAAAAAAATAAAAGCAACACTATCAATATGAACAAAAATAATTTTATGAGTAGAGGACCACAGGAAATAGCTCACGCAAACAAGATTTTATATGATGCTCATATACATGAAGGATTTACAAGTGAAGAAGCGTTAGCTTTGGTTATAGCAACATTAAATTAATTACATAGAAAGGTTAAAAGGTGAAAATTATGGCACAAGATATGTTTAGTAGATGGGATAAGGAAATTGATACAGAAGGATTACAGAATGATATAGCAGAAGCTGCTACAAATGGTGGTAATGGAACTTATAAAGAAGTACCACATGGTAATTATGAAGTTGCAGTTCAGCAAATGGAATTGAAAGCATCTAAAAAAGGCGACCCTATGGTTAGTATTTGGTTCAAGATTGTTTCTGATGGAGATTACAAGGGAAGTATACTTTTTTACAATCAGGTTATTACACAGGGATTTCAGATTCATAACTGTAATGAGTTGCTTCGTAAGATGGTTGAAGAAATGGGTGCAGACATGCCTGTTGTGGAATTCAAGAGCTATAAACAGTATTCTGAATTGCTTATGGATATTTATGAAGGTATTGCAGATAATTTTGAATATGCTTTAAAATATACAGCTAATAAGAAAAATAAAGATTTTAGTGACTTTGAAGTAACAGAAGTATTTATTCTTGAATAAATAGATTAGTTATCTTCCCAAGGATAAAATCAAACCTTGGGAAGATAATGAATTGAAAGGATGGTGAGAATAGGTGTTATTTTATGACTTTGAAGTCTTTAAATATGACTGGCTAGTTGTAGTGATTGATATGACAGAGAAAAAGCAGCACATTATCATTAACAACAATGAAGAACTGGATTCATTGTATCAAGCAAAGAAAAATGATATTTGGGTTGGTTTCAATTCAAATCACTATGACCAGTACATATTGAAAGGAATTCTTTGTGGATTTGACCCCAAAAGAATTAATGACTTTATCATTGTTAAAGGTAACCCTGGATGGAAGTTTTCTTCACTACTTCGCAAAATTCCATTAAACAATTATGATGTAATGTTGAACTTAGACAAAGGATTGAAGTGGTTTGAGGGAAGCATGGGAAACAACATTAAAGAAACCGGTGTTCCATTTGATATTGACAGGAAACTGACAGAAGCAGAAATTGCTGAAACTGTTAAATATTGTATACATGATGTAGAACAGACTATTGAAGTGTTCTTGCAAAGAAAAGAGGAATTCAATGGAAGGTTGGAACTGGTGAAACTTGCTTGTAAAGGCAAAGCACTTGACCTATCTTTAATTTCAAAAACAAAGCCACAGTTGACAGCAATAGTCTTAGATGCACATAGACAAGGTGATAGGGGTGATGAATTTGACATTGATTTCCCTAACACAAATCAGGTGAAGAAATACAAAGATGTCTTAGATTGGTATTCAAACCCTGATAATAGATGTTATTACAGACACATTCCAGGGAAAAAGCAACCTGAAAAGAATCAATATTCAGTTATAGTTGCAGGATGCCCACACACATTTGCATGGGGTGGTGTTCATGGAGCATTGGAACAATATACTGGTGAAGGATATTATCTGATGATGGATGTTGCTTCTCTTTATCCTTCTTTGATGATTAGATACAACCTACATTCAAGAAATATTGCAGACCCACAGAAATTTGTAGACATCTACCATGAAAGACTTGAACTGAAAAAGAAAAAAGACCCATTACAGGCAGTTCTGAAAATTGTGTTGAATTCAACTTATGGTGTATTAAAAGACAAGAACAATGACTTGTATGACCCTTTGATGTCTAACAAGGTATGTGTATATGGACAGATTCTTTTGCTTGATTTGATTGAACATATTGAACCTTATGCACAACTGATTCAGTCCAATACAGATGGTATTTTAGTAAAAATGCCTGATGGACAGGATGAAGAAGAATGGTTCAATTTAATTGATGATATTGCTTGGGAATGGGAACAAAGAACAGGCTTGACACTAGAATTTGATGAATACAGGAAAGTGTTTCAGAAAGATGTGAACAATTACATCATTGTTGCACCTGATGGACATATTAAGTCAAAAGGTGCTTATGTAAAGAAGCTGTCAAACCTAGATTATGGTGATTTTCCTATTGTAAATCATGCTTTAGTTGAATATATGGTGAATAATGTTCCAGTTGAAAGTTTTATTCATAGTTGTGATGAATTAAAAGAATTTCAGATGGTAACAAAAATAACAAGTAAATATTCTACCATCTTACATGGTGATGAAGTTATAAAAGAAAAGTGCGTTAGGCTGTTTGCTTCCACTAAGGAAACTGATGCAGGGGTAAAGAAAGTATCAATTCGAACTGGAAAACCTGAAAAAATTGCATCTAGTCCAGAACACTGTTTTATATTCAATGAGAATATGAATAATGTTAAATGTCCTAGATACCTTAATAAAGATTGGTATGTAGAACTTGCAAAGAAAAGATTAAAAGACTTTGGGGTGATGTAATGGATATACAAATTAAATATAAAAATGGACAAATGAATATTCATATGGATATATTTTTTCCAACATCACAAGCACGATTGAAGAAATTATTAAAAGTTGTTGAGTTGGATTTTGAACATAGAGATGAAATATTTCAAACTATGTACCAATTCTTCCAGGATAAAGTAAATGAATTGGAAGAAAAAAGAATCAGTTCAGGGAAAAAAGCTGTTGACTATAAACAGAAAATTGCAGATATATCTATAAAAATTGAATCTGAAAAATATTCAAATGGTGTAAAACTGACTAAAAATGAGTTAGAAAAAACTAAACTAGAATATAGATATTTAAAAATAAGATATTCGAAAAGTATGTCTGATTTTAATAAGGCTGTTAAACAGAAGAAGCAATTTTTAAAATACATAGAAATTTTAGAACAAAGGAAGTGATAAATAGTGTTTTTTAAAGGCTATGTTGAAACTAAAGATAAGAAGTGTATTGAGAAATTCAAAAATAGAACAGACTTTAAAACATACGAACAAGTTAAGTTACTTCCTGAGTTCGCAGGAATTTTAGATGAAAAAACAATTTTGGTTGATATTGATGATTTTGAACAGTCTGAAATATTAATGAATATTGTTGAAGAACTTCAACTAAATTGTAGAGTTTATGAAACAACAAGAGGAAAGCACTTTTTGTTTATAAATGCAGGTGTTGAAAAGTGTTTCACACACTGTAAATTAGCAATTGGCTTGACAGCAGATATTAAAGTTGGTGTTAAGAGTTCATACGAAGTTTTAAAATATAATGGTGAAGAAAGAAAAATTATTTATGATATTTACCAAGAAGATGGTGAAGAATATCAAGAAATTCCTAAATGGTTAATACCAGTAAAAGGAAAAGCTGAGTTCATGGATATGGATGCAGGAGATGGTAGAAATCAAGCTTTATTTAATTATATTTTAACACTTCAATCAGCAGATTTTGAGAAAGAAGAAGCTAGAGAAGTTTTAAGAAAAATTAATACTTATGTTTTGAAAGAACCTCTTTCAGATGAAGAATTAGAAGTTATTATGCGTGATGAAGCGTTTAACAAACCTTTGTTTTACAAAGGTACAACATTTTTATTTGATAAATTTGCTGTATTCTTAAAGAATAATCATCACATTATTAGATTAAACGGACAGCTTCACATGTATAAAGATGGTATTTATGTATCTGGACAAGAAGAAATTGAAGCTGTAATGATTAAACATATTCCACAGTTGAACAGAGCAAAAAGACAAGAAGTTATGGCATATTTAAACATATTAATTAGAGATAATATAAAACCTGCACCTGCTTGTGTGATTGCATTCAGAAACGGTCTTTACAATGTTTTAACAGATAGCTTTTCAGAATTTACACCGGATGTAGTTATCACTAATAAAATCCCATGGGATTTTAACAGACAGGCATCTAGTGAAGTGATTGACAATATGCTTAACAATGTGTCTTGTAAAGATGCAGAAATTAGGTCATTACTTGAAGAAATTGTCGGTGCTTGCATGTATAGGTCAAACACCCTGGCAGGCGGTAAAGCATTTATTCTAACTGGAACAGGAAGTAATGGAAAAAGTACATACTTGAAAACACTTTCAAATCTTATGTCTGAAAAAAATATTTCATCTTTAGATTTAAAGAAGTTAGGGGACCGATTTAGTACAGTAATGATGTTTGGAAAACTAGCAAATATTGGTGATGATATTTCAAATGAGTTTGTGACAGACACTTCACTTTTTAAAAAAGTAGTTACAGGTGAAACGATAGATGCAGAACAGAAAGGTCAGCCAAAGTTTGACTTTAAACCATTTTGCAAGTTGCTATTCTCAGCAAATAATATTCCTAGAATGGGAAAAGGTTCTGATTCACAAGCAATTATGAGAAGACTTGTCATTGTTCCATTCAATGCAAAATTCAAGTCTGATGACCCGAATTTCAGACCAGGGATTGAAGAAGACCTGAAAGGTCAAGAATCTATGGAATATCTAATTCAGCTTGGAATTCAAGGATTGAAAAGGGTTCTTGCAACCAAAAACTTTACAACATCTGATGCAATCAAGCAAGAGCTTCAAGAATATGAAGAAAGAAACAATCCACTTTTAATGTTCGTGAAAGATTGCGAAGATGAAGAATTTAATATGCAAACTGAACCTACATCATTAGTCTATGATAGATACAAAGAATTTTGCTTATCAGAGTCATTACAGTGTTTGTCAAAAATTGAATTCAGTAGACAAATGGTTAAAACATTTGGGTATCAAATTGTAGATAAAAAAATCAAAGGTAAAAAATATAGATTATTTCAGAAGGGACAAGAGAATTAATGAAAATAAAATGTGAAATATATCGTGATTCTATGCAGAATTATAAAAAATATGCAATTCCACCTGCACAATTGATTATTGCAGATGTTCCATATAATGTAGGTAATAATTTTTATGGTTCAAACCCTATGTGGTACAAGGGGGGGGGACAATAAGAATGGCGAAAGTAGTCTTGCAGGGAAATCTGCATTTAATTCAGATTTTAATTTTAATCTTTATGAATACTTTCACTTTTGTAGCAAAATGTTAAAAAAGGATGACACTAAACCAGTTCCAAGGGGAAGAAGTTCAAACAGTCCTTGTATGATTGTATTTTGTTCTTTTGAACAAATACAAACCTTGATTGCGGCAGCGAAAAAACATGGATTTGTGAATTATATACCATTGGTGTTTATTAAGAATTATTCACCACAAGTATTAAAAGCAAATATGCGAGTTGTAGGTGCAACAGAATACGCCCTTGTTTTATATCGTAACAAACTTCCAAAATTCAGAAATGGATTGAAGATTGATGAAAATGGAAAAAACATTAGAGGAACAGGTCATATGGTTTTTAATTGGTTTAAGTGGGAAAAGGATGGAAAAGAAATTCCTAAAATTCATCCTGCACAAAAACCTATCAATGTAATTGAACAGTTGATTAAAACATTTACTGATCCTGGTGATGTGGTTGTTGACCCTTGCTGTGGTTCTGGTACAACTTTAAGGGCAGCAAGAAACCTTGGAAGAAGTTCTTTTGGTTTTGAAATTGATAGAAATTTTTATACAAGAGCAAAGGAAGAAATGCTTAGAATATAAATTTTTGATATAAATATACATAAAGGAAGGTGATTAAAGATGTCAAATGTGATTCATCCTGGACATTATAATATTCCAGGTAGAAAAGAATGTATAGAAGAAATGGTTGAAAAGTTTGGTTATGAGAAAACACAATCGTTTTGTGAATTGAATTCTTATAAATATCAGTATAGACATAAACATAAAAATGGTCAGGAAGACTTAGACAAAGCATCAAACTATCAGAATATGTTGATAGAATACATTAAAAAGGACCCAAAATTTAAGATTGCAAAGCATTATGGTCTTGAAGTTCAGATGCAACAATTAATTGAAGAAATGGCAGAATTGACTCAGATAATTTGCAAATATTTTAGAATTAATGGTCAAGGTCAACCTGTTTCAAAGAAATTATCAAGATGTGAAATTGAAGAAAATCTTGTAGAAGAATTAGCAGATGTTAAATTGCTGTTTGACCAAGTGATATTCTTGCTTTCGTGTGAAGATGAAGTGCAGGAAGTAATGAAGCAGAAGGTCAACAGATGTATTGAAAGGATGGGTGAAGAAAATGAAGATAATTAAACCGTATACAAAGATTTACAGTGTTTTTGATGGTCAAAAGATGTTAGAAAAAATTGAATTAATTGCAAGAACTTGTTATAAAAGTGAAAATAAGATTCAAGAAGATTCTGCTAATAGATTTGTTGCAGGGCTTATCAAAAGGGGTCATGAATCAATGCTAGAACATTGTTCTGTAACAGTTAAATTTGTTGTAGATAGAGGAATTAGTCATGAATTAGTTAGACATAGAATGGCATCTTTTGCACAAGAATCTACAAGATACTGTAATTATTTTAATAATGATTTTGGGTCAGAAATTCCACTTCTTAAAAATTTTAAACAAATGATACCAGTTGTGTTTGATGATTTAGTTGTGGGGTGAAGTTAATATGAATAAATATAATAGCGAAGGTTATTATGACCCAACAGCTTATAGTGCTATGAAAAAAGTAGTTAAAGAAGAATCTGAACAAGAAAAGAAAATTAGATTATTGGTACATATTATTAAAGATTTAGCATACCTTTCTGGATTTGAAGTAATAGGAAGAATTACATTTAAAGATAAGAGAACAGGGAAGGAATTTAATTAATGAAACAGGTGAATGGAATGTTTGATTTGAATAATAAAATTTTTACGCAAGGTCAAGTATTTGAGTTTAATAAATTTATGCAAATAAACAAAAAGTCAATAATTGATTCAAAAACATTAAATTGGTTGATAGATAATGGGTTCTTTATAAAGCCTGCTGCAATCAAATATCATGGTAATCATACTGGTGGTTTATTTGAACATTCAATGATGGTTGCACAAGTATTAGTGGAAATGACACATAAATTTAATATACCTTGGACAAGACCTGAGTCACCATATATTGTAGGAATGTTTCACGATGTTTGCAAAATGGATGACTATATAGACGAAAACGCACAGGGTGTTGGAAATAGTTTGTTGATAAGTAAAAATCCAAAGTGGACATACAATCCTACACCTGTATTTGCTGGTCATGGGGACAAGTCGGTGATGATGCTGTCACAAGTGATAACACTTACAGAAGAAGAAATGTTGTGTATTAGGTTTCATATGGGCGCTTATGTCACTGATGATTGGGATAGTTTTGATAGAGCAATTAGAAAATATCAATCAGTACTGTTTACTCATACTGCTGATATGTACGCGTCAAAAGTTCAAGATATTTAAGTTAGTTCAAGATAGGTTCAACATCATCTTGAACCGATAAAATACAGTAAAAATAAGGGTTTCAAGGGTACGGTTCAAGATGGTTCAAGATGTTTTTAAGTTAAGGATATATTAAAATATAAAATCATTAAAATTTTATATTTCTCTAAAAAATATCTATAATATATATAGAACCGTACATCTTGAACCGCTTATTTAAAAAACCTAGTAAATTACAGCCTTTCAGACGGTTCAAGATTTATGACTATGTTGAACTTTTGTTAAATAAATAAAAAAGAAGGTGTTTAATGTGACAATAAAAGAATATTTATTACAAATAAAAGAACAAAATATCAAAGTTAAGAAACAGCAAGAGTACATACAAAGATTAAAAGATTCTTTAGATATTGCAGGTATTAGTTATGAAGAAGAAAAAGTACAAAGTTCAGTTGAACCAGATAAATTTGCAAAAATATTTAGTCAGATTGATGAAGAAGAAAAAATACTTGATTTAATGAAAAATACGCTTATCAAAACAAGGGTAAAAATAATTAATCAGATACAGCAACTAGATAATAGCAAACATAAAGATATTTTAAACATTGTATATGTTGACGGTAAAAATTTAAGAAAAGCTGCACAGGAAATGAAATTCTCATATGACTACATTAAAGAAATTCACTTATCTGCTTTACAAGCATTTGAAGAAAAGTTCCCACTGCAACCCACTTGAATCCCACCTTCATATTATAGTATACTATAATATGAAATGTTAGGTTAAGGCATCCTTTAAAGAAAAGGGTGTCTTATTTTTATGCTATGAAAGGCAGGTGAAGATGAAATGACTGACAAGCAAAGAAAATTTTGTGATGAATATTTGATTGACTGTAATGCCACTAGGGCATATAGAAAAGCTTATCCAAATGTAAAAAAAGATAGTTCTGCTGCGGTATGTGCTGCTAAATTGCTAAGAATTGCTAAGGTTCAAGAATATATCAATAAACAGCTTGAAAAAATCAGTTCAGAAAAAATTGCCGATGCGAAAGAAGTCATGGAATATCTTACATCTGTTTTGCGTGGCGGATCTCAATCAGAAATTGTCGTTGTCGAAGGTGTTGGTGACGGTTGTTCTGTAGCAAGAAAAATGAATAAAGCACCAGATGAAAAAGAAAGACTGAAGGCTGCTGAACTACTTGGTAAGAGATACGGTTTGTTTACAGATAAGCTTGAAGTTGACGGAGTTGCTAGAGTAGTTATAAATGGCGAGGATGATTTAGATGAGTGATGTTAAGATATACCTCCCAGATTTGGTCGGTAAGGGTTACAAAGACTTTTGGAATTTCACGGGAAGATACAGAGTATGCAAAGGTTCTCGAGCTAGTAAAAAATCTAAGACAACAGCACTTAATTTTATTGTACGACTTTTGAAATATCCAGAAGCCAACTTGCTTGTTGTAAGAAAAGCATACAATACCCTTAAAGATAGTTGCTATACAGAACTTAAATGGGCTATTCACAGATTGAAAGTGGACAGCCTTTTTGATTGCAAATTAAGTCCTTTAGAGATTACACATAAAAAAACTGGGCAGAAAATTTATTTCAGGGGGCTTGACGACCCTTTGAAAGTAACATCTATAACTGTTGATGTTGGTCATTTGTGTTGGCTTTGGATTGAAGAGGCTTATGAGATAACATCAGAGGACGATTTTAATATGCTTGACGAAAGTATACGAGGCGAAGTTGGAAATAATTTATTTAAGCAAGCAACATTGACATTCAATCCGTGGAGTGACAGGCACTGGCTCAAGCGTAGGTTTTTTGATGTAAATAGTGAAGATGTACTTTCAATAACAACAAATTATATGTGCAATGAATGGCTTGACGATGCAGACAAAAGACTATTTGAAAATATGAAAAAAAACAACCCTAAAAGATATGCTGTAGCTGGATTAGGGGAATGGGGTGTAACAGATGGTGTTATTTATGAAAATTGGAGAACTGAAGATTTAACAGAGCTTATACCAACCTTTGATAATATATATTGTGGTATGGACTTTGGGTATTCTATTGACCCTAACGCATTAATAAAAGTACATATTAATAAATCACAAAGACGAATATATGTCTTTGATGAATGGTACCAATCTGGCATGAATGATGAAGAACTTGCAGTTGTTGCAAAGAAGTTTGTTGGCAATGATTATATCACTTGTGATAGTGCAGAGCCAAAGACCATCGATTATTTAGCGAGTAAGGGTGTTAAAGCCGTACCAGCTATGAAAGGAGCTGACAGTATTAATAGAGGTATAAGGTGGTTACAGGGATATGAAATAGTAGTGCATAAAAATTGCCAAAACTTCATCAATGAAATATCCCAATACTGTTGGTTAAAGGATAAATACGGCAACGCTATGGCTAAGCCAGTGGATAAAGATAATCATTTATTGGACGCTCTCAGATACGCTACAGAGCAACTACAGTTAGAGAACAAGGTAACGGCAAGCATAAGATTGTAAGGAAGTGACTTGATGAATAGAAAAAGTATTGAATTATATCCTGATTATACTTCAGAACTTGAAGAATTAAGAACTAATGGACTAAGCTTAGAGTTATTGTATAGGATAATTAAAAAGCACTATTTTAATAGCCGATATAATAGAAAACTTTATAGAAGGTATATGACTTTAGATGATGAGTTGCCTATTTTTAAAAGGCGACCAGCATTTAAAGAAGGTAATCAGATAAATAATAGAATAAACAATGACTTTTTTAGCGAAATCGTAGATTTTAAGACGGGATATTTTGCTGGAGAGCCTATAAGCTATGGATATAGCAAGGGAGCAGAAGCAGAAAGTGTTACTGGTGGTGAAGTTGCTGTTGATAGGGCAACTAAGGCTGTAACAGATTTTGTTACCCTCAATAATATGTTTGGTGTAGATATGGAAACAACAAAGTTTGCTAGCATATATGGATATGCAGGCAGACTTTTTTATATTGACCTAAATGGTGATGTAAGGGTTACGCCTGTACACGGATATGAAACAATTATATTATCAAGTACCGACATATCAGAGCCTGAGTTTGCTATTAGATACTATTTAGTGCAAGAACAAAATTTAGTAAAAAAATGGGTAGTTGAATTTTATGATAATACAGAAGTGTACACATTCAAAGGTTATTTAAGTAAACTTGAATTTGTAGAAAAAAGAGAACACCTGTTCGATTATTGCCCTTTACAAGGAATAGCAAACAACAAAGAACTTATGGGAGATGCCGAAAAGGTCCTTTCACTTATTGATGACTATGACAAAGTTTTATCTGATAATTCAAATGAGGTTGAAAGTTTTGTACACGCCTATATGGTGTTTAAAAATTTGAATGTAGATAATGACACAATAAGAGAAGCACAAAGAAACGGTGCTATTAAAATACCTCCTGTTGGTTCATCAAATAAAGAAGGTAGTGTTGAGTTTCTTACTAAAAATATCAATGACGGATTTACCGAACATCACCTTGACAGATTAAGAGATAACATTTACAGATTTTCAAAAACTCCTAATCTGAATGATGATAGTTTTGGTAGTGCGAGTGGTATAAGTCTTAAATTCAAGCTCCACGGGCTTGAAACAAAATGTGGTATGTTTGAAGCTAAAATGATGGATGCTGCACAGTATATGTGGAAATTGTTATGTGCTATATGGGAGAAGAAGAACATTACCGTTGACCCATTGCAAATAACAATGGAATTTACAAGAAACTTTCCTCTTGACACTCTTACAGAAGCACAAACTGTACAAGCCTTAATTGGTGCAGGAATACCTAAGGAAGTAGCATATAGTCAGCTTAGTTTCGTAGATGATGTAGATTATGTTATGGAAATGATTGAAAAGGAAAAGAACGATACCCCGTCTTTACTAGATGAAGATATAACCGAATAAGGAAGGTGTTTTATTTGGATTTTGATAATAAAGCACTTGATAAATATCTTGTAGAAGTAAAGAGAATTGAAGAAAGTCGAAGCAAAGGAGCTGATAAGGAAATAAGGTCCTTATACAAATTTTTGCTAAAAAAGTTAAATAGCTTTATAGGTGAGTATTATACAAAATATTCTGATGATAATGGTGTTTTAAATGTTGCTATACTTCAACAAAATGCAAAATATGCTTCTTTCTTAGAAGAAGTTGATAAAAATATTAAAGAAGTTACTCCGGCTATTTCTAAAACTATTAAAAGTACAGTAGAAAAGACCTATAAGGCTTGTTTTGAAGGTATGATTAATGGTTTTAGTAATTCTGCTGGAGATAGTAAGTTTAAAGATAGTTTTAATGGGTTAAGTATCAAGCCAGAGGTGTTAAAAGCAGCAGTTGAAAATCCTATAAGTGGTTTAACATTGCCTGAAAGACTTCAAAAGCACAGACAAGATGTTATATACGATATAAGACAAAGTATATCTAATTCTCTTATGACTGGAGAAAGGTTTGATACTATATCTAAAAAATTAGTGGAAAGACTTGATGTAAGCTATGGTAAAGCTTCAAGGATAGTCCGAACTGAAAGCCACAGAGTTCAGGAAAAAGGTTTAATGGACGGAGCTGAACACATAAATGATAAAGTCAAAGGAGACGGTCTTGTATATGCTGCTATATGGCATAATTTAGGTGATGAAAAGGTAAGACCTAATGTAAGGGTAAAGACTAAAAAAGGCTGGAAAACCTATAAAAGTCATACAAATGCCAACCATAAAAAGATGGAAGGTCAGCTTATAGAATCAGGAGGATACTTTGATTTAGGAAATGGAATTAAAGCTAAATCTCCCGGTGAAAGTGGCGATGCCTCAAATGATTGTAATTGTCGTTGCTTTGTTGAGTATGAAATGATGACAGTAGAAGAATTTGAGGAGAGAGGTGGAAAGTGGAAGAATAGAAATAGAGAGTTTGTAAATAATGACAAGTTTACAAGTGTAAATAATGATGATATAATGAAAAGAGATAATGGATATTATGTAAGTACAGAAGGAAAAAGGTATGAAAACCCTTTAACAAATGAGCAGATTGAAACAGCAAGGAAAGAGGCTGTTAAGCAAGGCTATACAGGGGATATTTTATATAGTTCAAATTCCAATACAGCTTTTCATGGAACAGTGGAGGGTGAAAAATTTCATTATTTGGTCATTGCATATCCGATAGAGGGAAATAATAATTCAGCCAATGAGCGCATTACAGTAAGAGGCTGTATGGCACATGAGGTTATAGGACATTATGAAGCATGGAAAAAAGGTACAACACAAAACAATATGATTTTGGAAGAAGCTCAAGCAAGTATTAGGGCTGCAAAATTTGGAATTGACTTGACAGATGAAGAAAGACAAGATTTGATGCAAGATGCAATGGACAGACTACAGAATAATAAAATAGATTATGAAAAAATAAAGAATAAACTTGATATTTTTGAAAGGTGATTAGCTATGATTAAAGTTTTAGATAAGTTGCAACTAAGCAAAGGTACTGTGTTAGTATGCGAGATTT
>OATJ01000679.1_pt1 | contig 17614 bp, 16 predicted proteins | sample 1516661 | NCBI WGS metagenome assembly OATJ01 (sample SAMEA2579951, study PRJEB22360) | human gut metagenome
TACACCTCGATTTTTCGGCGCGGCGCTCGCCTCGACCGTGGTGGCCACTGCCATGCCGACGGTCGCCGCGGCGCTCGGAGGGGAGGCCCACTATGCTTGGCCGATGACCGCCTACCTCGTGTCGAGTACCGTGTCCACCCTCCTGTGCGGAGGGCTGGCGTTCTCGTTCGGCCTCAGGAGGGTATACGTGGCGGGGCTCGCGCTCTTCGCCGCATCGTCCGTCCTGTGCGCCGCGGCGCCGACCATGGAGGCGCTGGCGGCGTTCCGCCTGCTCCAGGGCGTCGGCGGCGGCGTCCTCGAGGCGGGTGTGTTCATTGCCGCGGCGATGATGCTCGCCCCGAGGGACAGGGGACCGTACCTCGGGGCGGCTTCGGCCATGTACGGGATTGCGAGCGTCGTGGGGCCCGTCATCGGCGGTGCCGTCGCCCAGGGGCTTTCCTGGCACGTCATCTTCGTCGTCAACCTTCCCGTCTCGGTCGTCGCCCTGTTCCTGTCGGGGCGTTGCCTGCCCGGCAGGGCTCCCGGGGCCGCTGCGGTTGGCTTCGACGTCTCGGGGAGCGTCGTCGCCTCGCTGTGCGTCCTGAGCGTCGTCCTCGCCTTCAGCCTGGCCGGCAGCGCCTTCCCCATGGCCTCGCCACAGTTCGTCGCCCTCGTCGCGCTGTCCGTCGCCTGCGCCGCGCTCCTTTCCCGCGTGGAGGGGGGCAAGGCCGTCCCGACCGTGCCCACGGGCCTGTTCCGACGCGGTCAGGTTGTGGCGGGATTCGTTTCCGGCTTCTGCGTCCAGTTCGCCCTCATGGCGGGCGTCTCCTACCTGCCTAGGCTCCTCCAGGAGGGGCTGGGCATGGCCGCGGCCTCGTCCGGCGCGGTTCTCATCCCCATGACGCTCGCCCTCATGGTCGGCAGCAACACATCCGGCGCGGCGTTTCGCGCGACCGGGCGGCTCCGCGCCATCGCGGCGTCGTCATCCGCCGTCGTCCTTGCGGCATCGGTGACGTTCTCTGCGATGTCCCCGATGCTAGCGGTCGCCTCCAGCGCCGCCGTCGCGACGGCGCTGGGTCTCGGCGTTGGCATCGGCATGCCCGTGTCCAACCTTGCCGCCCAGACGGGCGCCGATCCGGCAGACGCCGGGCGCGCCACCTCCATGGCCATGTTCTTCAGAGGCTTCGGTGGCACCGTCTCGACTGCGGCGTGCGGCATGCTTGCCCCCGCCGCAACCGCCGCGGGTACGGCTGGGGTGTTCGGCGCGGTGTGCGTGGCGGCCGTCATCGGCCTGGTCGCGTCGCGGTTCATCCCGAGGGAGATTCCCTCGTAGGCGCGGCTACTTCTCGGCTCTTTGCAATCGGGATGGGGATGCAAGGGACGGCCCCTTGCCCGGGGCCGGGGCGGGGGCCTCGGCTGCCAAGGGTGTGCCCGGCATTGCCGCCGGGCCCATCCCCGTCATGAGGTCATGCTCGACATCTCCTCGGCCTTTGCCGCGCCAGCCGTCGGTTCCGCGCGCCGAGATCGAGGAGCTCGCGACACCCTCAGGTTCGTGGAGCGGGCCGAGAACGTCCTGTTCGTGGGGAGCCCGGTATGGGCAAGACGCACCTCGCCGTCGCGTTGGGCATCGAGGCGGTCAGGGCGGGGCTCGAGGTCAGGTTCGTGGACTGCGCCCGGCCCATCGAGGACCTGGAGGATGCCGCGCTACGAGCAGCGCTCGACGATCATCACCACCGACGTGGGGATCGGCGGCTAGGGCAGGGTGTTCGGGGACGACGTGGCGGCGAGCGCGATCGCGGACAGGGTGTGCCACCACTGCCACCTGGCAAAGATAACCGGCAGGTCCTACAGGCTGAAGGACCTGCCGGGGGACGGGCCCGCCAGGGCGTGACCGGAATCGGTGAAAAAACGTTGGCGCAACCGGTGAAACCTCCTTTGCGCGAACGGTGAGCCTGCTTAGCGAAACGGGTGAAAATAGATTGACGCTAACAACCTCCTGGCCGTCGATGCGCAGGTGCGACTCCGCGACGGTGAGGGCCCCACTCGAAACCGAGTCTTCGCGGCTTCAGGGCGAGCAAAACGCCCAGATGGCGCTTTCGATTGCCACACGAGGCTACGTGCTCGAGACCGGCAAGATCACCATGACCGGCACCGGTCGAGAGCTGCTGCACGACGACAACGTCCGTAAGGCATACCTGGGCGGCTAGGGAGTTCCGCCGTTCTGCCGAACGGCGGACCGGCCGACGCTGCGCGGACGCCCTGACCGACATGCCGGAGCTCCTCACCCTTGGGCTATGCCGCGGTACGAGGCCAGGTGGTCGTGGTCCGGGAACCTCGCGTTGTCGACCGACACCGCGAGCTGCGCCGCCGTCCTCGGCGGCCTCGGCCCCCGAGTGGGCGATCCCCACACGCTAACGCCTGCAAACAAGGGGATCGCCAAGACGCCGCCGAGCACCTCCGTCATAGACGTGGAAGTGCGGCCGCGCTGAAGTTCTGCGCGGTGTCTGCTCGCTTATGTGCGCATCGCGAAGGAAGACCAGATCGGTGAGCGGGGTTGGCTCGAAGTCGAGAGATTCCCATCAGCCTCCCGTCGGTCGATGACCGGTTCACCACGCAGGAAGAGCGTGACGGAAGGTCTCGCAAAAAGGCTCCGAGCGCGGCGTGTTCACGCCCGTCGTGGTGCGCCCGGGGGGGCGGCTGCTATGAGCTCGATCATTTGCGAGGAGAAGACGAACCAGTCGTTGCAGATCCAATATGGATCTCGCCAATCTCGGCAAGCTGCTCGATGAGTGGAAGTCCTGTCGGGTCGTCTATTTCAACACCACCCAGAATGATGGTGTCATCGCGCAGGTCGATCTGTGTGTTGAACACAGCGAGGTTAAAGCCGGAGGCTACAAATCCGATAGCAGCCAGGACGAGCCCCGTGGCAACAAGCCCACCCGCTACGGCAAGGTAAATCTTTTTTACGCTGGACATGTTTGCACTCCTTCCTATGCCGTGAGCGGCGCCGCTTCAGCGCCCCTGCGGCTCTTATTGCCTCGATCTTCCCAGAAGGGCGAAACGGCTTTCTTCGCCCAAAGGGCAGAGAGGCGCGCGATCTGCTTGGACGCCGTCCAGGCGCCGGCTCCCGCGAGGAGCGCCACACCGATGGAAGCGAATCCCATTCCCATCGAGGTTAAAACGTACGGAACATGCCCGATAATGATGCCGTCCACGGCGAACAGGAGCCCCACCACGCCCGCGCCCCCGAATGCCGCGGCCACGATCCACACGCAGAGCGCAAGAACCCAAATGCAGATGTAGACCGTAGCGGCAACGGCGACGAACGCGAGCAGCAGTGGAATCCATACCGGAGAGCCCACGATGGCGAGCGCCCATAGAAGCGCCGTGCTCTTGCGTTTGGTCCTCGCAAGTGCGCGCGGCACGGCGGGCAGTTCGTCGAGCGTTGCCTCGGCGATCTCACCGGGCGTTCCCATGGTGGCCACAGCCTCGGCCTCCGTCATGCCGTCCTCCATACGGTCGGCGATGGCCTCCGCGTAGAACTCCTGCGTTTCCTTTACCTGATCTGCCGGCAGACAGGCCAGAAGTTCGCCCAGCCGGTTCAAGAACTCATCGCGCATCATGGTGCGCTCCCTTCACATAACGGTAGATCTCCTGCACGGATGGCCATTCGGCGAGGAACTCGGCGATACGCTCATGCCCGGCGTCCGTGATGCGGTAGTACCTTCGCAGCCGCCCGTTGTGCTCGGCGGAGCGCGCCGTGATGCACCCCGCCTTCTCCAGGCGCTTGAGCAACGGATAGAGCGTGGACTCCGTGAGCCCCATGCTCACGGGCACGTCCTTCACGATCTGATAGCCGTAGGACTCCTCGCCCGAGACGGCCGCGAGCACGCAGGCCTCGAGGAAGCCGCGCTTCATCTGTGCCTCCATCCGCACACCTCCTTTCGTAGTATACTGTGTCACACCTACTATATGACACATAGTATATGATGTCAACAGTTGTCGTATAGGGAGTCGGGTCTGTCTGTCCCCGGTATAGCGACGAGTGTCGGTTGACACATCGCGCGAAACACTAATCAGTGCTCCTTTGCTGCAACTCTCATTCGGCCACATTTCTGAGCAGCTACCTCCCCGCATCAAAGCGTGCCTGGCCCTGTACGGCTCGCCCCTGAACTGGATGAGCCTCCCATGGTGGACGATCCGGTCTATCACGGCGGCCGCCATCTGGTCATCGCCGAACACCGAGCCCCACCGGCAGGCCCCGACGTTCCCGTGCCGCGACATCGCGAGGCTGACCGACACCGAGGTTCCTCCGAACAGGAGGAACGGTCTCAAGCAAAATCAGTATCTTTATCTCGCGCGTCGCAGCAAACAGGATATGAAGGATATCGGCCTACCGATGAAAAGGAACGAGGGTAGGCCGAAGGAGAGCGGCACCAAGCGCGACATAATCCGCGACTATGCCGTCGAGCACCCGTAGGAGAGCCATAGCGAGATCGCACCATCTAAGGCGGATAGGCCGGCAGCAGGAACTTATAGATGCGATGCCGTCCCAGCTTGCGGACGAGCGCCAGCGAGCGGAACGCTTGGCCACCGAGCGGGACAAGGCGGTATCCGAACTCGCCGCAGCCCGCGAGACTTTGGCGAGGAAATCGATTACCGGTTTTTCACCAACAAGAAGGCTATCGCCGCGCGGTACTCAGCCCGTCGGTCTCATCTCCATTGCTGTCGACGCTTTGCCACCTGTTTCCGTCTTCCCCATGGAACGAGAGCTGGGTTAAGCCGGTCTCCTGGTCTCGGTACACTCCGTCTAGGCGGAACCCTTCGGAAATGCCACGTTTCAAGGTGTTCGCATCTTTTATGGATACGGCAGAGACTGCTATTGCGACCATCGCAACCAATAACGCCAGCGCAATGGGTATTTTGGCGGAGCCGGTCTTCATGCCAGCCTACTTTGCGCTTGCCGAGAGCCATGCTGTAGAACGTGTTGGGGCCGTCTCTGCGTAGGCCCTGCGTACCCCGTTCCTTGTCTCATAGACGACGTGGGGCTGAATCTTGTGGGTCACGTTGGCCGTCGCCTTGTAGAAGCCCGATCCGGAAATGTTGACCGCGTATCCCGTCACGCTGAGGGAGCGCCTTGCCTTCGGGATGGAAACGCTCACGCTGCCAACCCCTCCGGGAAGGGATACCGACACACCGGCTGATCCGCCGCCGGAAGGTGATACGAAGATGGAGCCACCTCTCGATATCTGCACGCCGCCCGCCGGCTGTCCGGCGACGTCATGACATCCGGTGCTCTTGTTTACCACACTGCCGTATACCGTGTCGTAGGTCGGACGTCCGCTAGCCCGTTCTGGGCGCGCCCCAATCGTAGCTCGAGACGGGCCCGGGCTGACAATTTCGACTGCAATGGACGTATGTAAACGACTACCCCAAAGCGAGAGTGGATAATCTCCCGTTTTTGGCCTGTTCGCGGGCTCAAGGTGGGAGATTATCCACTCTCGTTTTTTGCCGGCACTTGGGGGCGTTCCTTATGTGCCGACACTTGGGGACACTCCTTGTCAAGGTTTTGCTCCATCGTGCGGGTTGCTATTTAACGTGCGACAATGCCGTGTGGAAAAAGAAGTGTCTTTTGGGAGGCCATCTATGCAGTATGAGTTTTGTGCCGAGAACTTTGAACGGGTGCCGGCGGCCATCAAGGCCGGTGCGGGGCGCATTGAGCTGTGCGACAACCTTGCCGTCGGTGGCACCACGCCTTCCGCCGGCGTTATCAGCGCTACGGTCAATTACGCTCACGAGCGCGATGCGCGAGTGATGTGCATGATTCGTCCGCGTGGTGGCGACTTTCATTACAACCAGGATGAGCTGCGCATGATGGAGATGGACCTGGGCCTTGCTGTGAGCGCCGGCGTTGACGGCCTGGTCTTTGGCTGCTGCAAGCCCTGTGCCGGCGGCTGGGCGCTCGACGAGCTCACCCTCGGCGCCCTCGTTATGGCTACGGGCTGTGCGACCGAGGAGTGCAAGCGCGAGCCCCTTGACATCACCTTCCACATGGCATTTGATCAGCTCTCGCCCGAGGCTCAGCTCGATGCGATTGATACACTTGCCGACTGCGGCGTTACGCGCATCCTCACGCATGGCGGCGCGGCCGGTACGTCGATCGAGGATAATTTCGATCACCTGGCTCGTTTAATCGAGTATGCGGGCGATCGTTTGACCATCCTTCCCGGCGGCGGCATCACTACGACAAATCGCGACGCGGTCGCGGCGGCGCTCGGCATCTCCGAGCTCCACGGCACCAAGATCGTGCCGCTGGAGGTGTAGTCCGTGGCGCTCGTATTTGACGTCCAGCAGGCGAACGGTAAACCCGACGACAACCGTCGTCCCGGTATCGCGTGTCCCTTTTGCGACACGGAGGGGCCCGCCAGCATCATCCAGCGCGATGGTGACTGCATTTGGCTCGAGAATAAGTTTAAGACCTTGCGGGCCACCCGTCAGACCGTGTTGATCGAGTCGGCCAATCACGACGCCGACCTGGTGACCTATGAACCGGATGAGCTGCATCATGTGATGCGGTTTGCCCTGGGCTGTTGGCAGCAGATGATCGATTCCCAACAGTACCGCAGTGTGCTCATGTACAAGAATAAAGGCCCGCTTTCGGGCGGCAGCCTCGTCCATCCACACATGCAGATTGTGGGCTTGGAACAGGAGGACGGCTATGCGGCGCTGACCTCAGCCAACTTTGAAGGCATCGATGTCTGGCAGCAGGGGAGAATCTCGGTCAACATCTCAACCGAGCCGATCATGGGATTCTTTGAGGTCAACGTCTCGGCTCCACAGGGAATCGCCGCCAGCGATAATGCCCGCGACCAAGTCGAAACGGACCTGTTTGCCGATGCGATTCAGGTGGCCCTGCGCTATATCCTGCACGAGCACCACGGCGGTCGCGCGGAGTCGTACAACTTGTTCTTCTACCACCTGGACGGCCGGACCATTGCCAAGGCGCTGCCACGTTGGGTGGTATCGCCCTACTTTGTGGGCTATCGTCTGGCCCAGGTCAATGCCGAGACCACGCTCGATATCGATGCTGAGCGCCTACGCGCGCGTCTGGAAACGCTCGTATAGCAAGACTAATACCCGCGTCATGCGGACGGTCTAGCGTGCCATCGTGTCGCGGCCGGCCTTGACCCGCTTGCGCTGTTTGGCGCGCTCCTCACCGGTTAGGCGCTCAAAGAGATGCCCGATAATCGAGGCCAGCACTTGCTGAAACAGCGTTCCGCACATGACGGGGAACACGACCTCGCCGGGAAAATACTGTGTGGCGATGACGGCGCCCGAAGAGATATTGCGCATACCGCAGGTAAAGCACATGGTGGTCGTCTCGCTATACGGCAGGTGCAGGGCCCGGGCGATCAGGACGCCGATGATAAAGCCGCTGATGGCGAACACCAGGATAAAGAGGGCGACTTCCAAGCGCTCAACATTCATGTGCAGCACGTACTCGCTCATGGCGGTGGAGTTGGACGCGATGACACCCATCATCATGAACTTGCAGGCGGGCGAGAGTGCGGGGGAAAGTTTCTCGTGGCCCCAGCCGCGCGTGAGTTCGTTCATGACGATACCGAGCACGGCGGGTATGGCGATCATAAAGGCCATATTCTGCATCATGCTCGGCACGTCGATCGAGACGGTGGCGCCCAGCAGGAGCTTGAGCGTGAGAGGAATCGTCACAGGTGAGATGACCGAGGACGTCAGAATGATGGTGAGCGCGAGCGGGCCGTTGCCGCCGAACATGCTGATCCACATAAAGGCAGTGACTGCCACGGGTACGCTGTACTCGAGCACGATGCCGCAGACAAGGTTGGGATTGGAGCCAAAGAATAACGACCCCATGGCATAGGCTGCGATAGGGATAAGCACCGCCGAGACGAGCAACGCCAAGACCAGGTGCAGCGGACGATGGAACACCTCAGCCACCTGGTGAAAGGTGTTGCTCAGCGCGCCCTGAAACGTCATAAAGGCAAACAAGGCGGGAACGATGGGCTTAAGAACGCCGATCTGCTGGGGAAAGAGCACGCCGAGCGCCACGCAAATCGGAACGATGATCTGCATGTGCCCCGCGATAAATTTGCCCAGTCCAATCCATTGCTTCATATGCGCTCGTGACTCCCTTTGCTCGTGAATCCGTTTTGAATGGATATGCTAGACGCTCGCATGCGTCCGCGCGTCAGAAACGCTCGAATATTTCGAGGCTATTACCGGCATCGTTTACCGAAACCGCGGCGTGCCGAGGCGATTTGCGTCCGCGCTGCACGGTATAATAAATTCGTTCAACAGATCTGCCTGCCGAAGCGGGCATACACAGAGGACTCATCGCTATGAACCGTGAGAGGTATCGCGGCGACCTGCCCCTATCGGGGGTGGGCGCCTATGTCATCGCTTAAGACGACGCATCGCTGGGCGGTCGCTCGGCAAAACCCCGAGCTCGAAAAGGAGCTTTCGGCTGGCCTGGGCATACCCGGGCTGGTGGCGCGCATTATGGTTGCGCACGGCATTACATCCATCGAGGAAGGCCAGCTGTTTTTGACGCCTTCGCTCGCTCGCGACTGGGCCGACCCGCTTGTGATTCCGGGCATGGCGGTCGTTGCCGACCGCGTTGAGCGTGCTATTCGCAGCCACGAGCGCATCGCCGTCTTTGGCGATTTTGACGTCGACGGCATTACGTCGACTTGTCTGTTGACCGAGGCGCTGCGGATGTTTGGCGCCAATGTCACACCGTTTATTCCGCATCGCTTTGACGAGGGCTACGGCCTGTCGCGTGCGGCGCTCGACCGCGTTGACGAGCTCGCCCAACCCAACCTGATCGTGACCGTCGATAACGGTATTGCCGCCAAGGAAGAGGTCTCCTATCTGGAGAGCCTGGGGATCGATTTGGTGGTCACGGACCATCACGAGCCCTCCGATCAGGTGCCGCAGGGCGTGCCTCTGACCGACCCCAAACTCGAGGACGAGGGTCCCTCGCGTGAGCTTGCCGGTGCCGGCGTGGCGCTCAAGCTGGTGCAGGTCCTGGGTGAGCGTCTGGGCAAGCCGTCGTATTGGCGTTCGCTAATCGAGGTCGCGGCGCTGGGCACCGTGTCCGACATGATGCCACTCACGCCCGAGAATCGCGCGCTGGTCGCCGAGGGCATCCGGCAGATGCGCGTGACGGCCCGTCCGGGCTATATCGCGCTTGCCGCACTTGCCAAGGCCGACCTTTCCACCATTACGGCCGATGGCCTGTCATTTTCGCTCATTCCCCGCTTGAACGCCGCCGGCCGCATGGCCGATCCAAAATTGGCACTTGATCTGCTGCTTGCCCGCGATCCTATCGAGGCAAGCGCACTGGCGGCTGAGCTCGAGGAAATTAACCGCCAGCGCCGCGAGATCGAGGCAGGGCTCACGCGCGATGCCATGGCAAAGGTCGAGGAGACCTATGATGGCGGACGCGCAATCGTCGTGGGCGGCGAAGGCTGGCACGAGGGCGTCAAGGGCATCGTGGCAAGCCGTCTGACCAATCGCTATCACGTGCCGGCGCTGCTGTTCTCGATCGAGGGCGGTATCGCGCGCGGTTCGGGTCGCTCGGTGGGCAAGGTCAACCTGTTCGAAGCCATCGAGCGCTGTTCCGACCTGCTGATTCGTCGCGGCGGGCATGCGGGTGCGGTGGGCGTGACCATCGAGGCGTCCAAGCTCGATGAGTTCCGTCGTCGCCTTTCCGCCGTGCTGTCCGAGCTTCCCGCCGAGGACTTTGAGGACACCGACGAGGTTGCCGCCACCGTCGACCTCTCCGAGCTGAATATTGAGACCATCGAGCAGATCTCCCGTCTTGAGCCGTTTGGCCAGGGCAACAAGGTGCCGCTGTTGGCGGCCGAGGGCGTGACAATGTGCGATCGCGCCGTAGTGGGAAAAACCGGCGAGCACATGCGCTTCGTGGCAACCGACGGCGCCGCGAGTGTGCCGGCCATTATGTTCCGCGTACCGCAGATCGATAAGCTTATCAATTGCGATAGCGCCGTCGATTTGGTGTTCGAGGCCGTGGCCGAGCATTGGCAAGGTCGCGTAAAGCCAAAGCTCATGATCAAGGATGTCTTGGTCCGCGATACCACGGCGCCCAGCGTTGACGACCCGGCATGTGAGCTTCGCCGCGGCGTGGAGCCTGCGGACGCCGGTCTTCGTCTGGAGTCCCGCAAGCGCCAAACGCTCGCCCAGCTTTCCTATACCGAGCTGACACGCTCGCTCATTCACAGCTTTATCGGATCGAATCAGCCGCACCGCGCGCAGGTCGAGGCGCTCGATGCCCTGGCCGATCACCAAAGCGTTCTGGCCGTTATGGGAACGGGGCGCGGCAAGTCTCTTATCTTCCATGTGCATGCCGCGCGCGAGGCAGTCCTTCGCGGGCGTGCGAGCATCTTTGTCTATCCGCTGCGCGCGCTCGTTGCCGACCAGGCCTATCACCTCTCGTCGACGATGGCCGCGCTCGGCATTGGCGTAGGCGTGCTGACCGGCGAGACCGTGGAGGCGGCGCGCGATGACGTGTTTGCCGGCTTGGCTTCGGGCCGCACCGGCATCGTCCTCACGACGCCCGAGTTTCTGTCCATTCACCGCGACCGCTTTGCGCGTTCGGGGCGCATCGGTTTTGTCGTTATCGATGAGGCGCATCATGCCGGTCTTGCCAAGGGCGGCGACCGCAGCGCCTATCTCGACATGCCCGATATCCTCAAGGCCCTGGGCGATCCGGTCGTTCTGGCGGCGACGGCTACCGCGACGGCTCCGGTTGTGGCCGAGCTCGCCCGCGTGCTGCCGATTATCCGCACGGTGGTCGACGAGACGGTGCGCGAGAACTTGCAGCTCGAGGACGACCGAGACCTTGCGAGCCGCGAGAACCGCCTGGTGTCCATCGTCGCGACGGGGGAGAAGACCGTCATTTACGTCAACTCGCGTGATCAGTCCGTAGCGCTTGCCAAGACGCTGCGCAAGCGGGTACCCGATTGCGCGGCCCGCATCGCGTTCTATAACGCGGGGCTTGCACGCTCCGATCGTCGCCGTGTCGAGGAAGCGTTTCGTGACGGAAGCCTCAGTTGCATCGTTTCGACCTCTGCCTTTGGTGAGGGCGTGAACCTGCCCGATATCCGCCATGTCGTGCTCTACCACATGCCGTTTGGCGCCATCGAGTTCAACCAGATGAGCGGACGCGCCGGTCGCGACGGCCAACCTGCCGTGATTCACCTGCTCTATTCGTCGCGTGACGCTCGTATTAACGAGCGCCTGCTCGACTGCTACGCGCCCGAGCGCGACGAGCTCGTCACGCTCTATCGCGCGCTGCAGACCATGTGGCGCTCCAACCGCGGCAAGACCGGGGACGATTCCTTTAGCGCGAGCGATATCGACATCGCGCAGATGTGCCTTGCCATCGATGCCCGCACGCCGGTCGACGAACGCTCGGTGGAAAGCGGCCTGGGCATCTTCGAAGAGCTTGGTTTCTGTCGCGTTTCGGGGTTTGACGACACCCGTCGCATCGCGATGGCCGAAAACCCCGGCCGCGTGCAATTGAGCAGGTCGATTCGCTATTTGGAGGGCTTGCGCTCGCGCATGGAGTTCTCGGCTTTCCGGAGTTGGGCGCTCGATTCGTGCGCTTCTGATATGCTAGCCAAAGTTAACCGCCCGATCGTACCACGGGCCTAGGGGAAGGGGACCTCGATGGATGCCGCAGCCCGTACCGCCCATGATTCCACCCTCCAGCCGTTTTCGGAGATGGAGCACTATAAGCATGCCGATGAGCTGCCGCCCGAGATTATGGCGGACAGCTACGACAAGCTGGAGCGTCTGTGCCTCAAATATATGAATGAGGACGACTTCTCCAAGGTGGAGCAGGCCTATTGTTTTGCTGCCGAGAAGCACTGCAACCAAAAGCGGCGCTCGGGCGAGATGTACATCAACCATCCCGTCGAGGTGGCTATCATTTTGGCCGATCTCAAGATGGACTGCGATGTGGTGTGCGCCGCGCTGCTGCACGATACCGTTGAGGATACCGAGACCTCGCTTGCCGATGTTTCCGGCCTGTTTGGCGATACGGTGGCCGAGCTCGTCGATGGCGTGACCAAGCTCACCAACATCGAAGTCGATAGCATGGACGAGAAGCAGGCGCTTACGCTGCGCAAGATGTTCCTCGCCATGTCCAAGGACATCCGCGTTATCATCGTCAAACTTGCCGACCGCCTGCATAACATGCGTACGCTGGCGGCCCTTCGCGAGGACCGTCGCCTGTTTAAGGCCCGCGAGACCATGGACGTGTATGCGCCCCTGGCCGACCGCCTGGGCATGAGCTCTATTAAGTGGGAGCTCGAGGACCTGTCCTTCTTCTACCTGGAGCCCGATGCCTACCAGCGCATCGCGCGCATGGTAGCCGAGTCGCGCGAGGTTCGCGAGCGCTATCTGGCCGAGACCATCAAGACGCTCGCCGACGAGCTCAACCGCATTGGCCTGGAAGGCTTCCAGATCAACGGCCGTTCCAAGCACTATTGGTCCATCTACCAAAAGATGAAGCGCAAGGGCAAGGAATTCTCCGAGATCTACGACTTGGTGGCACTGCGCGTCATCACGCATTCGGTGCGCGATTGCTACTCCACGCTCGGCGCGGTGCATACGCTGTGGCACCCCATGCCTGGTCGCTTTAAAGACTATATCGCCATGCCCAAGGTCAATAACTACCAGTCGCTCCACACGACGGTTATCGGCCCCACGGCTCGTCCGCTCGAGATTCAGATTCGAACCTACGAGATGCATGAGCAGGCCGAGTACGGCATTGCCGCCCACTGGCTCTATAAGAAGTCGGGCGGATCGTCTGCGTCTAAGACCAATGATGCCCAGCGTCTGGACGACCAGATTAACTGGCTCAAACATTCGCTCGATTGGGCTGCGTCTGATGAGATCACCGACGCCAAGGAATACCTGCATTCGCTGAAGGTCGACCTCTTCGATCAAGAGATCTTCGTCTTTACGCCCAAGGGCGAGGTCATGGCGCTTCGTGCCGGCTCCACGCCGCTCGACTTTGCCTACGCCGTTCACACCGAGGTGGGCAACCACTGCGTCGGCGCTAAGATCAACGGTGCGGTGGCCCCGCTCACGCACGAGATCAAGACGGGCGACCGCGTTGAAATCCTGACCAACAAGAGTTCCAAGCCGTCGCGTGATTGGCTCAAGATCGTTAAGACACCTTCCGCCAAGTCAAAGATCCGCCGTTACTTCGCCGCCGCGACCAAAGACGATGACGCTGCTGCCGGCCGCGATATATTGGCCAAGGACCTGCGCAAGCGCGGATATGGCATCTCTACGCCGCGATCCACGCGTGCGCTCAACGCCGTGGCGGAGCAGTTTAACTACAAGCAGCTCGAGGACCTGTTTGCCGCCGTCGGCGCCGGCAAGGTTGCCCCGCGCGCTGTGGGTAACAAGGTCGAGCAAATCTTGGACCCCAAGCCCGAGGAGCAGCTCACCAAGACCGAAGCCATTGCCGAGGTCGTCAAGCAGCCTGCCCGCGGCTCCAACCGCAAGCCGCAAAAGCGCGGCAAGAGTGCCAGCAACGGCATTATCGTCAAGGGCGAGAGCAACAGCGGTCTGCTGGTCCGTCTGGCTCATTGCTGCAATCCGGTGACGGGCGACGACATCGTCGGCTTCATCACGCGCGGTCGTGGCGTTTCGGTGCATCGCGCCAACTGTCCCAACGTCAAAGGTCTTATGGAGCATCCCGAGCGCATGATCGAAGTGGAGTGGGACGGCGCTGCCGACACCCTCTTCCAGGTCGAGATCGTGGTCGAGTGCCTGGACCGCATGGGCCTGCTCAAGGATGTCACCATCGCCATTGGCGATGCGGGCGGCAATATCCTTTCTGCCGCCACCTCGACCAACCGCGAGGGTATTGCAACCCTGCGCTTTATGGTCGAGATCTCGGACGCGAGTGGCCTGGATCCGCTGCTGGCCTCTATCAGCAGCGTTGACTCGGTCTACGACGCGCGCCGCCTGATGCCCGGCGAGGGTGGAGCCCAACTTAAGCGCCGCGTTTAGTCGCGACGAACGTGCCACATTATCGATATTCGCTACACTCGAGGCATCGTTTGATGCCTCGAGTTCTATAGAGAGGAGAGGGACATGAGTGCTGTGTCCTTGGATGTAACTCCCAAGGGAACGGTCGAGATCGAGACACTCGTAAACGGTCCCATTCAGACCAATAGCTATGCTGTTATTTCGGACAATGAGTGCGTGATTGTCGACCCCGCATGGGAAGGCGAGCGCCTGGTGGAGCATATTCGAGCCAAGCATCCCGGCGTACGCATGCTTGGCGCCGTATGCACTCATGGCCATGCCGATCATGTTGGTGGTGTTGCCGGCGTGCGAACCACCGTTGGCGAGGGTTGTCAGTATGAGCTGTGTGCTAAGGATGTGGCGGTGCCGCATGCGAACATCGAGGAACAGCGAGCTATGTGGGGCATTGAGACGCCCGACCCTGGGGAGCCGACGCGCCTGCTCGCCGAGGGCGATACTCTCGAGGTGGGCGATATCTGCCTGCAGGTGATCGAGGCACCAGGGCATACGCCGGGCGGAATCGTCTTGTTTGCCGCCACCGAGCAGGGGAACATTGCCTTTGTGGGCGACACCCTGTTTCCGGGTGGGCACGGCCGCACCGATCTTTCTGGAGGAGACGAGGCGGCGATTCTGCGCTCGCTCTCCAAGCTCGCCCGGCTTCTCCCGCCCGATACCGTTTGCCTAACCGGCCATGGCGATTCGACCACCATGGCACGCGAGCTCATGCAGAACCCTTTCATGCAGGTGTAGCTTAATAGTCGGCTTTTTGAAGCACGAGAAGCGTCCAAACGTCAAGCTATTTTTCCCCAACGGGTCAATTTCGTAGGGCAAACGGTCAAAAAAGTCTGTTTGGACGATATTCGTGAACAAACGAACGTTTATGCTCGGGTGCGCCGTGGTAAAATCACAGGCGTTATCGGAGCAACCTTACAGGAGGTTTCTTTTATGCTCGTCAACGCAGCAGACATGCTCAAGAAGGCCGAGGCCGGCAAGTACGGTCTCGGTGCCTTCAACACCAACAACCTCGAGTGGACCCTGGCTATTCTCCAGGCCGCCGAGGAGGCCAAGTCTCCGCTGATCCTTCAGTGCACCGCTGGTGCCGCTAAGTGGATGGGCGGTTTCAAGGTCTGCGCCGACATGGTCAAGGCTGCCGTCGAGGCCACGGGTGTTACCGTTCCCGTCGCCCTTCACCTCGATCACGGTTCTTACGAGGACTGCTTCAAGTGCATCGAGGCCGGCTTCACGTCCATCATGTATGACGGCTCTCACGAGGAGACCTTCCAGCTTAACCTCGACCGCACCAAGGAGCTCGTTGAGCTTGCCCACTCCAAGGGCATGTCCATCGAGGCCGAGGTCGGCGGCATCGGCGGCACCGAGGACGGCGTGACCTCCAGCGGCGAGCTCGCTGATCCTGCTGAGTGCAAGCAGATTGCTGACCTGGGCGTTGACTTCCTCGCTTGCGGTATCGGCAACATCCACGGCGTGTACCCTGCCGACTGGGCTGGCCTTTCCTTCGAGCGCCTGGGCGAGATCAAGGCTCAGACCGGCGACCTGCCCCTCGTCCTGCACGGTGGCACCGGCATCCCCGAGGATCAGATCAAGAAGGCCATCTCCCTGGGCATCTCCAAGATCAACGTCAACACCGATCTGCAGCTCGTCTTCGCCAAGGGCGTTCGCGAGTACATCGAGGCCGGCAAGGATCAGCAGGGCAAGGGCTTTGACCCCCGCAAGCTCCTCAAGCCTGGTCGCGACAACATCGTTGCCCGCACCAAGGAGCTCATGGAGGAGTTTGGCTCCGTCAACAAGGCGTAAGCGTCGCTAAACTTCCCGCCGGAAGCCCCGTCTCCCTACACTGTTTCCTTTGCGCTCACCTGGCTTCGCCAGAAGTCGCGCCAAGGAAACAGTTCCGGGGGACGGGGCTTCCTTCGTTTAACGCCGCAGGGTTACTGGGCTGAATTCTTTTTTTGACTACCGTTCGGCGGTGTTGATGGCTCCCTTGTTGGGGCTTTCTTTTTATCTCGCTACAATGGACTTCAAGCGTTCTAATGACTTGGAGTTTGGTATGGCTGTTGTTAATGTGTTGCCTTCGGATGGGAAGGTTATTGACGAGGGTCCTGTTGGTTGCTCTGTTGATGTTTGCTGCGATGACTTTCGCCATCTCGATATTGGGCTACCGCCTGAGATTCTTCGTCTTAAGGATGCCGGGTATTTGACGCAGGCTGTTGCCGCCTGCGATCGCCTTTTGGAGCAGAACCCTGAGCCTTCGCTGGCTGCCTGCGTTCGTGCCGAGCGGTATCGCATGCTTGAGACGCCGCTTCATTTTTCGGTGTCGCGCGATCGAGCTATTGCGATGATCCGCGAGGAGTGGCCTGGGTTTACCGAGGAGCAGTTTGACGATCTGATTGACCGTAAGCGTATTGACTGGCGCTTTATCGATGGCGAGCTGTTCGTTCTCGACAACTTCCTCGATTCGCTTCGCGTATATCCCAAAGAGGTTCCCGGCATGCGTCCCGATCCTACGGACGGAATTGCACTGCGCAACGAGATGCTCAAGGAGATGGAGTCACAAAACGGATTGACTCGCGTTATTACGCTTAAGGCGTCCTTGTCTGTCCCCGGCGCTCTAGAGGGGGAGACCGTTCGCGCTTGGCTTCCCGTAGCCGCCACCTGCCGCCAACAGTCTCAGGTCGAGATTCTCGACATGACGCCGGAGGGTGCTGTTGCTCCCGCGAACGCTTCGGCGCGTACCGCCTCGTGGTCTTCTTCGAGTGAGCGCTCATTCTCGGTGACTTATCGCTATCAAATCAATGCCGCTTATCGCGATATTTATGGGGGTGCGCTTCCGTCGCATCCGTGTATGGACGCGCCGTTGCCCGAAGATATTTCTGAGGACCGTCCGCACATTGCATTCACGCCGTATCTGCAGCAGCTGACGGCCGGTGTTGTTGACGGACTCGAGGATCCGCTCGATCGCGCTCGTGCTATCTATGATTATCTGACGCAACATATCGACTATCGCTATCAGCCGCCGTACTTGCTTTTGGGATCTATTGCCGATGACTGCGCGCATTCGCTCCGCGGCGATTGCGGAGTTATGGCGCTCACGTTTATCACCATGTGCCGTATCGCGGGCGTGCCTGCCCGTTGGCAGAGCGGCCTGTACGTTGCGCCCGATTCGGTGGGGTCGCACGACTGGGCAGAGTTCTATACGCCGCAGACCGGTTGGCTCAACGCCGACGTGTCATTTGGATCTTCTGCTCGCAGGATGGGGGAGGAGTGGCGCCGCCGTCACTACTTTGGCAATCTCGACCCGTGGCGTATGGTGGCCAACAATCGATTCCAGGCAGAGTTTGAGCCCTCTTTCGACGGCATGCGCGAGGACCCTTACGATAACCAGATGGGTGAGGCTTCGGTCGGCGGTCGCGGATGCCGTCAGCGCGAGATGCTCCGCACAGTCGAACTCATCGAGGTTGATTTCCGATCTCAGCCGAACACATTGAGCAAATAGGCCATTCCCGCAGTT
>OATJ01000684.1_pt1 | contig 17515 bp, 16 predicted proteins | sample 1516661 | NCBI WGS metagenome assembly OATJ01 (sample SAMEA2579951, study PRJEB22360) | human gut metagenome
ACGAGCGGGGGCTCCTGTCGTTTCCGTGCCTTCGGATTGGGTCATAGTGTCTGTCTTTGCCTGGTCATTGACGTTGCCGTTCTATTTACTGGGGTTATCGGTACGGCCTTTGCCGTATTATTGAGGCTGTTTGTTGCTTTGCTTGTTGTTGAGGGGCTTTGTTGGACAGCTATTTTACTCTGCAATCGAATATTGAGGCTTCGGGCGAGTTTGTGGACCGCAAGAGCCGTTTTATTGCCCAACTGGTCCATATTGAGTCCGAGGATGAGGCGAATGCCTTTATCGAGATGGTTCGCAAGCGTCATTACGACGCTCGACACAATGTTCCCGCGTGGATTTTAGTCGATGGACGCGAGCGCCAGAGCGATGATGGTGAGCCGAGCCGCACGAGCGGTATGCCGACGCTCGAGGTGTTGCGTGGCGCGGAACTCAAAAATGTTTGCTGCGTAGTGACGCGCTATTTTGGTGGCACGCTGTTAGGGCCCGGTGGCTTGGTGCGCGCCTATACCGCGGCGACGCAGGCGGCGGTGGCCGCGGCTCAGGAGGCCGGACAGATCGTTGAGATGACGAGCGTTGTGCCCGTTGATGTTCATGTGGCCTATCCGCAATACGAACAGGTGCTTCGCCTGGCGCAGGATTCGGGCGCCAAGGTTTCGGATACCGATTACGCGGATGCCGTGACGATTCATTTGGTGTTTAAGGCGGGGGAGCAGGAGCCGTTTTGCGCTAAGATGCGCGAGCTTATGGCGGGGCGCGAAGAGATCGAGGTCGGCGCTCCCAAATTTGCCGAGTTCTAACGGCGACGGCTGGCGTTCTTTTGGATGGATCCCAAACGCGCCGGCCGTCGTTTTATGTTGCTGCCGTTTACTCGGCGAGCTGCTTTAGCACATCGCAGGCGATCTCGACGGCATCGTCGATGCAGCCGGGGCAGCTGCGGAGCGGACCTTTATCCGATCCGATGCCCTTGAGCGTGCCGCAGACGGTCGTCGTGTTCTTCTCGCCAAATCGCTTGGCAATCTCGCGCGACAGCTTGTAGGTCTGGCCTTTGGTCTTGGGGTTCTCCATGCCGTCGCTCATTACAAAGCCCATGATGGCAACAGCGCCCGAGATGGCGCCGCAGGTCTCGGTCATGCCACCCATGCCGGCGCCAAAGCCCTCGGTGAGGGTAAAGGCGGTCTGGGGGTCGAGCCCGACGGCGGGCGCGAGCGTGCAGGCGACGGCCTGGGCGCAGTTAAAGCCACGGGCGTGGTATTCGGCAGCCTGAGCCTGACAGGCGGTGATGTCGAGCTGGGCAGTATCGATTTGCTTCATCGTTGTCTCCTTGGTCACGGTGTACCCGCCTATGGTACCCGTGACGGTGCGTGTAATCATCGAGAGCTTCATGGATGCCTCATTTTTATCTATCGAGCAAATGCCCAAGGCTTGAGATAAATACCCCTGATCAATAAGTCCCATAACCTACCTTGGGGATGGGTTGAGAGGGGTGCAGGGTAGCGGTATCGTGAACCGAATAAAACTAAAACCCAGGCAAGGGAGCTAGATATGAGCGAGCAGACCATCGGTACCACATGTGTTCAGGGCGGCTATCACCCGGGAGATGCCGAGCCGCGCCAGGTGCCCATCTACCAGTCCACCACGTGGAAATACGACACGTCCGAGCACATGGGCAAGCTGTTTGACCTGGAGGAGTCGGGCTACTTCTACAGCCGTCTGCAGAACCCCACGTGCGATCTGGTTGCCGCCAAGATCTGCGAGATGGAGGGCGGCACCGCTGCGATGCTCACGAGCTCGGGCATGGCTGCGAACTTCCTCGCGATCTTTAACGTGGCCGGTGCCGGCGATCATGTGGTCGCGAGCTCTGCCATTTACGGCGGTACGTATAACCTGCTCGCCCACACCATGGGCCGCATGGGCGTGACCTGCACGTTCGTCGCCCCCGACTGCACCGATGAGGAGCTGGAGGCAGCCTTTGAGCCCAACACCAAGCTCGTCTTTGGCGAGACGATCGCCAACCCCGCGTTGGCGGTCCTCGACATCGAGCGCTTTGCCAAGGCCGCACATGACCACGGCGTGCCGCTGATGGTCGACAACACCTTCCCGACACCCGTAATGTGCCGTCCCTTTGAGTGGGGTGCCGACATCGTCACGCACTCCACCACCAAGTACATGGATGGACATGCTGCCTACCTGGGTGGCGTAATCGTCGATCACGGCCAGTTTGACTGGATGGCCCATGCGGACAAGTTCCCGGGTCTCACCACGCCCGACGAGAGCTACCACGGCGTGACCTATGCCGAGAAGTTCGGTCGCGAGGGTGCCTTCATTACCAAGGCCACCGCGCAGCTCATGCGCGACCTTGGCCCCATGCAGAACCCGCAGGCGGCGTTCTTCCTGAACAGCTCGCTCGAGAGCCTTCATGTGCGCATGCCGCGTCATTGTGAGAACGGCCTGGCCGTTGCCAAGTTCCTGCAGAGCCATCCCAAGGTGCGCTTCGTGAGCTATCCGGGCCTGGAGGGCGATAAGTACTATGACCTGGCTCAGAAGTACATGCCCAACGGTACCTGCGGCGTTGTGAGCTTTGGCTTTAACGGTGGTCGCGCGGCGGCCGAGACCTTTATGAAGAGCCTCAAGCTCGCCCAGATTGCCACGCACGTGGCCGACGCCCGCACTTGCTGCCTGCATCCCGCTAATGCCACGCATCGTCAGATGAACGATGAGGAGCTCATCGCCTGCGGCATCTCCGCCGACATGGTGCGCCTGTCGTGCGGCCTCGAGGACACGGCAGATCTGATTGCCGACCTTGAGCAAGCACTCGAGCAGTGCTAGGCTAGCGTTCGCACAAGGCGCCGATGCTGGCAGAAAGCTTCGGCGACCTTTAGTTCCGATTCCGTAGGCGGGACCCCAATCGCGACTGTTTACAGGCGATTGGGGCCCCGTTTTTGCGTTGGGCCACTCGAAAGGATAGATATGGAGAAAACCGCAGAGCAGCTGCGCCGCGAGCACATTGCTCTAGAGGGCGACACCCACGGCAAGAACAAATGGGCGATTCTGTTCACCGTGCTCATCATGACGTTTATGGTGTGTCTGGATTCGACCGTCGTGACCGTGGCGCTGCCCGTGATGCAAAAGGAGCTGGGCGTGGGCCTCGATCGCATTCAGCTGGTGAGTTCGGTGTACCTGCTTGCGACATGCGTGGCTATGTTGTCGTTTGGCCGTCTGGGCGACGTGCGCGGCAAGGTGAATGTGTTCCAGCTGGGCGTCATCGTCTTTTCGGTCGGTTCGCTGCTGTGCGGCCTTTCGGCCTCGCTCGAGGTTCTTATCTTGGCACGCATTGTTCAGGGCATCGGTTGCGCGGCGGCCATGGCTAACAACATGGGTATCATCACCGAGTCGTTTCCGGCGCGCGAACGAGGCCGTGCCATGGGTATTCTCGCGACCTTTGTGGCCCTCGGCATGATGTGTGGCCCCGTGCTCGGCGGCATGCTGGTGGCAAGCTTTCCCTGGGAGAGTATCTTCCTCATCAACCTGCCTATTGGCGTAATCTCGTTTATCGTGGGGCTCTACACGCTGCCGCATGTTAGGCCAGAGGCCGGTGAACGCCCCATGTCGCTGGCGGAGGCCGCGCGTCGCTGCTTTGCAAATTCGGCCTTCACTATCAACCTTGCCTGCATGCTCATCGTGTTCGTTGGTATTGGCGCATCCGAGTTTATTTTGCCGTTCTATTTTCAGGACGCCCACGGCTTTGGTTCCGACATTTCCGGATTGCTGTTTTTGGCGCTGCCGATGGTGAATGCCTTTATCGGCCCGCTTTCGGGTGCGGTTTCGGACCGTGTTGGCTGCGGGGGTCCCACGGCGGTCGGCCTGGGCGTGTACGTGTGCGGGCTCTTTGCGGTAAGTACGCTCGACGAGCACTCTTCCATCCCTGTGATCGTGTGCTGCGTCGCATTTATGTCGTGCGGTACGTCGATTTTCCAGAGCCCTAACAATTCGTTGTATATGGGCTCGGCTCCGCGCGAAGCACTCGGCTTCGCGGGCAGCCTGGGTAGCCTGGCGCGCTATGCGGGTATGGCAGTGGGTATTACGGCGGCGTCGCATATCCTGTATGGGCAGATGAGCGTGGCGATGGGCGAGGCCGTGACCAGTTTCGTTGCAGGCCGTCCGGATGTGTTCTTGTTTGGTTTCCGTTCGGTGTTCTATGTGTTGATGGCTGTGGCCGCTGTGGGCTTTGCGCTCGCCATGGAGCGTTTGGTGAGGGTGCGCGCCCGCCATTAGCTTGTGGAGGCAGGCTTGCCACGAATCGGCCCATCTACTGGTCTTGCGGCTTTATGGTGCGATGCGGCTTGTGGGACGGGTGGGGGTCGGTCCGTGGTAGACTATCGAACAACGTTTATTAATCGCGCGGTATCGTTGCCGCGAGAAGGGGTTGCGCCATGCAGGAGCTTGAGGATCGTATTCGCCATGACGGCATCGTAAAGGCCGGTAACGTCCTTAAGGTTGATGCCTTCCTCAACCACCAGTGCGACGTTGAGCTGTTCGACCACATGGGTGCCGAGTGGGCCCGTCTGTTCGAGGGCGTCGAGATCAACAAGATCCTGACGATTGAGGCTTCGGGCATTGGCATGGCTTGCATCGCGGCTCAGCATTTTGGCGGTGTGCCGGTGGTCTTTGCCAAGAAGGCGCAGTCCATCAACCTCGACGGCGAGCAGTATGCCACGACCATCTACTCCTTTACCAAGCAGAAGGAGTACCCGGTCATCGTTGGCAAGCGTTTCCTGTCCGAGGGCGACAAGGTCCTGATTATCGATGACTTCCTGGCCAACGGCTGCGCGCTCGAGGGTCTTATCAAGATCTGCGAGGCTGCGGGTGCCGAGGTGTCCGGTATTGGCATTGCAGTGGAGAAGGGCTTCCAGGGCGGCGGCGATAAGCTCCGCGAGCGCGGCTTCCGCGTTGAGAGCCTGGCCCGTATCGCCGATATGGACTGCGAGACCGGCGAGATCACCTTCGCCTAAGCGCGCAACACAAGCGATTGGTATGCGATGTGACAAAGGGCTTTCCCTTTGTCACATTTTTTGTATGAGGGGAGGTGTTGATATGGACGAGAACAAGATGGGATGGCGCGAGTATGCGCGCTATGCCGAGATGTCGGCCGAGGAGTTGGCGCGCGATTGCGAGGTGCAGGTGTTTCGCGCGACTGGTCCGGGCGGACAAGGCGTCAACACGACGGACTCGGCGGTGCGCATGAAACATATCCCTTCGGGAATTATCGTGACGGCGCGCGAGAGCCGCAGCCAGTTCCAGAACCGTGCAAGCTGTCAGCGTAAGCTGAGGGCAGAGCTTGAGCGTCGTGGCCGTCCGCCGCGCCGACGCGTAAAGACCAAGGTGCCTCAGCGCTCTCGCCAGCGCAGACTCAATGACAAGCACTTCAACGCCATAAAAAAGCCAACCGTCGCAAGCCGGGTAGCGACGAATAGCCTCCTCATGAGTTGCGGTGAAATAGGGACTGTTTTGCGGCTTTAGCTGCATAAACAGTCCCTATTTCACCGCAACTTAGGTGGGGTTAGCGGGTGGGGTGCCAGACCTCGAGGGCGCCGGCAAGGATGTCGACCTCGATGCGTGAGGCGACAACGGGCTCGCCGTCGGCCTGGATGGGGTAGTCGGGCTCCTCAAAGGTAAGCTCGGCATGGCGGCAGCGGCGCATGCGAACCGGCGGCAACTTGGTATGGTGGCCGTCCTTGGCCGAAAGGAACATAGGCAGGGCAACCGCGCGAGGGACGGGGCCGCAGGCGTAGCAGACGTCGAGTGTGCCGTCACAGGGGTCGGCGTCGGGACAGATGCGATAGCCCGAGCCATAGGTAGGACCCAGCTGAATCGCCATGATGATCGCCCTCACGCGCTCGGCGGGCGCCTCGTCAAAGCTGACTGTCATGGGGTAGTTGCGATAGCGTAGGCCAAACTGCTCAAGTCCCGAGAGGGTGTAGAGTGGCGCGCCCGTCAAGCCGGTCTTTTTGCGCAGCTCGGTGGTGCCAAGGCCGATGGCGGCATCGATGCCGACCGAAAGCGTTTGGTCGTAGTACTCGACGATCGCCTCGCCGCTGCCGCTTGCGGGGTTCCATGAGCGAATCCGCCCGATGTCCTGACGCTGCAGCTCACAGGTGAGCAGCGCACCAAAATCCTTGCCGGAGAAATCATCGATACCGAGCGTTTGGGCAAAATCGTTGCCGGAGCCTACGGGCAGGACGGCAAGGGCGGGACGGACCGCCTCATCCTGCGTCATAAGCCCGTTGACGACCTCGTGGATCACGCCGTCGCCGCCAAGGGCGATAACGGTGCGATAGCCCGTTGCCTGGGCGGCTAGCTCCTTGGCGTGCCCCATGCGCTCGGTCAGCACTAGGTCAAACTGGGATGCGCGTGCAGTCATGTCCAAAAAGCGCTGCAGGCGCTCGGCAACTTCGTGCGCCGCACCCGACTGGGCGGCTGGGTTGGCGATGATGAGCGTGCGACCAAAATCAGTTGCGTGCATGGGGCGACTCCCGGCGTATGACGTGACGGTGCGGTCGCGCTCAGGTCGAATTGCCCCCGATTGTGGCTGCACGGCGAATACTTACGTCTACTCTATCAGGTCGTTGTGGCGCTCGATAGCATCCGCTACCGTACCGCCCTCATCCACAATAAGCGAACGGCGCTTGGGTGAGATGATGCGCTGGGCGGGGTACACGCCGCGGTGACCGGCGGTTAGGTAGCTGATAAAGGCCACGATGACAAAGAACCCGGCTGCCGTGCCGTGGAACAGGTCGATGGCCATCATACAGGTGGTGATGGGCACGTTGAGGCCGGCGCAGAACACACCGAGCATGCCCAGCGCTGCCAGAAAGCTGGGATCGATTCCGACGAGGCAACCTATCCAGCCGCCGAGCGCCGCACCGATGCCAAACAGGGGCGTGACCTCGCCGCCTTGGAAGCCCGCGCCCAGGGTGAGCGCTGTGACGACCAACTTGATGGCTGCGTCCGCCAGAGTGGTGTTGCCGGCAAATCCGGCGCCGGAAAGCCACGTGGAAAGGCCGGCGTAGTTCCAGGCGTCGAGGAGGGCATAGGCGGCCAAAACCACGAGTGCGCCGATGAGTGCGCGAACGAGGTAATTGGTGATAAAGCGACCGTAGAGGCTCTTGACGGTTCGAACCGACCAGGCAAAGAGGCGTGCCGTCAGACCGAAGATAATTGCGCTGATAACAACGATGACGACCGTTTTGGGCGTCATAGCGGGAACGCTGGCGATGACATTCGCTTCGTACTCGGTACCCAGGGCGAGTGATGTAAAGTAGCCGGTAAACGAGGCGACCAGGCAGTAGATGCCCGCGGTGTAGTCGATCTTGCCGATAAAGCACATCTCCATGCCAAAGAAAGCCCCGGCAAGGGGCGAGCCGAATACGGCGCCAAAGGCCGACGAGATGCCGGCGAGCATGAGGTCGTGGTGGTCATGCTTTTTGAGGTGGGCGAGGCTCGAGATGTTGCTGGCGATGGTGCCGCCAATCTGCACCGCAGCTCCCTCGCGACCGGCCGATCCGCCCGTTAGGTGCGTGAGCGTGGAGCAGACGAAGGTGAGGACGGCCATGCGCATATGGATGAGGCGGGTGCCCAGAGCGGAGTCGATGACCAGGTTGTTACCGCGTTTGGCGGCGAGACCGTGGTTTTTGTACACCCATGCGGTGGCAACGCCCACAACGGGAAGCAAGGCGTAGACCCACACATGGCGCTCGCGATAGTCGGTCACGATATTCAACGAGGCCAAAAACGCCCAAGCGGCAACGCCCATGGCGAGCGAGACGATGACGACGAGTGCGAGCAACTTGGCGCTCGCGAGTAGGTTGCGGGCGTTGCGGCGCGTGTCGGCAGCCAAGAGATGCTCAGAGCGGGTGAGCTGATGCCTGCCTGCCGCGATGACGTCGTTCAGGGAGAAAAAACCGCCTTCGTCGAGCGGCTGGGAATGATCCTGCGCTTCGTTTGCGCTTTCGGGTTTGTCGTTATGAGCCATACGTTCCTCTTTTAGGTTGCAACGCAAGCATTATAAAACGCGGTAAACGCGACGAGCCGGTGGGTTGGTTTCCATTCTGTTTCGCGGCCCGCAACCGACAGGTGTATTTGCGGGTACAGGCCGAGTCGCGGTCGTGCGTCGGGGGATTATACTGAGACAAGCATAAAGAATCGGCGCCCCTGTTGTGCGCCGTGGCATTAAGAGGTGCATATGGCAGAGAAACTCATTCCGCTGGAGGACGCGCAGTCGATTGTTCTGTCGCACGTTGCTCCGACCGATCTCGTCGAGATTCCCGTGTGGCAGGCCGCCGGTCTTCCCTTGGCCGAGGACGCGGTGGCCGATATCGACATCTCGCCGTTTGCCAACAGCGCTATGGACGGATATGCCGTGCGCTCGGCGGACTTGGCGCAGGCGTCTGGCGAGGCGCCGGTGACGCTCGACGTTATCGGACACGAGGCTGCGGGACATGTGTTTGAGGGCGCTATCGGCGCGGGCGAGGCGGTCCGCATTATGACAGGCGCGCCGGTGCCCGAAGGTGCCGACGCCGTGGTGAAATACGAGATCGTCGATGTGCTCGACGGTGACGGCAACGAGGGCTCGCGTGCGAGGTTCTCGGCGCCGGCCAAGGTGGGGGAGAATGTTCGTTCTGCCGCCGAGGAGGCCCATGCCGGCGATGTTGTGATGCACGCCGGCGAGGTCGTGGCTCCGGCGGGCGCGGGTCTGCTGGCAAGCGCCGGATACGCGAGCGTGAAGGTGCACGCTGCCCCACGTGTGGGCATTATCTCGCTGGGCACGGAACTGGTCGCACCGAGTAAGGTGCCGGCGCGCGGCCAGATTCGCGATTCCAACTCCTCGGCGCTGATGGCCGAGGCGCTCGATGCCGGTGCCGAGCCCGTGTTCTACGGCATTGCACCCGATGATGAGCAGACGATTGCCGAGCAGGTGCATCGCGCCGTGCAGGAGTGCGATTTTGTCATTACGAGCGGCGGTGCCTCGGCGGGCGACTACGACTATGTGACGGCGCTGGTCCAGCGCGAGGGCGAGGTGCTGTTCGACCGCATCTCGATGCGTCCGGGCAAGGCCATCACGTTTGGCCTGCTTGGAGGCAAGCCGTATTTGGGGCTTTCGGGCAATCCCGCGGCGGCGTATGTGGGCTTTGAGATGCTCGCGCGCCCGGCGATTCGCAAGATGCGCGGCTTTGCCGAGGGCGTGCGCCCCGTGCAGCAGGCGACGCTCACACATGGCGTGAAAAAGCGACAGCATCGCCGCTTCTTCGATCGCGCCACGGTTTTGCGCGACCCCGAGACCGGTGAGCTGTTGGTGACCGAGGCCAAGACGCAGAATTCGGCGCTGCTCGGCACGATGCAGCGGGCCAATTGCCTGCTGCGCATTGACGAAGGACCGTGCGACCTTGCGGCGGGCGACGTCGTGGATGTCGTGCGTGTCGACCTGCCTGAGGGCACGGTGCTATAGGAGGAATGCTATGGAGCTGAAGATTTCGATTGTGACGTGCTCGGATACGCGTGATCTTGCTCAGGACGAGGCCGGAGCCGCACTCGAGGAACTTATCGAGGCGCAGGGCTGGACGGTCGTCTCACATGTGGTGGTGCGCGACGACGTCAGCGAGATCGGTGATGCCATTGTGGAAGCCGCCGATGAGTGCCACGCCAATGTCGTGCTCACCTGCGGCGGCACGGGGCTTTCGATGCGCGATGTAACGCCCGAGGCGACGCGTTCCGTCTGCGACCGCGATGTGCCGGGTATTGCAGAGGCAATCCGCGCGTATTCGATGACCAAGACGCGCCGCGCCATGCTCTCGCGTGCTATTTGCATGCAACGAGGTCATACACTTGTCGTTAACTTTCCCGGTTCTACGAAGGCCGCCCGCGAAAGCTGGGAGGCCATAGCGGACCAGCTGGAGCATGCGGCTCAGATGACAGCGGGCGGCGGACATACCAACTAAGCGGTTTACCTGCGGCGGGGCGACCTGAACGGCTGCTCCGCCTTTGTTTTCCGCCGAAGCGACGCCGAGATGCACGGCAACTCGAAACTATATTCTCTAGCGAGAATAATTTCTCATTATCATTATTCGCGCGGAAGTATAATCTAGTAACAGAATAAAGCCTGCGGCGGGGTGCCCGGGCATAGCGTTCGAAAGGGTTGAATATGTTCGATATGGTTTCACGCCGCGGTTTTGTCTCGCTTTCTGCTGCCGCTGCCGCCGGCCTTGGCCTTGCCGGCTGCTCGGGCAACAAGACGTCCGAGCCCGCTGGTTCCGATGCCGGCTCCGTCAAGTCTTCCTCTAAGAAGAAAGCTGTCGAGCTGCAGGTCTTTGCCGCCAACTCGCTCGAGAAGGCTCTGCCCGAGGTTCAGGAGCTCTACACTGACCAGACCGGCACCACCTTTGCCGACACGCAGTTTAAGGCTTCTGGCGACCTCGTTGAGCAGATGCGCGCCGGCGCCACGGTCGACGTGCTCATCACGGCCTCCAAGGGCACCATGGACGACGCCGAGGCCGCCGAGCTCGTCGACGTCGACACACGTGAGGACATGTTCGTCAATGATCTCGTGATCATTCGCGCCGAGGGCTCCGACACCAAGATCGAGGCCATCGCCGACGTCGCGAATCTGGACGGCAAGATCGCCATCGGCGACGCCAAGACCGTTCCCGCCGGCAAGTACGCCAACCAGGCGCTGGCTTCTGTGGGCCTCTACACCGGCACCGAGGGCGATGACGGCGAGTACGTGCCCGAGATCGCCGACAAGGTCGCGCTGGCCGACAAGGTCGGCACCGCTGCCGCCTACGTTTCTACGGGCGACTGCGTGGCTGGCTTTGTCTACAGTTCCGACATCTTCCGCTACGACGGTATCGAGGAGGCCTTTGTGTGTCCCGAGGACTCGCACAAGCCCATCGTGTATCCCGGTGCTGTCGCCGATAGCTCTGAGCATGCCGACGAGGCCAAGGCGTTCATCGACTTTTGCCTGACCAACAAGAAGGCTCAGAAGATTTGGGCCAAGTACGGCTTTGAGCTTTCCGCGTAGTGCGGCTTGGCGCGATAATTCCATCGTTTTGTGTTTCACTCCGTCCTTGTATTCGCTTGGAGCTTTTCGTGCTTAATAGATTCCGCATGTTTGTCGCCTGTGCTTTGACCTTCGCGCTTTGCTGGGTGCCGGGATTTGCGTTTGCTGGGGACGCTGAGGACGGGGCCCAGGCTGCTGCGACCGCTCATGGGCTTTCCTATGGGATCGAGGGTTTTGAGCGGTTGGCCAAGGGGACCGCTCGTGCCATGGAGGGCCAGCCTGAGGGCTACCGGTTTCCCGTTGACGAGGACGTGGACCTTGTGGTGGCGCCTGCTGCCGATCGCGTTGTGGTGTGGATATCGCCCAAGGCGGTCGAGAAGTATGGATTGGATCCGCAGGACAACGAGTGCGTATCGGGTCTCAAGGCCCTCGTCTGTAAGCTCGACAGCGCAAACTGCATGGGAGGTGCGCAGCTGGGGGACGTGGATCTTCCTTGGTATGTCACGGCGGAAACAACGTTTGATTCCGGCGGGTATACCTATGGCTTTGACGAGCGCGGTGCGGATGGGGACCGCTATGTGGTGATTGCATCAGCCTCGGGTGATGCCAAGGGCGGCGCGCGTTGGCTTGATAGCGCTCAAATGGTAGAAGCATCGTCTGTCGTATTGCGGGATGAGCAGGGCCCCTGGACCTCTCTGACCTCCTTTTTGTGCGACATCGACTATCGCCCGTTTTGGGTGTCCATAAAAACGAGTGGCCTTGCCCTGCTGATCTCCTTTGCGCTGGGCCTGTTCGCCGCGTGGAAGACTATGGGTACCTCGAGCCGCATCAAGGGCCTGCTCGACTCGGTCTTTACCATCCCTATGGTGCTGCCGCCCACGGTCTGCGGCTTTTTGTTGCTTATGCTGTTTGGTCGCTCGACCAGTGTTGGACAGTGGCTTATCGCGCACGGCATCTCAATCGTCTTTACGTGGCCCGCGGCGGTGATATCTGCCGTGGTGGTGTCGTTCCCGCTCGTCTATCGTACGGCACTCGGAGCCTTCGAGAGCCTCGACACACAGATGCTCGATGCGGCGCGCACGCTGGGATGGTCCGAGCGTCGCATCTTTACCAAGCTTATGATGCCGCTTGGCTGGCCTTCTATTGCCGCCGGCACGGTGCTCGCCTTTGCCCGCGCGATGGGCGAGTTTGGCTGCACGCTGTTCTTTGCGGGCAACTACGCCGGTATTACGCAGACCATTCCCATCGCCATCTACTTTGAGTGGATGGGCGGCAACACATCGGTAGCCCTCTTTTGGGTCGTGGTCGTAATTGCGTTCAGCTTCCTGGTCATCCTATTCATCAATATGTACACGGCGTATTCGCAAAAGTATCGCGAGCGCGGCCTGTCCCGCGCGGAGCGCAAGCAGGCCAAGCAGCTGGGCGGCCAGACCGATTCGCTCGACCCAGTCGGCGGCGATGCCTTGCGTATCGATCGCGAGGCGCTGGCCGAGCTTATGCGCGATGACACGGCCGCAAAGGGAGGTCGATAAGCCATGTCGCTCGTTCTGGATATCAAAAAGCACTACCCCGGGTTTATGCTCGACATGCAGCTCGAGGCCGGCGAGGAGCGTGTGGCGCTGCTCGGTGCCTCGGGTTGCGGCAAGAGCTGCACCTTGCGCTGCATTGCCGGTGTGGAGACGCCCGACGAGGGCAAGATCGTCGTCAACGGCGTGACCTTTTTTGACTCTGCGGCGGGCATCAACCTGTCGCCCCAGGAGCGAAAATGCGCCCTGCTGTTCCAAAACTATCAGCTGTTTCCCAACATGACGGTGGCCGATAACGTATGCGCCGGCGTAAAGGACGCGGGCGACGCCGCCGCGCGCAAGCAGCTTGCCGAGCGCTACCTGGGCATTTTTGGCCTGGCCGATTTTGCCGACCGCTATCCCGCGCGCCTCTCGGGCGGCCAGCAGCAGCGCGTGGCGCTTGCCCGCATGGTGGCGGCACACCCGGGCATCTTTATGTTCGACGAGCCCATGAGCGCACTCGATGCGTATCTTAAGAGCGCGCTCGAGCAAAACATGCTCGACCTCTTTGATGTGTGCAACCGCACCGTGCTCTACGTGAGCCACGACATCGACGAAGCGTGCCGCCTGTGCCAGCGTATCTGCGTGATGCACGACGGGCATGTTGAGGAGATCGGCTCCGTCGAGGACGTGGTCCGCCGTCCGCAGACGCTGGCGGCACTGCGCCTGACGGGCTGCAAGAACACAAGCCGGGCGCGCAAGATCGGGTCTCAGGAAGTTGAAGCCCTGGACTGGGCCATGACCTTTAACGTGGGCCATGAGGTTCCAGATAACGTGACGTACCTCGGTATTCGTGCGAGCTACTTCCATGTTGACAATCGCGCGGAGCGCGGTCGCAACAGCTACGATTTGCACGTGGCCCGTGTGAGCGATTCGCGCTTTGAGCGGCTGGTGCTGCTGGACGTGCCGCGTGCTGATGCGCCCACGCGTCTGCAGTGGAAGGTGGATAAGGTGAGTGTACCCGTGGAAGAGCTGCCGCAGGCGGGTGAGACCCTGCGCATGCATTTTGATGCAAGCAGGATTCATCTCGTTTGCCGATAATGCGGGTGCGATGCGGTCGAGGAGGTAGTCCTCGACCGCTTTGTTTTCACTTCGCCGTTCGCCGATTTCTACATGACTAAACCTTATCAGTCTGATAATTAATTATCAGACAGCGAGATGCTCACATCCCAACGTTGTCGTACGCGTGTCGGCGGTGTTCGTCTTGACGACAACCGTTGATATAGTTACCTTCGACGAGAAAAGGAGGGCGCGCCGATGCTGCAGAAGACATATTCGCGTCGCGTTGCCGCGCGCGCCCTGTATATGGCTCGGAGCCGCATATGAGCAGGTATGTTCACGGCTCCGGGAGAGACGACGCACAACTAAATAATCGACCGCAAAGCGGGTTCCCCAAAATTCCGGGTTTGAGCACGGCTGGGTTTTCGCCACCCACCGTGCAGAAATACCGTAGCTATTCATTTTTGGTTCGAGAGGGGAACCGTCATGGCTGAAGAATTCGATTCCCATCCGATGTGGGAGAGCCTCGGCATGAATCTTGCCGACCACGACATGCTGCTGGGCGCCGTGGGACAGATGTACGGCGATATGTTCCTGACGCAGAACAATCGCCCCAAGTCTACGTCCTACCTGGATTTTGTCGCCACCAACATCCACAGCGGCCGTATTAAGGAGATGCTCGACAAGAAGGAGGCCGGCGAAGCCACCAAGATTGTCGGTTCGTTCTGCGTCTACGTGCCCGAAGAGATCGTGCTTGCCTGCGATGGCATCCCCGTGGGCCTGTGCTCGGGTGCCGACTGGGCAACGGACAAGGTTGAGGAGCACTTGCCGCGCAACACCTGTCCGCTCATCAAGAGCTTTGCCGGCTTTAAGCTGGGCGAGGTCTGCCCCTACATTGAGTCGAGTGACCTGGTCGTGGGTGAGAACACCTGCGACGGCAAGAAAAAGGCCTACGAGTTCTTTGCCACGCAAAAGAACATGTACGTCATGGATATTCCCAACGTACACGACGAGTCGACGCTCGTGACCTGGAAGGCCGAGGTCAAGAAGCTCGCCGCCAAGATCGAGGAAGAGTGCGGCGTCAAGATCACGCCCGAGCGTCTGAAGGCCGCCATCCACGCCGTCAATGAGAAGCGTCGCGCCCTGCAGCGCCTCGCTGCCACGCGCGCTGCCGACCCGGCGCCCATCAGCGGTCTCGACAGCCTGCTGACCGTTCAGGCCGCCTTTATGGACGACACGCCGCGTCTGACCGGAGCCATCAACGAGATGGCCGCCGAGTGCGAGCAGCGTGTCGAGGCCGGCGAGGGCGTGGCGCCCAAGGGGACCAAGCGCATCCTGTACACCGGTACGCCCATGGCCGTGCCCAACTGGAAGCTGTTCAACCTTATCGAGAAGGCCGGCGGCGTCGTGGTGGGCGAGGAGTCCTGCACGGGCTCGCGCTACTACAAGGACCTGGTCGACGAGTCCGGCGAGACGGTCGACGAGATGCTCGACGCCATCGCCGAGCGCTACTTTAAGATCAACTGCGCCGTCTTTACGCCCAACGATCAGCGTATGAAGGACATTGTCCAGATGGCGCGCGACCTGCATGCCGACGGTATCGTCGACGTGGCCCTGCAGTTCTGCACACTCTACGAGATGGAGTCCTTCGCTGTGGAGAAGGCCGCAGAGGAGGCGGGCATTCCGTTTATGCACATCACGACCGACTACGCCGGTGAGGACGCCGGTCAGCTCCAGACCCGCATCGAGGCCTTCCTCGAGACGATTTAGCCGCACCTGCGCCAAGCTGTGCCGCCGGGTGTTCCTGTCCACGCGATAGGGATTTCTCCGTTGCCATGTCGGCCGGTGTCCGGATGCACCGCAGGGCGCCGGCCGGCTTCGCATAGCTGCCGGGGCGGGGATTTCCACCGTGCCGGCAGATTCTATCCGTTTGTTCAGACACGAAAGGAACTCAATGAACAACGACCTTTTCAAGGCGGGCGTTTCCCGTCGCGGTTTTCTGACCGGCTCCGCTGCCCTGTGCGCCATGGCGGGCCTCGGCCTCACCGGCTGCGGCGGTTCGGGCGCCGAAAGCGGTAGCGCCGCTGCCTCCGGCCAGGATGTGGAGTATCGCGACGAGCTGCAGATCGCGCTCCCGGCGAGCCCGGACGGCCTCGATCCGCACACCACGTCGTCGCTTGTGACCATGGACATCATCTGCAACGTCGTCGAGCCGCTCTTTGGCCTCGATAGCGACTACGAGCCCCAACCCGTGCTGGCCAAGGGCTATGAGGTCTCCGACGACGGCCTGACCTACACCATCAAGCTGCGCGAGGGCGTCACCTTCCACAACGGCAAGGAGTTTGGCTCCGAGGACGTCGTGGCCTCGATGAACCGCTGGCTCACCGTCAACGACCGCGCCGCGAGCCTGCTGCCCGGTGCCACCTTCGCCGCCTCGGGCGACCACGAGGTCACCTGCACGCTGACCGCGCCCGCCATCGACTTTCTGATCATCCTGGGCAACCACTCCCAGTATCCGGGTATCTTCCCCTCCGAGGTCATTGAGGCCGCGGGCGATACCGGCGTGACCGAGTACGTGGGTACCGGTGCCTACAAGTTTGTGGAGTGGAAGCAGGACCAGTACGTCCATCTCACCCGCTACGAGGACTATGTCGCCGCCCACGGCAAGGCTTCGGGCTACACCGGCAAGGTCTCCGCGCCCACCAAGGACATCTACTATCAGTTCGTGACCGAGGCCTCCACGCGCGTGAGCGGGTTTGAGACCGGCGAGTACGATATCGCTGGCGAGATCCCCACCGAGAACTACCACGACTTCGACGGCAACGACGACGTCAAGCTCTACACCCATAACGCCGGCGTTCTGACCGCCTTCCTCAACATGAACGAGGGCATCTTCGCCGACGAGGAGATCCGCAAGTGTGCCCTCATGGCTATCGACTGCGAGGCGGCCGCTCTTGCCGCCTATGGCGAGAAGGAGCTCTTCAACATCGATCCCAACCTTGGCAACCCCGAGAACACTCAGTGGGCGACCGACGCGGGCAAGAAGTACTTTAACCAGGCCGACGCCAAGGCCGCCAAGAAGGCCCTGGCCAAGACCTCCTATGCCGGTGAAACGGTCAAGCTACTGACCACCCCCGACTACAAGGATATGTATAACGCCACCGTCGCGCTGCAGGAACAGCTCGAGAAGGCCGGTTTCACCGCCGAGGTCGACAGCTACGAGTTCGCGACCTTCATGGACATCCGCTCCGGCAAGCCCGAGCAGTGGGACCTCTTTGTGGCCTCCACCAACTACAAGCCCATCCCGGCCCAGTCCCTCTCGGTCTCCAAGGCCTTCTATGGCCTGTCCGACGAGGAGGCGCTCAAGCTCGTGGCCGAGACCCGCACCGCCAAGGACACCGACGCTGCGGCCAAGAAGTGGGCCGAGGCTCAGGAACGCCTCTATGAGATCGCCGTCATCGAGCCGCTTTGCCACTACGCTTCCATCACGGGCACCCAGGCAGACGTCGAGGACGTCGAGGTGCTCGACGGGGCCATCATTTGGAACGCCAAGCGTCCGGAGTAATGCAATAGATGGCGTGGCGGCTGGAGGGGTCTGGTCCCCTGTGGCCGCCACGCCCTGTCCACGTTCAGAGGGGAAATAGACGCCTCGCATGATGAAGTACACGCTCAAACGTATAGGCGCGATGGTTCCGGTGATGCTCATCATCTCGGTTGTCGTGTTTTTGATTATCTATCTCACACCGGGTGACCCGGCCTCTTCGATGCTCGGCATGGAGGCTTCGGCCGACCAGATCGAGCGCGTCAACGATAGCCTGGGACTCAACGAGCCGCTGCCGCAGCGCTACGTTGAGTGGATGGGCGGGGGGGTTACCGGCGGCCCGGGCGGTTCGTGACGGCA
>OATJ01000711.1_pt1 | contig 16945 bp, 16 predicted proteins | sample 1516661 | NCBI WGS metagenome assembly OATJ01 (sample SAMEA2579951, study PRJEB22360) | human gut metagenome
TGGGTGAGACAGGCGGGGCCACAGGAGCCGAATTTGATAATATCTTCATACGGCAGATTGTTCGGGAGATACGTGTGATATCGAAAAACAAACTTCAAATTCAGCTAAGGACAGGCATGGTATTGGATGTGAATCTGTGATTAAAAGTAAAGAGGATGTTCGTATTAATAATAGAGAAATTAAAATAAAAGAACAAAGGGAGGCCATGTATAGATGCCGAAAATTGAGTTGAGCTTTGATACAGATAGGCTGGGGCAGGATGTCTTGAAAAGATTATATGCCATGACGGACGAAATATTTGAGTCTGAGGGTTTGAAATGTGTAGACAGGGGAGTGGTCCGGGTCTATGAGGATAGAGGGAGAAAGAAGGATTATGGACGTTTTTTGGGCGGCGATTTTTGCGCTAAAGGAATCACCAGAGCTTTCTGCGAATTTAAAGGAATGTATATGGTACAATGGTTCAGTAAAGGAAAACCTGATTACAGGCTTCCTAAGAAATTAGTGCATGGATAGCAGGCAGAAGAAAGGGATAAATTTTGACCTGGATATGGAAGCGCTGAAAGAACATGATAAAAAAAGGGGACTGACATCATGCATGCTATGATGTCAAGAACTTTTGGTAGTTTTATATTTCCCATTCATTTATCAGGGAGGCAGAGCGGTTGAATAAGCCATGACAGTTACGATGCCGGGAAGTGATTCTTTATACATGTAGGTATCTTCGGCCCCAAAATAATGAATCGCATAGGTTCGCAGATAACCGAATAATAGAAGAGAAAGGAAAGCATTGAGGAACAGAAAAAGAGAGGGGAAGAGTATTAATACCTACACTGTGAGAAGATTGCGGACAGACATGGATTAACGGGTTATACTCATCTTATGAATAAGTTATTGAAAAGGAATTCTGGTTTTGATGTACGATATTCTTGACAGACCATGGCTATTTTGTTATAGTCGGATACGAACATAACCGTATCAGGTCACCTTTGGGTTTAACAGCTGCAAAGGGTGAAAAGGGAATCAGGTGAAAATCCTGAGCGAACCGGTCACTGTAAATGTGGAGAAACCTCCGGACAGACCATTGCATATATTTGCGAGAAGGTGGGGGGATTGAAGATGCATAAGCCAGGAGACCTGCCTGATAGGGAAAACGGCGGCGCTCCAGGGTAAGCGGAGCCGGATTGGGGAGTTTCTCATGGAAACTCTTTGTTTTTGTATTGTCATTTGCCCTGAACAGGGCTTTTTTTTGTACAAAAAATCCACCTCGTTCAACTGAAACGGTGAAGATGACAAATGCCCCAAATAATCTTAAAAGAGGAGAAAAAGGAATGAAGAAAAAAAACATGCTGATACCAGCTGTGATCCTAATGGCGACACTGCTGTCCGCTGGCTGTACAGCCGGGAGTACGCAAGGAGTAACGGAGACAGCTGTTCAGGCAGAAAGCGCGGTAGAGGAGAATACAGAAGAAAATGCGGAAACAAAAGCAGTACAGTCAGAGGAGAAGTCTACACTGGTTCTGGCTTATCCCAAGGACCTTGGGGATATGAATCCTCACACCATGTCTTCACCCATGTATGCTCAGGATTGGGTATATGATGGACTAACTGCATTGGTAAACGGTAAAATTGTACCGGAGCTGGCAGAGAACTGGGAGATTTCAGAGGATGGAAAAACATATACATTCCATTTGAGGAAAAACGTGAAGTTCAGCGATGGATCTGACCTGAATGCGGAGCTGGTAAAGGAAAATATCCAGGATGTAATTGATAATAAGGATGGGTACTCCTTCCTTCAGTGCCTGGAGGAGATTGATACCATGGATACGCCGGACGACACGACCCTGATTATGAATTTAAAAAATCCCTGCAACTCATTGTTGTCGGATATGAGTTTTAATAGGCCGCTGACGGTTGCGGGCAGGGCAGCCTTTCCGGAGTCAGGGAATATTTATAAGGATGGCGTAAAGAAGCCAGTGGGTACAGGTATGTGGACAGTAAAAGAGTATGTCCAGGACCAGTATACAATTTTTGAGAGAAATGAATATTACTGGGGTGAGAAGCCGTCATTCAAATATGTAAAGGTAGAAGTAATCCCGGATATGGACACGGTTGTAAACGCCTTGAAAGCTGGCGAAATCGATATGTATATTGATGTAAATGATGGTCTTTCTGCGGATGCGTATTATGAACTGGGAAAATTGGGATTCGGTACCCAGATGGCAGAGGGCACGCAGGTGACAAGTCTGAGCCTGAATACAGCAGGTGATATGCTGGGAGATGTGAGCGTGCGTCAGGCTTTGGAATATGCAACCGATAATACTGTGATTTCTGAGTATGTCTATGGCAGTCTGCAAAAACCGGCATCATCTTATTTTGCGGACAGCGTAACACTTACACAGACCGGTACTGAGGGATATCCATACCAGCCGGAAAAAGCAGCAGAAATCCTGGAGCTTGCAGGCTGGAATCTGGAATCAGGCAGCGATTACCGGACAAAGGATGGAGTTACCCTGGAAGTGGATATGCTGTATGATACTGTTTTTAAAAATGGAAAAAATATCGGGCTGGTGCTTCAGGAACAGTATAAAAAAGTGGGGGTCAAACTGAATATCTGCGAGGAGGATTCTCAGGTGTTCAGGAAGAAGTGGAAAGAAGGGGATTTTGATATGATTCTCTACAGTTCCTGGGGTGGTTCCTACGAACCTTTCGCCACACTGGCCGCCATGAGAAGCGATGGAGATAAGTTCAGTACGGTACAGAAGGGAATGGACAATAAGGCAGAGCTCAATAAGGTTATGAACGAGGCACTGAGTGAGATTGATGAGGATAAGCTGAAGGAGGATTTTACATATATCATGGAATCCTTTAAGGAACAGGCTGTCTATATACCGCTGACCGTGTCCTCCACCCTGGCGGTATATGACAGCAGCCTTAAAGGACTTGACCTGACCGATGGCAAGGATGTGATGCCGGTGGGCAGTGTGGTGAGAGAATAGATATGGCCATTTAAGGTGGGGGACATATGGGGAAATATATACAGAAAAGACTGGCTGGTATGCTTTTATTCCTGGTTTCCATTGCAGCCTTTGCCCTGGTACGGCTGATGCCGGGAGATGCAGCGTCTGCTTACCTGAATTCTATCAATGCTCCGGTAACAGATGCGGCTCTGGCAAAAGTTCGGGCGGAATTAGGGCTGGACCGGCCGGTCATATTCCAATATACTGCCTGGCTAAGGCGGGTGGTGTGTCTGGATTTAGGTGTATCATTTATGACTAAAAAGTCTGTGTCCGGACAGCTGCTAATCAGTTTCCGATATACAATGATCCTGACAGCCATGTCCGCTGTCTGGATAGCGGTACTGTCCCTTCCGTTGGGGATTATGGCGGGAAAGCGGCCGGGCAGCGCAGGAGATCAGCTTATAAGAGGGATTACGTTTCTCGGAAGTTCCATGCCGTCCTTCTGGCTGGGGTTCCTTCTGGTTGAATTGTTTGCGCTGAAACTTAAGCTGCTTCCGGTGCAGGGGGCAGAGACTTTCAGCCACCTGGTGCTGCCTTCAGCAACCCTTGCCTGTTCTTATATCGCCATGTATACAAAGATGATTAGAGGTGGGATTATAGAAAATATGGGCAGGCGGTATGCGGTTTATGGCAGGGCCAGAGGCCTGAAAAAGAATACGGTTTTGTGGAGACATGTACTCCCGAACGCATTAAATCCTATATTCACAACCCTGGGATTAAGTCTTGGAAGTATGTTGTCCGGAGCTGTTATTGTAGAGAATGTATTTGCCTGGCCGGGAATGGGGAGGCTGATTGTCAGCGCTGTTGCTGGAAGGGACTATCCGGTCATCCAGGGATATATACTGGTGATTGCGGTGGTATATACACTGCTTAATCTAGGCATGGATATATTATGTGCGGTGATGAATCCCCAGATTCGTTTTGAGGGGGAGGAGAGGTGAGTTGGATTTATGTTCCGGAAATTAATAAGGGACAAGGTATGTCTTTTCTGCCTGTTCATGCTGATTCTGTTTGCAGCTGCGGCTGTATTGGCTCCCTGGCTGTCCCCAAATGATCCCAACGAGATTCATTATACAGACAGGTTTGCAGGGATATCAGGGATGTTTCCGCTGGGGGCGGACCATATGGGCCGGTGTATATTGTCGCGAATACTTTACGGCTCCAGACTGTCCCTTGGTTATGCCGTGCTGATTACTGCCATATCATCTGTAACAGGGACCATGCTCGGCATGATATCTGGATATACGGGTGGGCTGCCGGACCGGATTTTTATGGGGATATGTGACGCTGTGCGGGCTTTTCCCGGTATTGTCATTGTATTGGTGGTGGTAAGTCTTCTGGGAACTGGACTCTTTGAACTGTGCCTGGGAATGCTGGCTACCAGATGGGTCTGGTATGCCAGGGTCGCAAGGAATCTGACAAAGGCAGAGCGTGAAAAGGAGGCTGTACTGGCTTCCAGGATGGCAGGAAGCAGTTTGTTTTCTATAATCACAACGTTGATTTTTCCTGCTATCCGTATGCAGATGCTGTCTGTGACGACCATTAATTTTGGAACTGCCCTGACTGCCCTAGCGGGATATTCCTTCCTGGGATTCGGGGCGGCGCCTCCCAGCCCGGAATGGGGGATGATGATTCAGGACGGACGTTCCTTCATAAGCACGGATCCCTCCATGATGTTCTGGCCTGGTCTCTGCATTTTGGCAGTGGTGATATTTACAAATGGTTTGGGTGACAGAATTCAGGAGATTGCCGGAAAGATGAGGAGATAAGGGCATGCATTTACACAATCAGACAGAGCTTTTGCGGCTGGATGATATCAGGGTGGCGTTAAAGGAGGGAAAGAGACGTTTTACCGCAGTGAATGGGGTTTCTGTTTCTATATGTGCGGGAAGAAACCTGGGGATTATTGGAGAAAGCGGCTGCGGGAAAACACTCCTATGCCACTGTATACTTGGACTTTTAGATCAAGACGAGTGGGAAACAGAAGGGAGCATACTATTTGAAGGGCACAGGATTATCGCGGGAAAGGATGGCGTACGTCCGGGATTTTGCGGTACTGCAGCGGGTTTTATAGCACAGGATCCGGCTGGTGCATTTGATCCGCGGATGACATTGAGGGGACATTTTCTGGAAATGGCAGGTGTCTTTTCACAGAACCGTCAGGAGATATTGGAGCGGACAGCAGCCCTTTTAATCAGGATGGGAATCCGGGAGCCAGAGCGGGTACTGAAAAGCTATGCATTCCAGTTAAGCGGAGGTATGCTGCAGCGGGTCATGATTGCCCTTGCACTTTTAGGAAAACCGCGTCTTTTGATTGCTGATGAACCGACCACTGCATTGGATATCACCACTCAATGGGAAATTTTAGGCTTGTTGGGAGAGCTGAAAAGGGAGCAGGGGCTGACGGTACTTATGGTATCCCATGATTTAAGGGTAATCCAGAGTATCTCAGATGATCTTTGTGTCATGTATGCGGGGTATGTGATAGAGCAGGGCCCGGTATCAGAGGTGCTGGAAAATCCTTTGCACCCTTATTCGAAAGGGCTTTTGGCCTCAAGGCCCGTATTTTCAAAAGAAGCAGTCCGGGTTATGGAGGGATATCCGCCGGGAATCAAAGAAAAAGTCCCAGGATGTCCTTTCGCTGACCGGTGTAAAGATGCTCTGAAATTATGCAGGCAATCGTGTCCAAAACTTTTAAAACATGGTCCGGTGAATCATCAGGTTCGTTGTTTTCGGGCCGGGGAGGGATGAGGATGATACATAAGCATACCATGCTGGAAGCTGATATGATAAGCCGCAGATACCGATGTGCAGGAAAAGGACAAGTGTATGCTGTTAATAACCTGTCACTTAAGATTCATACAGGAGAGTGCCACGGGATTGTGGGGGAAAGCGGTTGCGGTAAAAGTACCTTAATGCGTATGCTTGCCGGGATGGAAACGCCGAGCAGCGGACAGATTCTTTACAAGGGGGAGCCTGTAGCATTGCAGATGAAAAGGAAGCGGAATGAAATACAGATGATATTTCAGAACAGTATGAATGCAGTGAATCAGTATGCAACGGCCGAAGAGATTATTGGCGAACCGCTTAGAAATTTTACCCATATGAACAAGGTGGAGCGCAGACAGCAGACAGCCGCACTCATAAAACAGGTTGGTCTGTCCGCTGCGGACCTTTTAAAATATCCGGCCCAGTTCAGCGGAGGACAGCTTCAGCGGATCTGCATTGCAAGAGCGCTGGCTGCGGAGCCGAAGATTCTTTTGCTAGATGAGCCTTTAAGCAGCCTGGATGTATCAGTGCAGGCACAAATCATGAAACTGCTGGAAATGCTCGGAAGGGAAAATGGACTTACCCAGGTACTGGTTTCCCATGATTTGGAAGCAATTTATTATCTTTCGGACAGCCTTTCTGTTATGTATGGCGGATGGATTGTGGAAGATATTGAACATATTGATATGTTTAGTACGCTCTGTCATCCATATACAAAAAGGCTATTTAAAGCATGCGGGGCCAAGTACTCAGAATACATTCCGGAGAAAGCCGGTTACGGAGGAACTGTTGGTGGATGCCCCTATGAGGAACTATGCCCGGACTGTGTGGATGTATGCCGGAGCAGGACGCCGGAGATGAAAGAAATCCAAGAAGGTCATTGGGTGAGATGTCACAAAGTGGGCTGACTGGCAGATAGAATATAATATTGAATTTATAATAAAGTATGGAGGTATGAGATGTTAAATATTAAATACGATATTGTGGGGTCATTTTTAAGACCTGGGAAGATTAAGAAGGCGAGACAAAAATATGCAGACGGCAATCTGTCCTTGGAAGAGTTGAGAAAAATTGAAGATGAGGCTATTAGAGAACTGGTTTCGACGGAGGTTTCCCATGGCCTTGAATTTGTGACAGATGGTGAATTTAGACGAAGGTGGTGGCATCTGGACTGGCTTAAGGAATTTGACGGTTTTACCACAAAGCATTTAGATAAGGAACGCAACGGTGTGGTGAATCATATAGAACTTGGATATATTACCGGAAAAATTTATTATAATCAGGAACGTGTGCATCCGGAGATAGAGGCGTTTGACTTCCTTCTCCGTGAGGCTGAAAAATATCCGGGTGTGACAGCAAAAAAATGTATTTCCGGTCCCAATATGATACTGGTAGATAATTATCTTCAGATGGGGATTAAAGAGGTACCATATTACGGCAGCAATATAAATGCATTGATTGAAGACATCGCTCTTGCATATCAGGATGCCATAAAAGATTTGTATGAACATGGATGCAGGTACCTTCAGATTGATGATACTTCCTGGACCTACATGATTGATGAAAAATTTTTGAAGAAGGTTGAATCCCTTGGATATAAAAAATCAGAAGTGCTGGAGTGGTTCAAGCGTGTTTCCACCAGGGCTTTGGAAGACAGGCCGGCGGATATGGTGATTGCAACACATTTCTGTAAGGGTAATTTTAAAGGGAATCCACTTTTTTCCGGTTTTTATGATTCCGTGGCACCGATTATCAGCCAGATTCCTTATGACGGATTCTTTGTGGAATATGACGATGAACGTTCGGGTTCCTTTGAACCCTGGTCCATATTAAAAGGGACTGGAGCAACCTTTGTTGCAGGACTTATTTCAACCAAAAACCCCGTATTGGAAAGCTACGATGAGATTAAACGAAGATACATGAAGGCGAAAGAAATTGTGGGCGCCAATATCGCCTTGTCACCACAGTGCGGATTTGCTTCTGTTGAGGAGGGCAATTGTATTGATGAGGATACTCAATGGAAAAAGATTGATCTGCTGGTTAGATGCAAAGATTTCCTGTAATGCTGTTATTTTTCTATTTTGCAATATAACTGCGATTTGGGGATGCTGCCCGCATCCCTGTTGAGAAGATGGGGAGCGCCGCTGGGATTTTATATCTGAGCAGGCGCTTTCAGTGATTATATAAAAATTTATACGGAAAAAGATTGAAGAATGTGTCCGGCTTCAGGAAGAAATCGGCCTGGATATACTGGTACATGGGAAATATGAGCGCAATGACATGGTGGAATATTTTGGTGAGTGTCTGGATGAATTCCTGTTCGCGGAAAAGCATGGGTACAGTCCTAGGGGACATGATGTATAAAGCCTTCTATTGTCTGGGAGATGTATCCAGAAGCCGGCCCATGACAGTAGAATACTCTGTATATACTCAGAGTCTGACAGAAAAACCGGTTAAAGGTATGCTGACAGGTCCTGTTACAATATTTAACTGGTCCTTCCCACGGTGCTGGAATAGACTTGGATGTGGCATTTATTCTATCAAAGTTGTTTATTATGCTTAGGTAGTTTAGGTGCCATTTATGATTTCTCCTGCATATAGAAAAACATATACCGTTATATGGGTTTTAGATGTGAATAAAAAAAGATATAATGTTAAAATATAACAAAACATATCATGGACAAACATAAAAAAATAGCAATATTCACAAAAGGAGGTAGTACATGTTAGGGGAATCATTTTACAAAAAGGCGGATGAAATCATTGAGATGCATATGCGGGAGGAGCGGTCGCTGATACCAATCATTCAGGACATTCAGGAGGAATACCGGTATCTGCCCCCGGAACTGCTGACATATGTGGCGAAAGAGATTGGCATAACAGAGGCAAAAGCTTACAGTGTAGCCAGTTTTTATGAAAATTTTTCATTTGAGGAGAAAGGGAAATACATTATCAAAATATGTGATGGCACAGCCTGTCATGTAAGAAAGTCAATGCCTATCTTGGATTATCTATATAAGACGTTAAAACTAAATGCGAAAAAGCATACCACGGAGGATGCACTTTTTACGGTGGAGACCGTTTCTTGTCTGGGAGCCTGCGGTCTGGCTCCAGCGATCACCGTAAATGAGAAGGTTTATCCTAAAATGTCACCTGAGAAAATGAAGAAGCTGCTGGAAGAAATCAAACGGGGGGAGCCAGATGCGGGTTGAGGACAGAACACAATTAGAAATGCTGCAGAGACAGTGCAGGGACAGAAAGGATGGGTATACTTGCAGGATTCTGGTGTGCGCCGGAACCGGTTGTGTTGCCACTGGTTCTCTGGATGTGTATAGTCAACTGCGGGAACTGTGCAAAGAGGACGAGGGCATACGCGTGGAGCTGGAAAAGGACGTTCCTCATATCGGTATCGTGAAAAGCGGGTGCCAGGGTTTCTGTGAATTAGGTCCCCTTGTGAGGATAGAGCCGCAGCACTGTCAGTATGTTAAAGTGCAGCCCGAGGACTGTGAGGAAATTGTTGAGAAAACGGTAAAACAGGGAATACCTGTAGAGCGCCTGTTCTACAAAAAAGAGGGGATTTCTTACGGAGCAGTGGATGAAATCCCATATTTTGCCCGTCAGACCAGAATCGTGCTGGAACAATGCGGAAATATTGATGCGGAATCCGTGGAGGAGTATATGGCTGCAGGCGGATTTAGCGCGTTGAAAAAAGCATTGTTTGCCATGACGCCGGAAGCTGTGATTGCAGAAGTAGAGTTTTCAGGGCTTCGGGGACGCGGCGGCGGCGGATTTCCAGCAGGCCGGAAATGGAGACAAGTGGCTGCCCCCAAAGAGGAGCCCCCTAAGTATATTGGATGGAATGACGATGAAGGGGATCCGGGAGCCTTCATGGACGGAAGCGTTATGGAGGGAGACCCCTGTCGCCTTATCGAAGGCATGATGCTGGCAGGATATGCAGTTGGTGCATCGGAAGGCTTCATCTATGTACGTGCTGAGTACCCATTGTCCGTGGCAAGATTGAAGCAGGCCATAGGGCAGATGGAGGAAAGAGGACTGCTTGGAGATTCCATTTTAGGCACTGGTTTTTCATTCCATCTGCACATCAACAGAGGGGCAGGCGCGTTTGTATGCGGGGAAGGCAGCGCCCTGACCGCATCTATTGAAGGGCACAGAGGTATGCCCAGGGTTAAGCCGCCCAGGACTGTGGACCAGGGTCTGTGGGGAAAGCCTACCGTGCTCAATAACGTGGAGACGTACGCTAATCTGCCGGGTATTATTGTTAACGGAGGGAAATGGTTTCGCACTATAGGCACAGAAAACAGCACCGGAACAAAGACTTTTTCTGTCACTGGATGTATTGAGAACACGGGCCTGGTGGAGGTCCCTATGGGGACGACCCTGCGGACAATCATTTATGATATCTGCGGAGGGCTGAAAGAGGGAAGTGAATTCAAGGCAGTACAGATTGGCGGACCGTCAGGTGGGTGTCTTACGGAAGAACATTTAGATGAACCCCTGGATTTTGATTCTGTCCAGAAATTCAATGTAATTATAGGATCCGGTGGTTTGGTGGTCATGGATAAGAATACTTGTATGGTGGAAGTGGCAAGATTTTTCATGAATTTTACCCAAAGGGAAAGCTGCGGCAAATGTGTACCCTGCCGGGAAGGAACAAAGCGGATGCTGGAGATACTTGAACGAATTGTGGAAGGGAAAGGGGAGCCAGATGATATTGAACGGTTGGAACAACTGGCGGATATGATATCCAACACTGCGTTGTGTGGACTTGGAAAGAGTGCTCCTCTTCCTGTTATCAGTACCATAAAAGCATTCCGGAAAGAGTATTTGGAACATATTAATGAGAAAAAGTGCAGGGCAGGAGTCTGTCAGAGCATGAAGACGTATATAATTGATGAGGAAACATGCAGGGGATGTTCTAAATGCGCAAAGGGATGTCCGGCAGGGGCGATTGCAGGAGAGTTAAAGCATGTATTTACAATCCGGCAGCAGCAGTGCATTAAGTGCGGGGCCTGTGCGGAGGCATGCCCATTTGGTGCAGTTCATATCCAATCATAGAGCATAGGGGGGCAGAAAAAATTATGGGATTTATGACAATAGACAGAATACGGGTTGAATTTACGGATGAACCCAATGTTTTATCTGTGATTCGAAAGGCAGATATTGATATTCCAACGCTGTGTTATCATTCGGAGTTATCCATTTATGGAGCCTGCAGGCTGTGTACGGTGGAGAATGAACGAGGGAAGACATTTGCATCATGTTCCGAACCTCCAAGGGATGGAATGGTCATTTATACCAATACGCCGCGTCTCATGAAATACCGGAAGATGATACTCGAGCTATTACTTGCAGCTCATTGCAGGGATTGCACCACCTGTATCAAGAGCGGGGAATGCCATTTGCAGGAATTGGCCCACCGTATGGGAGTGACTCATGTAGGTTATGAAAATACAAAAACGCAGTATCCCATCGATATGAGTTCTCCGGCTATTGTGAGAGACCCAAATAAATGCATACTCTGCGGCGACTGCGTCCGCATGTGCGACAATGTACAGTCCGTCAATGCAATCGATTTTGCCTATCGGGGAACGGAAGCCCTGGTGACACCTGCCTTTAACAAAAACATTGCAGAGACGGATTGTGTGAATTGCGGACAATGCAGGGCAGTCTGTCCCACAGGCGCAATCAGCATCAATACTAATATTGAAGTCATATGGGAGGCATTGGCTGACCCAAATACAAAGGTGGTGGCTCAGGTGGCTCCAGCGGTAAGGGTGGCAGTAGGAGACTTTTTTGGTATGGCGCGGGGAGAAAACGTGATGGGGAAGATTGTAAATGTGCTCCATCGTATGGGATTTGATGAGGTGTTTGATACGGCCTATGGTGCGGATCTGACAGTAATTGAGGAATCCAAAGAATTTCTGGAACGGTTGGTTTCGGGAAAAAACCTTCCACTCTTTACTTCCTGTTGTCCGGCATGGGTAAGCTTTTGTGAAAACCGGTATCCTGAGTTCAAACAAAATCTGTCCACTTGCAGGTCACCCCAGCAGATGTTCGGTGCGGTCATACAGGAGTATTACAGGAATCCCCAGAAAAGTGGTGGAAAGAAACTACTGTCAGTATCCATTATGCCGTGTACAGCAAAAAAGGCAGAAATACTGCAGGAGGAATCCAAGACAAACGGAAAGGCAGACGTGGACTATGTGCTGACCACTACAGAACTGGTTACGATGATTAGAAAGTCGGGCATCAGATTTGAAAACATAGACATTGAATCTTCGGACATGCCCTTCGGGATTGGATCCGGGGCAGGTGTCATTTTCGGAAACACAGGCGGAGTAATGGAAGCCGTTTTGCGCCGGTTATGTGAAGGGCATGACAGGACAGAGATGGACCAGATTCGGTACAGTGGTGTAAGAGGGGAAGAGGGATTGAAAGAGATTACTTATGATTACAACGGAAGGAAAATACGGGCAGCCATTGTAAGTGGTCTTGCAAATGCAGACATGCTGATGAAGCGTATCGGGAACAAAGAAGCGGAGTATGATTTTGTGGAGGTCATGGCTTGCAGAAGGGGATGCATCATGGGCGGCGGTCAGCCGGTTCCGGGCGGGCCCAAGACCAAGGCGGGGAGGGCGAAGGGGCTGTATGACACTGATATCAATACACAGATAAAGAAATCCAATGAGAATCCCCTTGTGCTTTCCTTGTATGAGAATCTCCTGAAGGGAAGGGAACATAAGCTGCTGCATCGCAATATGGCAATGGGAGACATTCAGGGCTAGAAGGATTCTGTCACATTTAAACCGGATTAGGTGGCTGCAGGTGGAAAAAAGGTGCGGAATGTGTTATGCTTGTAAAAAGCATTGGAGGGAGTTATGAATCTGACAGACTTAGAATTTGTGATTGCAGTGGAACGGCATGGTTCCATCTCAAAGGCGGCCAAGGAGTTGTTTGTGGCCCAGCCCAATTTGAGTAAGGTAATCAGAACCTTGGAAAAAGAATTCGGGATTGTCATCTTTGAACGGACCTCAAAAGGAGTGGTTACCACCAGCGAGGGGCAGGCATTCATTCAAAAAGCTAAGAATATCATGAAAGATGTGGCCTCCTTGAAGGGCGAGTTTGAGGATACGGCGGTAAAGCAGGAAAAGCTGAGGATATCGGTACCAAGAGCCAGTTATATTACATATGCATTTACAAAATATGTAAATTCAATCCCCCATGAGAGCCAGCTGTCCATATCCTTTGTGGAGTGTAATTCCACTACGGCCATTAATAATATATTGTCGTCCAAATATGGGTTGGGGATTATACGGTATGAGATGACATACGAGGATTATTTCCTTATGTTCCTGCAGTTAAAAGGGCTTCAGCACGAAACGGTTATGGAGTTCGATTACCAGATTCTCCTGTCAGCGGACAGTCCCCTGGCATTGTATCCGGTCATTGCGGGGAAGGACCTGGATGGTTATATTGAAATAGTCCACGGGGATACCCAGCTCCCCAGCGGTGAATATCTGGAGCTGCCGCCGGACAGTGGCCGGGGGAGCCAGGCCGGATTTACGTGTGCGAGCGGGGAAGCCAGTTCGACCTTCTGGCCATGGTGCCCCATACATATATGTGGGTATCCCCCATGCCAAAGCAGACATTGGAGCGGTATGGCCTGGTCCAGAGAAGCAGCGCAGGCAGGCCCAGGAAGATGAAGGACCTTTTGGTGTACCAGATGGAACACAGAAAGAACCGAAGCGAGAAGGCGTTTATTGAGATGCTGAAAGGTACCAGGGATGAAATTATGACACCTGCTAAGCTATAAGGGAAAATATATAAAAAAAGAGTGAAATGGATAGAAAAAAAAGAAACAGTATGGTGATTGTGCTGTTTCTTTTTTGTTGTCATTGTGTAAATGGCACAAAAAATAGAGAATATCTATACATAAAACATATAGGTCGCATATAATTTATAAATGTGAAATAAATAACAAACCGTGCTATAGTTAAGATATCAATAGTGATAAATGAAAGGAGACATCTGAATGGAACGGAAAACAGCGCTTTACGATTGTCATGTGGCTTGCGGAGGGAAAATGGTTCCCTTTGCCGGTTATTCACTGCCTGTTCAGTATAAGACTGGGGTCATTAAGGAGCATATGGCAGTCAGGACACAGGCGGGATTATTCGATGTGTCACATATGGGAGAGGTATTGTTTGAGGGGCCGGATGCACTAAAGAATATCAACTACATACTGACCAATGATTTCACAAACATGTATGATGGTCAGGTCCGCTACAGCGTAATGTGCTACGAGGACGGCGGAGTGGTGGACGACCTGATTGTATACCGTTATAACCAGGAGAAATATCTGGTGGTTGTGAATGCGGCAAATCGTGAAAAAGATGTCAATTGGATGAAGGACCATTTGAATGGGGACGTGGTATTTACAGATATCTCGGACGAATTATCCCAGCTGGCAATCCAGGGTCCTAATGCAGATGCCATCCTGAGAAAACTTACAAAAGATGAAGATATTCCTGAAAAATACTACAGCTTTGTTCCGGAAGGCATTGTAGGCGGCATCAAGTGCATCGTATCCCAGACTGGCTATACAGGTGAAAGCGGCTACGAGCTGTACGTGAACAATGAGGATGCACCTAAATTATGGAACATGCTTCTGGAAGCAGGGGAAGCAGAGGGCCTGATTCCATGCGGACTGGGAGCCAGAGATACTCTTCGTCTGGAGGCAGCCATGCCATTATATGGTCATGAGATGGATGCCGCCATTCACCCATTGGAGACAGGACTTAAGTTTGCAGTGAAGATGCAGAAGGATGATTTCATCGGAAAGAAAGCACTGGAAGAGAAGTCCGTCCTCACACGCAAGCGCGTAGGTCTTAGGATGATTGGAAGGGGCATTGCCAGGGAGAATGAGAAGGTATACGCAGGTGACAGGGAAGTGGGATGGACAACATCGGGGACCCATTGTCCATTCCTGGGTTATGCCATAGCAATGGCCATTCTGGATTTGGATTGTACGGAAATAGGGACAAAGGTGGAAGTGGAGGTCCGCGGGCGCCGCATTGAGGCCGAGGTGGTGGCCTTGCCATTCTACAAAAAAGCAAAATAATATATATAATATTAATTTTCATAACAAAAATCAGGAGGAGGAACAGACATGAACGTTTTAGAGAATTTAAAGTACAGCAGGTCACATGAGTGGGTGGAGGAAGTGGATGAGACCACGGTAAGAGTGGGGCTTACGGACTTTGCACAGCATGAGCTGGGAGATTTGGTTTTTGTAAACTTACCTGAGGTGGGGGATACGGTTACTGTGAAAGAGGCGTTTGCGGACGTGGAGAGTGTAAAGGCGGTTTCCGACGTGTACAGTCCTGTTACAGGCGTTATATCCGCAGTGAACGAGGATATCCTGGACAGCCCGGAGATGATTAATGAGGCCCCATATGAGGCATGGCTTATAGAGGTAAAGGAAGTATCTGAAAGAGAAGAATTAGTGGACAGCGCAGCATATGAGAAGATATGTGAAGAGGAGGGCTAAGGCATGGGAAAATATGTTCCATCTACCTCTGAGGAACAGCAGGAGATGCTGAAGGCCGTGGGAGTCAGCTCTTTTGACGAGCTGTACACAGTAGTACCATCCGGCATGAAGGTTGACAGGCTTGCCATACCGGAGGGGAAGTCGGAGCTGGAGGTCAGCGGAATCGTCAGGGCCATGGCAGCTAAGAATAAGGTATACAGCTCCATTTTCCGCGGGGCAGGCGCCTATAACCATTATATACCATCCATTGTAAAGAGCATTACAGGCAAAGAAGAATTCCTGACGGCATATACCCCTTATCAGGCGGAAATCAGCCAGGGAATCCTTCAGTCCATCTTTGAATACCAGACCATGATTTGTGAACTCACCGATATGGATGTATCCAATGCCTCTGTTTATGACGGCGCGTCCGCAGCCGCAGAGGCCATGGCCATGTGCCATAACCGCAAGAAAAAGAAAACGGTGATATCCGGGGCAGCCAATCCCATGACCATACAGACCATACAGACATACTGCGAAGGAAACAACACAGAGGCTGTGGTGGTTCCGGCCAAGGACGGAAAGACCGACCTTAAAGCCCTGATGGAGGCCATGGACCAGACCACCTCAGGCGTGTTCATCCAGCAGCCCAGCTATTTCGGACAGATTGAGGATGCGGCTGCCATTGGTGAGGCGGTACATGCCGCAGGCGACAAATTTGTGATGGGCATATACCCCATTGCGGGCGCCGCCCTTAAATCGCCAAGGGAGTGCGGCGCTGATGTGGTCACCGGTGAAGGCCAGCCCCTGGGTATGTCCCTGGCATTCGGCGGCCCTTATCTGGGATTTATGGCTTGTACCCATGACATGATGCGTCAGCTTCCCGGACGTATTGTGGGCGAGACAAAGGATGTGGACTGAAGGCGGGCGTATGTGCTGACGCTTCAGGCAAGGGAGCAGCATATACGAAGGGAAAAGGCATCCTCCAACATCTGTTCCAACCAGGCCCTCTGCGCCATGACGGCAGCGGTTTACATGGCATCCATGGGAACGACCGGCGTCAGCCAGGTGGCTTCCCTGTGCTATTCCAAGGCGCACTATGCAGCGGCAGAAATCAGTAGGATTCCGGGATTTGAGCTGGTAAACCAAGGGGATTTCTTCAATGAATTCGTCACAAAGATTCCCTGCGATGCAGATGTGCTGCTTAAGAGACTGAGCGACCATGATATATTGGGCGGATACCCAGTAGAGGGAGGCATACTCTGGTGTGTCACCGAGATGAATTCCAAGGCGCAGATTGATGCTCTGGCAGAGTGTTTGAAGGAGGTGCGTGCATAATGGAACTGATTTTTGAGAAAAGCAGAGTGGGGCATGGATGCTCACTGCTTCCGGCCTGCGATGTACCTGTTGCAGAGATTCCGGCCCGGGAGGCCAGAAAAAAGGCTCCCAGATTTCCGCAGATGGCTGAAATTGATATCTCCAGACATTATACAGAACTGATGAAACGTACACATGGTGTAAATGACGGATTTTATCCTCTGGGCTCCTGTACCATGAAATATAATCCAAAGCTGAATGAAGAGATGGCAGCCCTTCCTGGCTTTACAGG
>OATJ01000724.1_pt1 | contig 16564 bp, 18 predicted proteins | sample 1516661 | NCBI WGS metagenome assembly OATJ01 (sample SAMEA2579951, study PRJEB22360) | human gut metagenome
AAGAATGGATACTTCCGAGGGGTGGAAACCTACAATTTCGTTAAGGAAGTAATGAGCAGAGGGGAAGTGTATAAAAAGAAAATCAAAGACTGACAGACACTCCTTTTATTATTTCAGGTGGACTTTAAAAAACACTCCGCCGGAGAAGTAACGGCAGCGGTTGAACTCTATCACGACATTGATATAATCTTTCCAAAAGCTGTATTCAGCACCTATATTCATTGTACGGGCGTCATATTCAGCCATAAGGTTCAGTTTATTAACGGCTTTCATCAAAGGCTGATTGCCGAGTAATTGAAAGCGGAAATTAGCACCTATGGCAGGACCATTCAAATGATAATCTGTCCGTTTGTTATAGACGTATGCCAAATGGATACCTAACTCTCCTGTATTTCTAATAGACAGATGTTTTGTAACAGCCAGATAATACCGCTGCCAATGACCGTTTCCGGATGCACTACCAGTCATACCGATACCATAATCCTTTTCAGAAGTCCTGTCATTGGTACCGGGATCGTTCGCTCCTAACACAATCTGAGGAGTCCATTCCTTCCACCAGCCTTCTTTCCAAAGGCGCAACCTGCCCGAGAATTGACGATCCTGATTGCAATATTTGCCCCAGACTGATTCCGGATAATACGTACTGCCATAAGGAGCCTTATGCAAAGTACAGGTATATCCTACTTCCAACCAAGGAAAAATGGTTATATTAATAAAATAATTACCCGTATCATAACTCCAATGCCCCGGTGTCGCTTCCGTATCCAGAAAAGCGCAGCCAAACATAAAAGTCTTGTCACGCTGCATCTCCCCTGTCGGCATGTGAAGCAAACCTGTCGTTCCATACACAAACTGGGCTCTCAAAGCAGACGGACACAACAGAAGCACCATCAGCCCGACCAATGAAAGTGTTCTCATTTTTTCAGATTTTCATAAACATCAGCCACCCGGAGAGCTATTCCATCCCATCCATACTTTTCCATATCGTAATGTACCTGTTTAAAATCCCCATCTATTATTTCCTGTAATCTATCAGCCAACTGCTCTATATTACCGGTTTCAAAATAACAGCTGGCATCCAGCCCCATTTCTTTATTGGCGGGAATATCACTCACAATGACAGGCAACCGGTAACTCATGGCTTCCAACAGAGCGATAGGAAGCCCCTCATGCGACGAAGGCAACACATAACAACGGGCGTTTGTCAAAAGTGAATGTAGTTTTTTCCCTTTCACGAATCCGGTCAGTATCACCCCGTTTTCCCTCGCTTCCCTTTTCAATGCACGCGAATATTCATCCTCAAAATCCGTATCTCCGGCTAACACCAGCCGACATCCTTTTTTATCCACCCTCCGAAAAGCCTCCACCAAATGATGAAGATTCTTTTCGGGTACAAAACGGCACATACCCAATATGTAGTTTCTTTCAGTTATCCCCAATTCCCTAAAATACTCAGGACAGTTCGTATAATCGGGACAAGGCACACCATTATAAATCAGATGAACCTGCTCGGTTCTACCATATTTCCGTCTGATCAGATTGCGGATCACCTCACTGATGACTATTACCTCATCCGCAAACAGGCATCCCATCCGCTCTCCCCATTTCAAAACCATTTTGGCCATAATCCCCCATTTGTCACGATCATAGTCCGGCCCATGGTGGGTAAACACCACTTTCAGTCCCAACATTTTAGCATACGGTACAAGCAATGCCGGTCCGATGGCATGGATATGCAATACATCCGCCCCCAACTGTTTTGCCTTATTCACCGCCTTGAACGTATGAACAATCGCTTCAAACGATTTCTGTTTAGGAGATTCTATATCTATCAGTTTCACACCGTTCCATTCCGTCAACCCGTCATGCACATAATTCTTCCGGCGGATAACCGTCACATCCTCCCCCCTCCTTGCGATACGCGGAAAAAGCTCCTCACAATGCGTTTCCACACCACCCATCACATCGGGAATGCCACGGGTACCGGTCACAATAATCTTCATAAAGAATAAAGCAGTTTAAAATAAAAACAGTAGATTTGCGACATTAAATGTCAATCAGCCAATGAAAATATTCAATTTCATAAAAGAAGTACTGCAATATGCCGGAATCATCATTCTGTCATGCCTTTCAGCACTTTGGCTGATGATTACAGGAAAAAAGAAAAAGTAAGTTAGAATAACTAGAACTTTTCCCTTAAATCTCCCTGGCAGGGATCTTGCCCTACATCGCACCATTTTTTATCCAGACAGACTGTTTTTCCCTGCATGGAACGAAGTTTATTCTGCAACGCCCACTTCAACGGATATTTTATATATTTATGCATCACCGGAGAGGCTGTGCCCACCATCCAGCAATTTTTCGGGCATTTACGCACCATGGCACGTACTTCCTCCGCCTTTTTGCTTGTCCAAATAGTCATAAAGTCCGGAGTTTCATGAATATTCCCCATCGACTTCTTCCAATATTTCTCTTCCAGACCGTTACAGGGAAACACATCACCAAACGGGTCTATAAAGAAATTAGCACTTCCCGCCTCACAAGGCAGCATGCGCCTTCCCCCTTCAATATAATTTATCAGTCCCATATTGAACCAAGCACGAAACCAACTCTTCGGGTGATTCTCCTTCAACTGCCATTCTATCAGTTGCTCAAAGTCACCGCACACCTCGTTCTTGTTGGTGATGACATTGTCGTCCTTATGAAAGTAGTACGAGTTATGAAAGGCGGCTGTAGCAAATTCCATTCCCAGTGACTTGCTGAGCTGATACAATGAAAGCATATCCTTTGAATTATTATTCGACACGGTACAGCCGAAACCGATATCCTTCAAGCCCATCTCTTTCAATGCCAACAATGTACGGAGTCCTTTATCAAACCCTCCGGCATGTCCACGTAGTTCGTCGTTTTTACAACTCAAGCCCTCAATACTGATTCGAATTCCGATGGTAGGGAACTGTTTCGCCAAGGCAATCACCCTGTCCTCAAACCATCCGCTTGTAGAAATCACAATCCGGTCTGTATGCTTGTAACATTCCTCCACTATTTCCGGCAAATCTTCACGAATGAAAGGCTCACCTCCCGTCAGATTGATGAATTTCAACTTAGGCAATGACTTCAGGTCACTTGCTTTTATTTCTTCACTCTTGTTAGTGGGGTTAAACCATATATTACACATCTTGCACTTCATAGGGCAACGATATGTAAGGATTATGCTTGCATCGGTGGGATGCAAGGAACATTTGTTAACCATAAGTTGTTTGATTTAATTATTCACTATTCCAATTTTTCTTTCATATTTTCAATGAAAGAGTTAAAAGCAACCTTTATATCTTCCAATTGAGGATTGGAATTTTTAACGAGAACAGATGCATAGTAATCAGTAGATTCTACTTCCACTTTAGTGGACAAAAAAGTAAAACTTTCCCGTTGTTCATATTCATAATACCACATGGAAAACAAACGGTTACGAATAGCCTGTTTACCATCCGACATATCACAAATATATAATATAACAGGATTGTTTTCTAAAAAGAATGTTTCAAGAATTACCCAAATAGTTTCCCTGACCAACGGATCTTTTACAGAATGCTTACCTTGTGATTCCAAAATAAAAAACTGAAACGCATTCTCATCCATAAAAGTATAGTCCTCAACAAACCCTACCTCATAGACAGAACCATATTGGGTTTCAAATCCTAAACTACCATTATTATTTATATAAACTTTATAGGGAGATAAAGCATTGACACGTTCTATTGGCAAATCTATCACATCATGCAAATTTTGCCATTTTAAATCCCATTTTTTCCAATTCTTCTAAGGAATACCCCTTTTTGAGATATTCTATCAACGTGCGTTTGCGGTCTGTCGCCTTCTTCATAGCAGCCAACGCCTCTTCCTTGGTTTTAAAATTCTTAATAGCCATCCGATATTTCTTGATGATACAAAAATACTAGTAATAAATGAATTATCCAATATTTCCCTGTCTTTTCTTTCCATTATATACTATAAAGCAACAAATCAACCCTGATACAAATTCATAATCTGTTGATAATACATTTCTGCACCATACAGTTCCTGTCCCTTTCCTGCTATCATTTCATAATTGAGAGGATGTTGCATCATACTTTCAATCTTCATTCTCAGATCCTCTTTATTACGACTCTCAAATGTCATGCCGGTAACACCCTCTTCTATCAGTTCAGGGATTCCTCCGATGCGTGCTCCCAGTACAGGTGTACCCAAACATTGCGCCTCTATCACAGACAAAGGATTATTCTCATACCACTCCGAAGGTATCACTGAAAAACGTGCTCTTCCCACTAACTCCTTTATATCATTCCATTGTTTAAAGCCAACAAATTCCACGTTATTCCCAGCTACGGTCTTTAACTCCTCCAGCAAGGGCCCCCCTCCAATCACCACCAATTTATATGGTAGAGCATTTGCCGCCTCTATCAAGGTCCTTACTCCTTTTTCAGGACTCAATCTCCCTATGAAACAGTAATAATTTCCCCTTTTGGTATAATCCTTACCATAACATTTCTCAGTATCAATAAAATTACATACTGTTTTTATTTTTTTACTATCGAATCCCCCTTGTCGCATCTTCTCTGCCATAAACCGACTAGGGCAAATAAAGATATCCGTGCAAACTTCCAATCGTTCACGATTCCACTTCATAGACTCCCAATACGATAAATAACTTGCCAAGCGTGAATGCTTCATACATTTATATTCCAAGACTTTACGCTTATCCGAAAAACATTCTTCGCATATAGCATCTCCATTACGCAAACAGTCATAACGCGGACAAAGCAGCTTGTAATCATGCAATGTCCATATTACTTTTATTCCTTTTTGATGCGCAATTTCTGCAATAACCGGAGATAGTTGAGAATGAATATTATTCAGATGAACAATATCAGGACAAAAGTCATCCAATAATGCCGTAAATTTACGTTTTACTTCATTCGTACCAAAGGGGCGTAACAACGCCTCAAGCATACCTAATCCCGGCTTGAACTTTACTTCACCAGGAAAGTACTTGCTCCATGGTGTTTCTATATTATCAGGATACTGCATGGCGAAGATTGCCACTTCATGACCTTTCCGCTTCAACAATTCCTCAAGGTTTATGGTACAGACACAGTCGCCGCCACGGCGGTAATAGAATTTATTCGAGAGTAAGATTTTCATTATCACAGAAGAATCAATATTTTATCATTATGTATAAATTATTTTAACATTTTCAATCTTCATATAACCCCCAATAACTATTTATTAATGTACCTTCACCATATATATTAAGATAGCTTGTTGGATCTACACTCAAATTTTTACCAAATATTAAAGATTTCATCTTTCTTTCCAAATCATCTATATCATTAACTTTAAATAACACAACATTTAAAGTTGCATTATCTTCAAAGAAAGGAATTGTAGAGGCTAATACTTTTTTATTAAAGTAATATGCTAAAGACAATACCCCTGACATTGTTGCAGAACGATAAGGATAAACAATAAATTTTGCCTTTTTAAAAAGATATGCGACTTCTTCATCTTCTATAAAACGATTTATTCGAATAATGTTTTCATTATGAGTTTCAATATCAAAGCCTCTACCTGCAATCACTAATTTTAGTGACTTACATGTTAAATTGCAATACGCATCAACCAGCAAATCAACCCCTTTATATTTATCTACTGTTCCAAAAAACAAAATATATTCTTTTAAGCCACTTACTTCTAATGGCATTTTTTTACCATTTATTATCAATGATGTAATTAGAGAAGGAAATGAAGTGTATTTCACTTTCTTATATGGATATATTTCTTTCAGTTCCTTCAATTGGAAATAAGAGGAAGTCGTAAGATTAGGAATTATATTCCTACATAATTTATATCCCCATATAATATATTTTTGCATCAAATAACCCAATAAAGTTTTTCTTACCACCTCATGTGGATGCAAATCATGCACTGTGTAGTAAAATGTTCTTTTATTATTCAAACAAATATACAAAGCTAATGTAAAATCACCTGTCAAAAAATGAACAGCATCCGGATTAATACTTTTTTCCAATTGCGATAAATGTTTTATTATCTCTAGAGGCCATAGTTTATAAAACAATTTCATCATTTTACTCTTTGGGTATTCCAAGAAAACAGGGTTCGCTTCTTGTAAAATTATATTCCTATAAGAATAAATACCTGAATTAACACAAAGACAGTGTACTTCAAATCTATCATCCTTAGCTAAAGCATTTATAGCAGTAGCAGCAAAAGGAATCATTCCCGAGGCAAATTCAGAAGCAACAAATAATATTTTCTTCTTCATTACAATCTATAATGTTTTCACTCTTGAATAATATAATATTAAGAACAAGAGAAATAATAGTAAGATTTCACAAGAGCCAATAGTAGATGCAATCCCCCCCATAAGTATGATGAATAAAGCTATAATACGGCTATAATAGAACCTTTTATCATCCATTACCATTCCATATAAATAATGAATAAATAATAGCCACAAGATATAGAAGATAAAATAGTAATATCCAAAATTTATATATAAATCATTACATAAAGTCGTATAAATTCCCCCACCTTCAAAATCATAGTTTGCTAATTCTTTTAATTTATAATCAAATGACAAAGGCTTATCCGGCCACAAAAAACGAGGTATGAATTTTACAAGACCAGTATAATATTCCTCTCCCCAAAAGAAGTTCTCCGTACCAACCGCATTCATGATAGGAATAGAATTAGCTTGATAAAGAATTACTGGATAAGAAAAGAATACTGCAATTTGGGATGCTATAAGAGTTAAGTCTCCACCTCTAATGCCTTGTAATGTACCGGCTGCTAATGGCATAGCTAAATAATATAAGACATATTCATACCACTTAAAACCTCTTTTCTTCAAATGAAAAAACAGTAAAAATAATGTAACCCCAACAAGAACCCCTCCTTTATTTCCTGTTGTCAAAAATAAGAAAACGCTCAAACAAAAAGAATAAAAAGCAACGACTTTATAATAACACTTCCATGTCTTTTGGAGAAAAAGAACAAGCATTATTATTTGTATCCCTAGCATTGGAATATCCCTAATAACCCCAACTCCTATTTCACTAGTTCTTCTTAAATCTTCTATATTATTCCCCCTTAACAAATTAATTAATACTCCAGACATTACTCCAGCCCACAATAAAAAAAACACAAAACAAGAAAGTAGTATCTTTCGTTTCTTATTCAATTTAATAGACGACAATGGAAGATTTATTGATATTGGGACTTGTGCCTGCTTTCTAAATAGAAATAGAAACGAAAGGTTTATAATTGCTGCTGTAAATGTCGTATACTGAATATTCTCTGGAACATCTGGATAAAAAAATAGAAATGGAATAGCATCATTAAAGATAAAGTTCAAATAGATTAATATATATGGAGAGAAAATATATAATGTTCTTATTCTAGAATATTTTAAAAATAGATAAACAACAATTAGAATATATAGATATAATAAAAGTTCCATCATCTCATTTTTTCAAATATTTCCTCCCACCTATCTACCACAGTTTCGATATTAAAACGTCTGCAAGTTTCTAGCCCCTTTATTGCTAATTTATTTCTTCGCATTTCATCTTTCATCAAAGACTTTAAAGATTCTGCAAACATAGTAGTATTACCATAAGAAATCAACACACCATTTACATCATTATCAATAATATCATGCACAGACAAAAATGAATCCATAACAATCGGAACTACCCCATTTTGCTGCGCCTCAATTATCGACATTGGAAATCCTTCAAATGCAGATGTCATAGCAAAAATAGAAGCTCGCTTATAATAAGGTATAGGATATCGCCTCCCCTCAAAATGAACATTGGGAATATTATTATTGCGTGTAAAATCTAAGTAAAAGGATTTATCCTTACCATCACCTACAATATATAAATGCCATTCATTAAATTCTTTATCTAATTGAATATGCTTCCATATCGTCAATAATTTCGATATTTTTTTATTTGATTCTAACAATCTTCCAACAAATAAAACCTCTTTCCTCTTTTTACAAATTTCATCCATAGAAATAAAATTATCAAAAACCAAAGGATTATAACACCAGTCCAATTTTTCAACCGATTTTGGATTTCTCAATTGTATATATTGGTCTTTAAACTGAGGCGAAAGAAATAATACTTTATCACTAAAGATTAACAATTTATCTATAACAGATAATTGTCTTTCTTTTTCAAAGAAACGGTATAGCAGAAAAAAGACACGCTTCAAAATTGATTTCAAACAAAAACCTTCTATCACACTACGAGTATAAAGAGCCGTATGATGAACAGAAATTATTTTCGCTTTAAAAAAACTTCGTAATGGAGATAAAAAAACAACAGGCCACCATTGATTGATTATAAAATCAAAACTATTCTGCTGATACAATTTTAAAGCGATAGTAATCTTAATACCATCATCACTATCATAAGTATATTCATCACACCTCACATCCGGTATTCTTACCGCCTTGATAGAAGGATCAATATAGGGCAATTCATTTGTTTCAGAATCCTTAAAATAAAAGACTGTAACAGCATGCCCTCTCTTCGCCATCTCATTAGCTAAACAAATAGTTACTGTTTCACCTCCTCCATAAATAGGCCAAAGTCGCAATAAAAATACAATATTCATATTTACAAATAATCAGTTTAACAATGTATTCAAAAAAGAATTCACTGTATTTAGTTTCAAATACTCTTGACCATCTATGGTCATAAGCTTGTTTAGCAGGCAAGACTCTAAAAAAGTTTTAATACCCAATATTTCCACATCACTACTTATATATCCTAATTTCGATTTCCGAACTATTTTACCCAACATATTTGAGCTAGGAGAAAAAACTGGAACATTAAACTGTGCTGCATATCCTAATACTCCACTACTTTGTGAATTATTCAAATAAGGAATTAAAAGGACATTCGATGATTTACATATAGCAGATATTTCCTCATAAGAACAAAAATAATCCTTTATTATCAGCCGATATTTCTCACTACATTCTGCTGCCAGTCTATAAAACTCATCCTTTATATCCAAATCTATTTTTCCTGCAAAAACAAAGACAAATTGATTTCTATCAACAACAGACATTTCTTTTATCGCTTTCAATATGTTAAGTGTTCCTTTTCTTTCAGATAAGACTCCAATATGAGAAAGCACAATAGCATCTTCTTTTACAGCATTATCTTTTCTAAAATCCGGCAAAGTTAGTGTAATGGAAACATAAGGATCAGATATACGATCAAACTTCATTGTCTGATATTTACGATTAAAAAATGCAACAGAAGATGAATCATTACAAATACATATTTTCTTGATTGACTTGTTATGAGCCATCTTCCAAAATATAATTGACTTTAAGATTCTTTGCTTTATAGATAAGTCAGCCCATTCATATAAATAAATATAATAATATATGCCAATATAGGAAACTTTTTTCATCGTCATAAAAGCAAAAAGAGGGTCTAAACAATCATAAGAGCACATTATTACATCTGTTATATCGTACTTCCGTATCTTTTCATTTAATAATCTATTCCCCCAATATGACTTTAATATTTTTTTAGTATGATGCAATCTTTCTAATTCCCTAACTGTCAGATATCGCAGTATAATATTTTTCTTAAGCACTAATTGCTCACATTCAATATGTTTTTTAAAATCCGGCGAGAAAATAAAATAATAGGTATTCTTTTCATCATCTATCGCATAATGATATATATGAATAAAATACTCTAGGACATGCCCTCCAAAAGAAGTATACATAAATAAGAAACGTTTCATCACCTATAATTGAGAAATCATACAATGGTACAATGCCTTAAAATCAGACCAATATCTGCATTTAGGTTCTATTAACCTATCTCCCAAACTTCCAGATATCCCTCTCCAATATAAGAAAAAGGGTATCTTATGAATTCTTATTTTTCCTTTATTCTGACGTAAAGAATCAAATAATAAGTGTTCAAAGTAATATCCTACTGAATCATCTATATGAAATTTATCTTTTAGAAAGATATTCTCCAAATAGTATTTGTTACAGACAAAACATCGTGAATCTACCGAATTGTTTTGGGGTGGGACAACACAAACAAAATTCTTACTTGGACTTAGTTTATCCATATAATGTATCAATCGATTTATATTAATCAATTGTAACCTCCCTGTCAACTTAAAAATCAACACATCATCAGTAATAAATTCAGATTTGGCCATTGCATATTCCAATATAAGCGCCTCTCCATACCCTTTCCCTTTTCTCTTATCAAAACATAGATTGCCATCAAAACACAAAAATTCAATTCTATGCTGGAAATCTTTAAACGAAGATGAGATATCAGTTCCTGAATTTTCAACAAATACAATTTTTCTCGTTGTGTTTTTTAGGTAAAAATTCAAAGCCTCGATGTATTGTTTCTTTCTCACTCCTACATCTGCCAAACAAGTAAATGGCATACCATCAGGATTAATACAAGCTGTTAGTAATAGTATATATTCCATATAAAAGACTATTTGTTTTTATTTAATCCAAATTCCAGAAGCAGTTCCTCTAATAATTTTGGTTAATTGTTTTTTAGCTACAAATGCTTGAATCAAACAAACGCTGATAGGCACTAATAACATCACAGTTATTCCATATTTAGAACACAAAAAGTACATTGTCGGAACAGAAATAAAAGCAGATACCAAATAGACGACCAACTGCAATCGGATTTTGCTTGTTCCATTTATCATATATATATATATTCCACATAAATTCTGTACTAAAATATAAACACCTACCATTACTGATAGAGATAATGATATTTTAACACTATCTCCGACCCATATATCATAAAAAGTACTGGATACAAGAATCATTATTATTAATACACAGATACTTAGTTTCCAAATCATCTCCATTTTCTCTATTACGTTTTTCATCCACAAAAAATCTTTTTTAGTATACGCGTCAGCACATGCAGACCAAAAAGGAGTTACTATAATCATCATAGCCATATTAAGAATATTAAAATATTTATATGCAATATTATATGCCGTCACGTTTTCAGGTCCACAAACACGAACAATAATTATATTTATCACTTGAAATATAAATAACATACATACCATAATAATAAAAAACTGTGCACCCAATCCTATGATTTTTTTTGTTAAAGCCCAATTTATTGTATTCATACTTGGAGCTACATCACAGTATCTTTTTGAAGAAAAAACGAAAAAAGAAGCTACAAATAAGACTAATAATGGAATGACAGATAAAGCAAAAGCTAAATATAATAAACGACCAGCAGTTACCCTAATTAAGATACCAATTACAATTAAAGACATAATTTGTCCAATAACTATAAATAAAGATGAATAAACCGGTCTTTGGTCTGCGGTTAGCATCGTTGGTAACACACTTGCAATCATATTCAAACAGAGTGTTATAGTCAGTACAGCAAAAACTAAACGCAATTCATGACCATATTCTAAACCAACATTAAGTAATGAACTCCAATCCAAAAAACTATTAATAACAAGAACGACAAATGCCATAGTAACGAATATTATAGTCAAGACAGCATAAGTCGTGCTGACATATTGTTTAGCTAATTCCCTATCATTTAAAGCCATTGCTTCCGTAAAACGGTTTCTAAATCCATGAGCAAAGCCAAAATCAAAATAACTAATCCAGGCAACAATCGAACTAATAGTTAGCCATAAACCATACTGAGCAGAAGATACATAATTAACTGTCATAGGCACTAATATCAAAGAGATAATAATACCTATAATTTTTATTCCAAAAGAAGCTATAATATTTCTCTTGGCAAGAACATTTCTCTCATTGCCTTTTTTTAAATAAATATCTATTCTATTTTTGATAGCTAATAAATTCATTTCAGATTTTGCTACACTCCTATAAAAGAAATTTAACATTTTTGATTAATTATTTATATGATATTTTTTTATAAAAACACCATCCTTACCGCCATATCATGCCACCTATAGTAATCCCTTGCCGCCAACAAATTATCAGACAAAATTTTATGATAAACACCATCACACAAAACAACATGTTTGCGAAAACACCCCTCAACCTCATCAACAGGCACAGAAGCCATCACCACATACTCCGGACAATCTGGAACACAAAACAAAGAAAGTTCACTTTTCGGAAACAGACCGCACAATCTACAGGCGGAACGCTCAAATGCCACCCAATACGTACCTATATGATATAGGTGCATAAACCGGTCATTATTCTTTTCCCTATTCAGTATATCAGTGTGGCTGTTTTGGATAAGCCGTTGAAGGAGTACACCAGAAGGAACCACTTCATTCATAGTTATATAAAGTAAATATTATCAGATGACTCACTTTGTACAGCATGACAAAGGATTTAAATAGGAAAAGTAATTCAAGCAAGACAAATACCATCATTTCTTTTTAGGTTCTTTAATCACTTCAATCAAATCCGGCGAAATAGTTGCCATAGCCATGGCAATGATTCCCTGAATGCAAATGACCACCCTGCGGTCTCTTGCCCCTTTCACCTTTATAAAGATACCTTCATACCCCGCAAAGTCTCCCCCGATGATGCGCACCCGTGTTCCTTTAGCCGGATTGATTTCCTCCGGTTTGAAAAAAAGCAGATGCTCGTCATACGTGCCTGCAACGGCTATGAAGTCCCTCATTTGCCCATCGGGCACAATGATTTTCTCACCGCTACGCGAGTCAGTCATATACTGAAGATAAGGAATATCTTTTTTCAATTCCTTCATATCAGTCTGTGTGATATGGATAAAGATAAGATTATGAACTACTGGGACCAGCTCGCGCACCTTACGTTTCTTTGCCATGCGGATAACATAATGCATGGGAATGAAACTGGATACCCCTTGTTGGTCCAGCAGATTCTTCACATCCAGTTCGCGACGGTAAGTGACCCGCATGGCAAACCATTGTGTTTTTTCACAACAAAACATACTCTTGGGGCTTTGACGTACGTATATCTTTCTGTACTTCAATCAGTTACATTACCCTTTCGGATAATACAAGAAGTTTTGACTTCTTTTTTATGAAGGTCGGCCGGAAAGCTATTTCATGATAGGAGATATGGAATCTACATTATTAATTGATGCAGCATATCGGGCCAACTTTGACCTTCCGCAGATTCCCGAACCGGATGGTTCTTATGTGTTAAATCAGAAATTGTGATACGTATATAAAGAAAAAGCGCGGGAATCTGTACCTGTTACTCATCCTGCACTTTGAGGCCTTCGCATTGCCCACCCTGTCCGAACGAGCAACGCAGAAGCCCACGCCGATATGTACAACTTGAATACCTCTTTGACCAGCAAAGATGAAACAAGAACATTAACATATCGCGCAGACACCTACTGTTGCTTTGTTTGTGGCAGGGTTAGAAATTTGCGAAGTTTCAAAGTGCCAAGAACAAAACGCCAAGTAAACGTCTTTTCTATATATATATGTATTTTCCACTCTCCCATACCTCCCTTACGGAAGTATCAGCATGGAAAACACGGCAAAGATACGGAATTATAAATAGAATAGAAAATAATTCCCATTTTTTGTACCCATGAATTTCTTTTTTGTAATCCGCCACATCATTTTTACAATAAATTTGTGCACATTGTGTCTTATCTCGTACCAGAAAGCACGCTTTTTTACGTACATCCCGCAGGGAGCCACACATACGTACAGGACTATGAATGCGTACGTATGTGAAATCATGGCCGAAAGATCCAGAATTCCACCTCAAAAGACAAGGACGTTTTTTCAAAAGATCAAGAGCTTTTCAGAAAAGATAACGGCCTTTTAGGGAAAGAACAGGAGCTTTTTTTAGTAGGGAGTAACAAAGAAGTTTTTCTATAAAAGTCTGTCACATCTGTCACAGCAAGCTTAAACTTATTAATAAACAGGAACTTACAGGTGTGACGGATAGTGTGACAGATAGGTGACGGACTTTTTATCTGTCACAACATACAGATAAAAAGGTACTCTGCCAATCATCCTTAGAAGTAAGGTTAAAGAGTAGTCAACAGACAGTGTCAAACTACATCCCGAAGTCTCAGGCTTACAGTGGAATAGAAAGTTCCACCGGTTGGAACAGCTTGTTTCATCAATATGGAATAATTTATTCCACAGTGAGGAACTATTTATTCCAACCGGACAAAACCATTTGTTCCGCCCTTATGGAACAAGTTATTCCACTGCGGAAAGCCATTTGTTCCTAATGGTGGAACACACTATTCCACAGTGAATTATGCAGCAAAGTCCAATGACTGTATAGCTTTGAAAACCGGACATACTACTGATGATTCCATACACATTGACATGATTCAGACATCGTGTGACAGATAAAAGTCCGTCACACATCTGTCACACTATCCGTCACACTAGTAAGCATCTGTTTATCAACAAGTTGAAAACAACTGTGACGGATGTGACGGACTTTTATGAAAAAAACTTTTTTTGTCGCTCCCAACTTTGTTGTGGATCTTGGCTGATAACGATGACTAAAATAAAATTACCTCACCTCTTTCCACTCGGAAATGGTTCGCGTCTGTGAAGAAAATACCACTCCTATACAAACTATTTTTCGCTTATCCGCCAGATAAGGTTGGGCATATCCTTTTTCTTCTATCTGACGCAAGGCTTCATCGGCGCTGCCGTCCAGTTTGAATTCAAAAATATAAATATATTGCGGAGTCTCGAGTATGCAGTCCACCCGTCCCCGGCTTTGTGTCTGTTCAATGCGGAGGCAATATACCCCTATAAGACGGAGAATGAGATAGAATGTGTACTGGAAATGCTTCTCGGTCAGTTCCGGAGTCTTGGTACTGTCATGCGAATCGTATGGGATACCGGACAAGAAAGCTGTGAGGGAATCGCGGAAAGCAGCTGTCTTGCCCGCATTCAGCAGACGGACAGAACTGATCAGCCAGCTGGAAACGGAAACTCCCTGTACTTTGAAATAATCACTGGCCAACAAGCTAAGGAAACCTCTGCGTACTTCATCATTGGGGAAATCCAGCAGATAGGAATGGGTATATTTATCGTAATCCTTGATAGTAAGATATCCACTCTGGTAAATCATGGGAAGAGGGCGTTCCACATCAGCTTTGTAATCGGCAAACAAGGATGCGTCATAATATTGCCCCACCAATTCATTGATCTGCTCGTTGCTATGCTGCAACAGCCGGACCAGATAGGTAGGCGTGCCCGAGGCGAACCAGTAGTCACGGATTTGTAAAGAATCAAAAGCGTTCAGAATACTGAAAGGGTTATAAATATCAAGCATATTTTCACTGAAGTGATAACCGTCATATTGTGCTTTCAGACGTTCTTTCATTTCCTCATACGTGCATTCGTCTTTTTCGGCCAACTCGGAAATAGGTTCATGGAAATAACGCTCCATTTCCTCCTGGGTGATTCCGCACAGTGATTCATAACGCGGGTCCATACTGATATCTTTAGGCTGGTTGAAACCGCTGAAGACACTGACTTGCGAAAATTTGGTGACTCCCGTCAGCATCACGAACTGCAAATATTTATCAGCTCCCTTGAAGGTAGAATAAAAAGCTTTCAGCGTATTCCGGTTCTCTTCTTCCAAGGGGGTATCAAGCACATCGAGAATGGGTTTGTCATATTCGTCAACGAGCACCACGGCACGCCGTCCTGTCTTTTCGCTGGCGCGACGCAGTAATTCGATAAAACGGGTTCCCGGTGTTGTGTAATTGGGATTCTTGCCATACATATCTTCCCAATTTCCCAAATAGCCTTCAATAGCAGCTTCCAGCACTCCTTCTTTGGCAAAGTTATCACCGTTGAAATCTATATGAAATACCGGATATTGAAACCAGTCTTTTTCCAGTCCGGCAATGGCAAGTCCTTCAAACAACTCTTTCCGCCCTTCATAGTAGGCTTCAAGGGTACTGATCATCAAACTTTTGCCGAAACGGCGCGGACGGCTGAGAAAATAGATACTTCCTCTGCTCACTAACTGATGGATGAGGGCAGTCTTGTCTATATAAACATATCCGTTTTCGCGGATGCGGCTGAAAGTTTGTATGCCGATAGGGTATTTCATATTTTGATGTATTTAGTGCATGATATTGCAAAGATAACCAAAACCAACCGATTTCACCCAATCTTGGTTGAACATTTTCATTTTTCCCCGCTAATTGAGAATAAATTTCTCATTCCAGCTATTTATGTTCCTGTAAAAAAACAGCAGAATGCAATATACTCGAAAGGTAACCGGTGAAATACATACAGATTCATCGTCATCCGGTTGAATTTGCTAATACCGGTTAGAAACAGGAACGTCATACTTTTCAGAAACGGATACGGAAACGGGTCAGTTTGTCGGGATAGGTACGAAGAGAGAAAGTACACCCATGTTTTATCAAAACTTCACGAATAAAAATAAGACCGATACCCTGTCCGTTAGGCTTGGTGGAGAAGAAAGGACTGA
>OATJ01000731.1_pt1 | contig 16401 bp, 8 predicted proteins | sample 1516661 | NCBI WGS metagenome assembly OATJ01 (sample SAMEA2579951, study PRJEB22360) | human gut metagenome
TGGCGGTTTGCGTTACAATGTAAATGCTAAGAATGCTGCTGTAACGATGAAAGGAAAAACCTATAATCGTACTATTATGACGGGGGGAAATGCACAGATTATTGTTCCGTTAGACAAAAAGTATATGCGTTTTGAAGCAGAAATAGGATTGGAGAATCGTTCTTCAAATGGTTCGGTTATTTTCCGTGTACAAGGTATTACGGGTAGCGAAGCTGCCGGTAAACTTGTGAATGACTATCCTGGGGAAGCTGCTCTGTTCCTGCCCTTTGCCGGTGGAGATATGAAAGCGTTGGTGACTACGTATGATGCAAGTATTGAGAAACACGTTGCAGAATCTGTTATCAGGCTCTTGAAGGAACCGAAACATTTTAATGCTTTGTTGCAACAGGTATCTCAAAAAACTGCATTGGACGAACAGGTTATTGGCTATCTGAATCTGGCTCAGGATGCAATGAATGTTTATCAATTGCAGGAGGCTCTGGCATGGATCAATATCCGCGCTATTGAGGAAGCTGTAAATGATATGAATCAGTATAAAGGTTTTGATCAGACAACTAACCAAACCCGGTTGGCAGAATTGAAAATGCTTACCGGAAGAGGTTTCAATGATATTTATACCAATCAACCCGCTGCATTGGAGACTGCCAATAAAGCGCTGAAACTAAAACGGGATATCTTGCTGGCTAATCCTGAACTGGATGTTGACAAACTGATTGTAGGTCGTTATAAGATAGGTACTACTGCTCGTCAGGCCACACCTCGTGCATTGGGAACACAAAATAACAACTGGTCTAATCAGACTTCTGCTTCCCGTGGGGGCTTTGATGCTGAGATTACTGAGTTGTCAAATCTTCGTGGCGATATTAAGTCGAGAACGATTTTTAAACCAACTAACGGTTCGTCTCTTCCTGACCTTAAATTGCATTGGGACGCTGACCGTATTTTGTTCTCTATGGTGGATACCGACAAACGCTGGCAAGTGTTTGAGGTAGGTGTAGATGGTAAAGGGCTGAAAAAGATGATTCCCGATCTGGAACCTGATCTTGAGTTTTTTGACGCTACTTATCTGCCTTCCGGCAAGATGATTGCAGTCTCCAATATAGGTTACAATGGTGTACCTTGTGTAAATGGTAACGATGAAGTCGGTAATATGTGTCTGTATGATCCGAAAGACAATTCTTTGCGTCGCCTCACTTTTGACCAGGATGCTAACTGGGCACCGACAGTGATGAATAATGGCCGTGTCATGTATACCCGTTGGGAATATACTGACTTAACGCATTATTTTTCACGTTTTGTGATGCATATGAATCCGGATGGTACTGAGCAGAAGTCACTTTACGGTAGTGGCTCTTACTTCCCGAACAGTACTTTCGATGCAAAGCCGCTTCCGGGTAATACCTCTAAATTTGTAGGCGTTATTTCCGGTCATCATGGTGTAACTCGTTCCGGTCGTCTGATGATCTTTGATCCGGCTAAGAGCCGTAAATCGGAGAAAGGTATGCTACAGGAACTTCCTTTTAGGGATCGCAAGATTGAACCGATTGTAAAAGATCGTCTGGTAGATGGTGTATGGCCTCAGTTTATTAAGCCTTATCCGTTGAATGATAAATACTTCCTGGTTGCAGCTAAGTTGAATGAGAATGCATTATGGGGTATTTATCTGATAGACGTATTTGATAATTTGACTCTGATTGCCGAATATGAAGGTGAAGGATTAATTTGTCCGATACCTGTGAAGAAGACTCCGACTCCTCCTATAATTCCGGAAAAGATTAAGCCGGGTGATAAGGAAGCCACAGTATTTATTCAGGATATTTACGAAGGTGAAGGTTTAAAAGGGGTACCTCGTGGTACGGTAAAGGCATTCCGGGTACTTTCTTATGAGTATGCTTACAACAAAACCCCGTCCGATCATTGGGCACAGGGTGTACAGAGCGGTTGGGATATCAAACGTTTGTTGGGTACGGTTCCAGTAGAAGAAGATGGTTCTGCTATGTTTAAAATACCTGCCAATACGCCTATTTCACTTCAGCCGTTGGATAGTGAAGGACGTGCTATTCAGTGGATGCGTAGCTGGTTGACCGGTATGCCGGGTGAAACGGTTTCATGTATCGGTTGCCATGAGGATCAGAATCAGATTCCTATTCCTAAACGTGTGATAGCCTCACAGATTGCTCCTCATACCATAACGAAGCCTGAAGGTGGACAGCGTTCCTTTACTTTTGATCTGGAAGTACAGCCGGTACTTGACCGTGCCTGCGTAGCTTGCCACAATAGCGATAGTAAACTGGCCGACTTCACCGGAGGACGTATTGATAAGTTTACCGGATTTGGTGAAAGTTATCTGAATCTTCATCCGTTTGTGTACCGTCAGGGACCGGAAGCCGAAATAGAAGTACTGAATCCGTATGAATATCATGCTTCTGTAAGTCCGCTTATAAAGCTACTGAAGAAAGGACATCATGGTGTGGAACTGACAGATAAAGAATGGCAGACCTTGTACAACTGGATTGACTTCAATGCGCCTTATCATGGCAAGTTCAAAGCCAATGTATTTAAAGGGGTAGAGCAGATCAGCCGTCGTACGGAACTGACAGAGAAATATGCAGGTTCGGGTGTAGACTGGAAAGCCGAAATCCGTTCGTATGCCGACTATCTGAGCAAACAGGAAAAACCTGCTGCTGTGAAGCCTGAACGTAAGGAATATAAAGACAAAGAGGTGAAACTGAAAGGCTGGCCCTTTGATGCTGCTACTGCCAAGGCGATGTTGAGCAAAGAAACAGAAACGCAGAAGAGCATTGAACTTGCTCCTGGTATCCGGATGAACTTTGTACGAGTTCCGGCTGGTTCCTTCGTAATGGGTAGTAACCGCGGACATTCCGACTATTCTCCTGTAAGCAAACAGGTCGTGAAGAAAGCTTTCTGGATGGGTGAAATAGAGGTAAGCAATGAACAATTCCGTACCATCTTCCCTGAGCATAACAGCCGTTTTATTGGTCAACTTTGGAAAGACCACGTACACGAAGGTTATCCGGCTAATAATCCGGAACAACCGGCTATCCGTGTAAGCTGGCAAGAAGCTATGGACTTCTGTAAGAAGTTGAGTGAGAAGACCGGATTGAATGTAACCCTGCCTACAGAGGTACAGTGGGAGTGGGCTTGCCGGGCTGGTAGTGATGATGACTTCTGGTATGGTTCCCTGAATACGGACTTTGCCAAGTTTGAGAATCTGGCCGATGTACAATTGAATAAAGCGGCCGTGCGTGGTGTGAATCCACAACCGATGAATCCGAATGACAGTTGGTATAAGTATTACACATACCAGCCGAAAGAGAACGGAGTGGATGATGGTAATATGCTGATGGTAAAAGGGGGTAGTTATCAGGCCAATCCATGGGGATTGTATGATATGCAGGGTAATGTAGCCGAATGGACCCGTTCAGACTATATGCCTTATCCGTATAATGAGAAAGCACAAGACGGTACCGGTACAGAAAAGGTAGCCCGCGGTGGATCATGGACGGAACATCCCAAAACTTGTACATCTTATTACCGGAAAGCTTATCTGCCCTGGCAGAAGGTTTATAATGTTGGCTTCCGTGTGATTATAGAAGACTAAGAGTTCATCACAAAGTAATGCAGAGTTTCACAGAGTTTATTATTATTGAGAATCATAAGTAGTACTCTGTGAAACTTTGTGTTATTGTGTGGTGAAATAAAATGAAGACCGAATGGATAAAATAGAACTTATTGCGGGTCCCTGTAGTGCTGAGACTCGCGAACAAATGATGAAGACTGCAACCCAACTACGGGCCGTAGGTATCCGGACATTGCGTGCAGGATTGTGGAAACCTCGTTCACACTACGGAACATTTGAAGGAGTGGGCGAGAAGGGACTGGCATGGATGGAAGAGATACAGCAAACTTTAGGTATGCGGGTGATGACTGAAGTGGCACTGCCCTCACATGTAGAAGCTGCCTTAAATGCCGGGTTGGATATGCTTTGGATTGGAGCTCGTACTACAGTGAATCCTTTTATGATGCATGAACTTGCCGAGGCATTACGTGGAACAGATATTCCAATATGGGTAAAGAATCCTGTCTCTCCCGATCTGGAACTATGGATAGGAGCTATCGAACGCCTGCAACACGCAGGGGTAAAGCGCATTGGTGCCATACATAGAGGCTTTTGCCTGGTAGACAATGCGCCTTATCGCAATTCTCCGTTGTGGGATCAGATAAAAGAACTCCGTAATCGCGTTCCTGGTATACCTGTTTATTGTGATCCCAGTCATATTGCAGGAAAACGTGAGTTGTTGCTTCAGATTTGTCAGGAGGCACTATCTCTGAAAGTGGACGGATTGTTTATTGAATCCCACTGTTGCCCGCAGGAAGCTTTGTCTGATGCTGCACAACAATTGACCCCCGCGGCTTTGTCGGATATGTTACATACGCTGAATATAGATTGATCAGGATTGAAAAATGGTATGTTTTCTTGTCTCAAACCTAAGATTGGGATAATAGTGCAAGTCTATGGAATAATAATATAAACCCGAGTCAGGCTAATAGCCTATTTTTGCATTGGACAAAATAAATTATAAAATAACCATGAAAATCAAAACAGGACTGCTATCACTAATGATAGTATGCGGCGCATGTAGCCGAACTACCCAACCAGCGGATGTGTTAAAAGATAACTTCGATTTTGCTTCCGGGCAATTGAATTTCGCCTTTTCGGAAATAGACCAGGTGAAGTCTGCATTTACAGAAGAGCAAAAAGAGAAGATGTTAGTCAGCCCTCGTAATATTGAACCGGATGGTTCACTGCATCTCGTCGCTTCACGGGATTGGTGCAGCGGATTCTTTCCGGGAGAATTGTGGTATATGTATGAATATACCGGCAATGAGTATTGGCGACAGAAAGCTGAAGAGTTTACCGCACCTATTGAGCGTGAAAAGACCAATGGCCGTACCCATGATATGGGCTTTAAAGTATTTTGTAGTTTTGGTAACGGATACCGTTTGACGCATAATTCTGATTATAAAGGAATACTTATCGAATCGGCAGAAACGCTGATTACCCGGTATAAACCCAATGTGGGTTGTATCCGTTCATGGGATCACAATAAAGATAAATGGCAGTGTCCTGTTATTATAGATAATATGATGAATCTGGAGTTACTGTTCTGGGCTTACAAACAAACCAACCGGGAAGAATTTTATGACATCGCTGTAAACCATGCACGTACAACAATGAAGAATCATTTCCGCGACGATTATAGTTCGTATCATGTAATTGATTATGATACAATCAGCGGAGAGGTTCTGAAAAAGAACACACATCAGGGATATGCGCATGAATCAGCATGGTCACGTGGACAGGCGTGGGGATTATATGGTTATACTATGTGTTACCGTGAAACGAATCTTCCGGAATTTCTGGAACAGGCCAAACATATTGCCAACTATATCTTTACCAGTAAAACACTTCCTGAAGACTTGATTCCTTATTGGGATTTCAACGCTCCTAATATTCCTGACGAACCGAGAGATGTGTCGGCAGCAGCTGTTATAGCTTGTGCGCTGTATGAGCTTTCTATGTACGACAAGGACAATGCTGTGCAGTATAAAGAATGGGCCGATACAATTGTCAGTAATTTGAGTAAGAACTATCGTGCAGCGTTGAATGGTGATCGTGGTTTCCTTTTACTTCACAGTACGGGTTCTGCTCCTCATAAGTCCGAGATAGATGTTCCTATCGTCTATGCAGACTATTATTTCCTTGAGGCTTTACTCAGAAAATCAAAACTGGAAAAAGAAGGAAACGCTGTATTGTAAAAGCGGTGTAAATATGAAAAATACAATTGTTGGTTTATTAGTTAGTTTGATGCTGCTGAGCGGGAATCTTGGTGCAAAGGTTCCTGTGACGCAGTCACAAAAACTTCGTTTAACGGATAACTGGGAATTTCTTCGACAGGATGTTGGTAATATATGGGAACTTGTCAGACCCATGAAAGTCGGACAACCGGAAGGATCACCCATTTGGACAAAAGTAACTCTTCCACATTGCTTTAATGCAGAAGATGCAGTAGATCCGGATGTGAATTACTATCAGGGACCGGGCTGGTATAAAACACAACTCACGATAGACAATCCCTATAAAAACGGTCGTATCCTGCTCGAATTTGAAGGAGCAGGACAAAAGACAGATGTTTATATCTATATGACTAAAGTGGCTGGTCACACAGGTGGTTATGATAGTTGGAATGTGGATATAACAGATGCCGTAAACACATTCCTTTCCAGTAAAGAGGCTGAGCGTTTTGGAGGACGTGTCCCTTTGAGTATTCGTTGCGACAATACGCGTGATGCCGAAATGATACCTTCAGATCTTTCCGATTTTAATCTTTATGGAGGTATTTACCGTTATCTCAATCTGGTTTATCTTCCGGAGGTTTCTATAGCTTCGCTGAAGATAGAGCCGGTATTAGATCAGAAACTGAAGCAGGCAACCCTGAAAATAAATTCTTTCTTTTATAATCCTTCGGATGTGAGAAAAGCCACTGTTGAATGGCGCGTGAAAGACTCTCAAGGGAACGTGGTACTATCCGGCAGGCAGGATGAAGTCACTCCTCTCGGCGAATTCTGCCTTGCCGACGTCCCGTTAAAAAAGCCTCAGGTATGGGATGTGGATAACCCGCTGCTTTATACGTGTGAGGTTACTGTGCGTGCCAATGGACAGGCAGTTACTGCTTCCGAACGTTTTGGTTTCCGAACGTTTGAATTTATAGAAAAAGGTCCGTTCCATTTGAATGGGCGTCGGTTGTTATTACGTGGTACACACCGGCATGAAGATCATGCGGGGGTAGCTGCTGCCATGACCGAAGATCAGATGCGACAAGAGATGCAGATGATGAAAGAGATGGGTGTTAACTTCATTCGTCTGGGACATTATCAGCAGTCAGAAATAATCCTTAACCTTTGTGACAGCCTGGGTATCCTGGTATGGGAGGAGATTCCCTGGTGCCGTGGAGGGGTAGGTGGAGAAAAGTACCGTTCACAAGCCAAACACATGTTGACAGACATGATAGAACAACACCGCAATCATCCTGCCGTGATCATTTGGGGACTCGGAAACGAGAATGACTGGCCGAATGATTTTGAAACATTTAACCAAGGAGAGATCCGCTCGTTGATGAGTGAGCTTCACACCCTTTCGCATCAGCTGGATGATAGTCGTAAGACAGCTATTCGCCGTTGCGCCTTCTGTAGTGATATTGTTGATGTTTATTCGCCTTCTATCTGGGCAGGCTGGTATCGGGGTAATTATACCGATTATCAGGAAATGTCTCTTGCTGAGATGGAAAAGGTGAAACATTTCCTACACGTAGAGTGGGGAGGTGACAGCCATGCCGGACGTCATGCCGAGGTGGTGGCAGCCATTCGTAAAGCAGGTGAGAGCGATGCTGATGCAGCACTGAATGGTTCGGCACAAGTGCTTAAGAAAGGGGATTGGAGCGAAACATATATCGTAAAGCTGATTGATTGGCACTTGAAAGAACAGGAGAATATGCCTTGGTTGACAGGAGCAGCTTATTGGCCTTTCAAAGATTTCTCTACTCCGATACGTCCCGAAAATCCGGTACCGTATATGAATCAGAAAGGGGTTGTAGAGCGTGACTTTACGAAGAAAGAAAGTTACTATGTATTCCAGTCTTATTGGACAGAGAAGCCCATGATACATATATATGGGTACAGCTGGCCGGTGCGTTGGGGAAATGCGGGTGAGGAGAAAGAGATACTGGTTTATTCAAACTGCCCTTCAGTAGAACTTTTCGTCAATGGAGTGAGCCGGGGAATAAAGAAACGTAATAGTCAGGACTTTCCTGCTGCCGGACTACGTTGGAATGTACCTTTGAATGTCGGAAAGAATACGGTTAAGGCTGTTTCTACCGGTAAGGAAAGCATCACAGACGAAATATCTTTTGAGTATCAAACGGAGAAGTGGGGGGCAGAGGCTACTATACAACTTACTGCGACACCTTGTGGAGATAATATGTTTGAGGTATCAGCACAGTTATTGGATACCAATGGAGTTCGCTGCCTGGACTCCCGTATGTTCGTTCATTTTGAAATAGCAGGCGATGGTGAGTTGATACAAAATCAAGGTACTGCCATGGGATCGCGCAAAGTGCAGGCATGTAATGGACGTGCAGGTATCCGCGTTCGCCAACCCAAAGGAAAATCCGTTGTTGCGGTGAAAGCCGAAGGTATTCCTACAGTAACGTTGTTAATTGAAAATTGAAAGTTGAAAGTTGAAAGTTGCTGCGCTGTCATGCTGTATAGTAACTTTCAACTCTATAAGACTTTCAATTAAACGACAACGCGCTGCATAGTAATTTTTAATTTTCAATTTTCAATTCAATGAGTAAATTTCAGAACCTAATTTGTGGAGGGGCCTTTATTGTCTTCTTTGTTACAGGGGCATTGGCACAAACCAAACTCCCGCCTGCCTGGCAATCCAGTCTGGTAAAGATAACCGATGCGGGAGAACTTACCTATTATCCCGATAAAGAAGGAAATACAATTCCGGATTTCAGCCGTGTAGGTTATCATCACGGAGATAAGAGCATTCCGGCTTATCCGGCTACAATAATCGTTTCGCCGGTAGCGAATGGAGATAGCCGTAACGTCATCCAGAAGGCTATTGACAAAGTTTCGCAAATGAAGCCCGATAAGGATGGACACCGGGGTACAGTTTTGCTGAAACGGGGTGTCTATAAAATCTCTGAGAGCATTCTTATTACTACCGGTGGGGTTGTATTAGAAGGAGAGGGAGAAAATGTGAATGAAACGCGTCTTCTGGCTACAGGGAAGAAGCGGTATTCGTTGATCAAAGTATCCGGTACGGGAAGAGCGAAAGAAGTGCCGGGCACGCGGGTGAAGATTACAGACGCATTCGTTCCTGTCGGTACTCATTCGTTCCGGGTTTCTTCGGGTAAGGAGATCGCATTATGCTTTATCGTCCCGGTACTTCACAGTGGATACACGACCTTAAAATGGACCAGATTGTAGAACGTAAAGGTACCCGTCAATGGACTCCTGAAGAGTACAATCTTGCTTTTGAACGTGAGATAACCAAAGTAGAAGGCGACCGTATTTATATTGATAATCCTGTTGTGATGCAGATGGATGCCAAATATGGTGGCGGTGAGATTTATAAGTATACATTTGACGGACGCATCGGTGAGGTAGGAGTCAGCAATCTTTGTCTTGAGTCTGAGTTTGAAAACTATGAGGACAACCAGCATGGCTGGATCGGTGTGGAGTTTGATAAAGTGGAAAATTGTTGGGCACGCAATATAACTTGCCGTTACCTGGGCTATGCAGCTGTTAGTTGTGAGCCGATGGCTAAGAACGTAACGGTATCCAACAGCCGTTGTCTTGAAGCAAAATCACTTATTACGGGTGGTTTCCGCTATGGTTTCAATAACTGGGGGCAGCAGAATCTCTTTATGAATTGCCAGAGTTCCGAAGGACGTCACGACTATGTGACCGGGGCACGTGTTTGCGGTCCGAATGTGTTTTATAATTGTTCCGCTTCCCAGACATTTGCAGATATAGGTCCGCATCACCGTTGGGCAGTGGGTACTCTTTATGACAATATTATCACCGACGGAGAAATAAATGTTCAGGACCGGGGACAGATGGGAAGCGGACATGGTTGGGCCGGTGTCACACAAGTATTATGGAACTGCCGGTGCGCCGTGCTGCTATACAAAACCCCTGGGTTTCCGGAAACAATTATAGTATCGGAACAAAGGGAGAGAAAGTACCCGGACATTTCAAAGATCGTCCCGAAGGTATATGGGAAGGACAGAATGAGATTAATATTTTCCCTCGCTCTTTGTATGTGGCCCAGCTTATGGCAAGACAAAAAGGGGCGGATTTGCGGATATTGACTAAGTAAAAACTCACCACAGAGTATACAAAGGTTACAGAGTTTTATTACTTTTGCAATCGAATATACAATCCTCGGTGCCTTTGCGTACTCTGTGATGAAATTGAACGAATTGTCATGTTAACCTCTTATTTTCAAACCCTATGAACAAACAAGCCTTTCTATCCTTTATCATTCTGTGTGGGATTACTGTGACTCTTGGTGCCCAGACTACTGCTTATCGTTTGGAGAACCCTTTCTTGGTCCGTACGCTTGAAGTGAACAATGGTGTTCTGGCCACTCAGTCTATCTACAATAAACTTTCCGGGAAAATGCTGACGCCTCTTTCGTGTGAAGAGTTTGCCTTGCGCATTTCAGAGGGTACTGATAAAGAAGGTACCGGCCGGACATTGACTGCTAAAGATTTTACAGTACTTTCTGTTTCCGACTACGTCCTTATGTCAAACAAAAAAGGTCATGGTTACAGGTTTGTACTTAATAATAAAAAAGAGGAACTTTCGGTGACGATCAGTTATGAATTAGCGGAGGATGAATCTTTTTGCCATAAGTATTTGCAGATACGTTCCGGCAAGGATGTTACATTGGAACGGGTTGATGTGGAGTCTATCTCTTTTGCTGATGCCCGGCAAAACTATACTACAAAAGAAATTACGGCTCAGGGGGCTGCCCGCTGGAAACCGGGTCTGGGACAACCTCTTTATACAACAGAAACGGCTACCTATTGGGGAATCGAATTTCCTGCGGCAACCAATCTGGTAACGGATCAGAAAATGTCCTGTGGCTATCTTCGTGGTTGCGGACTTTCTAAAGGCGAAGAGTATACAACCTATAAGAGCGTGGTTGGCGTGGCCGATGATCCGGCTTATCTTGATGATGCCTTTTACGCTTATATCAATAAAATAAGAAAACGTCCGCTTCGCTTGCAGATTCAGTACAACAGTTGGTTTGATTTTGGAAAGAGTGTTTCGGCCCGAACGTTTACAGCCAGTGTGCGTAAAGTGAACAATGAACTGGTGCTTGAACGGGGGTGTACACCTTTGAATGCCTATGTTATTGATGATGGGTGGCAACATGCCGACCCGGCGACTGCCGATTGGTCGGGAAAGGTTTGGACGGTGAATTCCAAGTTCTCTTCCGATTTTTCCGAAAGCCGGCAAGTAGTGAAGGAAGCTAATTCTAATCTTGGGCTTTGGCTAAGTCCGGCTTCCATTTTAGGTGGATTGAAAATGGTTCCTAAAATGCGTGAATATGGTTATGAATCTCTCTCTTATGGTATGTCCATGACGGGAGCTGTATATATGCAGAAGCTTGAAGACCGGGTTGTGGAGCTTGCTTCCGGAGGTGTTTCTTATTTTAAATTTGACGGACTGTTCGGACATCTTAATATCCGTGATTTTGAGTTACAGGGAAGAGGCACGGCAGCTATGCCACAGCTTGGGCTTGAAGGCTTTTCTTCCAATGACGAGCGCTTGAATGACTCCCGGTATGACGAACTGAAACTTTATTACCTGACTGCCGGAACAGAACGTCTGATGAAGATCTTTAATCGTTTGGGAGAAGTGAATCCGGATATTTTTATTGCTATTACAAACGGGGCTTATCTTAGTCCATGGTGGTTGCAATACGTCGATGTGGTTTGGCTGATTAATGCCGGAGATGCTGCGAAAGGAAATAATCGTAACGGGGAGTTGGTATATCGTGATAATGTTTATCATCAGATATGGAAAGAAGAGAATACGAAGTTTCCGATGAACTCAGTTTTCAATCATGAACCGAAGAAAACAGGTCCGGATGAAACACCGGAGGCTTTCCGTGATTATTTGTATATGAATCTTAGCCGGGGTACTGGTTTTATTGAGCTGTATATCAAGACAGAAAAATTGTCTTATTCTGATTGGGACATTTTGGCCGATGGCTTGAAATGGGCTCAAAAAGTATTTCCGCTTTTCCATAATGTCCGTATGCACGGTGGTTCGCCTCGTGACAATGAAGTGTACGGCTACAGTGCCTGGAATAAGACTCAGGGATATCTTTCTTTTCACAATCCTTCGGAAAAGGAGCAAACTTATAATGTGATGCTTGACCGTAGTTTAGGATTATTGCCCGAAACGGATATGGTTTATCATGTTTCATCTCCTTTAGGAAGTGTGGGCAGTAGAGTGAAAGCCTCGTATCGTTATGGTGATATGCTATCGCTGACTTTGAAACCCGGAGAGATTACAGTGCTTGATTTTACTAACCTTGCCTCCAGCTTTTCCAGTTTGGGAAATGAAGGCATATCTTCAATTTGTGACTGATGAATAAAATTAAAAGTTTTTTTGTATTGTTGTTTTTTCTATGTTCTTTATCTGTTTCGGGTAAGGACAAGCGTGTCAAAGCCGTTTATGATCTGATAGAGCGGGTAACTCCCGGTTACTCTTCGCAATACCGGTTGGAGTTGATAGCTCCCGATAATGGTTCTGATGTCTACGAGGTAGACGGCAACGGCAAACAAGTGATTCTTCGAGGTAACACGTCCGTTGCGCTGGCTACTGCCTTTAACTGGTATTTGAAGTATACTTGTCAGGCGCATGTTTCTTGGTTTGGTAATCAGCTCCAGCTTCCTAAAAAATTGCCTCAGCCTCTTGCAAAGGAGCGCCGTCTCATCAACGGCCGTTATCGTGTGTACATGAACTATTGTACTGTGAGCTATACTGCTGCCTGGTGGAATTGGGAACGTTGGCAAAGGGAACTTGACTTTATGGCGATGAACTCCATCAATATGCCTCTTTTTACTATTGGGTTGGATGCTGTGTGGTATAACACCCTGTTGCGTTTCAATTTCACTGATAAAGAAGCGCGTGCTTTCCTGGCTGGTCCCGGACATGCAGCTTGGCAATGGATGCAAAACCTTCAAAGTTATGGTGGACCCCTTCCGAAAACTGTGATTGATAAACATGCCGCATTGGGTAAAAAAATTATTTCACGGCAGCTGGAGTTGGGAATGCAACCTATTCAGCAGGGCTTCTCCGGTTACGTACCTCGTGAGTTGAAAGAGAAGTATCCCACAGCGAATATTAACCAGCAACGCTCCTGGTGTGGTTTCAAAGGAGCTGCCCAGTTGGACCCTACTGATTCGTTGTTTACCCGTATGGGACGTGCTTTCCTTGAAGAACAGGCCCGATTGTTTGGTGCACACGGAGTTTATGCTGCCGATCCGTTCCACGAAAGTGCTCCTCCGATAGATACTCCTGAATATTTGAAAGCCGTAGGAGAAAGAATTCATCATCTTTTCCGTGATTTCGATCCGCATAGTACTTGGGCCATGCAATCGTGGAGTTTGCGTGAAGATATTGTAAAGGCCGTTCCAAAAGACGCTTTGTTGATTCTTGACCTGAACGGTAAAAGTACTTCAAAAGCCCTGTTTTGGGGATATTCTACGGTAGTAGGCAATCTGCATAATTTTGGTGGACGTATCAATATGCACGGTGATTTGAAACTTTTGGCCTCCAACCAATACAGTAAGGCAAAACGGTTGAATCCTGCTGTTTGCGGATCAGGTTTATTTATGGAAGCCATTGAGCAGAATCCGGTATATTATGAACTGGCTTTTGAAATGCCCTGTCATACTGATAGTATCAACCTGCAAGCATGGCTGAAACAGTATGCTACCCGTCGTTATGGTGCCTTTTCGCCGGCGGCACAGGAGGCGTGGTTGTTGTTGCTTAACGGTCCGTATCGTCGGGGTACGAATGGTACTGAAAAGAGTTCGATCGTAGCTGCCCGTCCTGCGTTGGACGTAAAGAAATCTGGTCCGAATGCTGCTCTTGAGATACCTTATGATCCCACATTGGTGATTCGTGCCCAAAGCCTGTTGCTCAAAGATATAGATAAGTTGTCTGTTTCCCGACCTTATCGTTTCGATATCGTGGATGTGCAACGGCAGCTGATGACTAATCTCGGTCAGCTTATACATCGTCAAGCGGCAGAAGCTTTCAGGAAGAAAGATCAGCGTGCTTTTACACTTCATTCCGGGCGATTCCTTGAAATGTTGGCTGATATGGATAAGTTGCTTCGTACCCGCAGTGAGTACAGCTTTGATCGTTGGCTGACGGAAGCCCGTAGTTGGGGAGATACTGACGAGGAGAAGAATTTGATGGAACGTGATGCCACTTCTTTGGTCACTATTTGGGGGGCTGACGGTGATCCGCGTATCTTTGATTATTCCTGGCGAGAGTGGTCGGGTTTGATCAGTGGCTATTATCTCCCGCGTTGGCAGAAATTCTATGCCATGCTGCAACAACATCTTGATGCGGGTACTTCATATGAAGAAGCCGGTTTACCATTGATTTATGGTCGGGAGGCTTTCCGGGCCAATGATTTCTATAACGGTCTGGCAGAGTGGGAGCTTGCATATGTTGATACTTATGGTAAGGCACGTACTCCGATTACTGAAGGTGATGAAATTATCATGGTAAAACAGCTTTTTGACAAGTATCTCAAACTCTCTCAGGAGTATTATGCCGGAGGAGTGAAGGTTGCGGAAAAATCTTCGGGAGAAAAGACTTACGAAAATCTGGGAGAAGATTGACATTTTGACAAACTGACAAAGTGTATTTTCTATATCCTTTTTATAACGTTGTAGCAGAGCAGAATTCTGGTTTATAGAATTGAAGGCATTGTAGGTGCGTTGTGAGAACGCATAAAGTTTGTACTTGGATTATTTCAGTGTTAGAATGAAATGCTTTCTTTTTTGTAGCTGTCTTTATGATTGTAGATAGTTAAAGCCGGGTTTGTTCTGCTACTTTCTTTTTGTTGCTTACCTGTGTTCTACTAAGAAAAAACAAACGTTTCCGGTAAGAAACATGCATTTCTTACCGGAAACGTTTGTTTAGATGAATATTTATGTGGATTTTCCTTGTAAAGTTTTCTCAGAAGAGTGTTTTTAATAGAAAGGTTCGTTAGTCAATCTTTTGTATTACTGTCTTTTTTTTTCTGAAAAGTGGTGGATTTACGATCATTCTTTTCTTCTTGTTTTTACTTTTTATGTTTCTCTTCGTGTGGTAAACGTTCGTATACCTGAAAGTCACCTAAATAGAGATGTTCGTCTTTGATACCATTTTTAGGCCGGTCATCAAGATTTTCCATTCTGCCTCCCAGGCTACGGTAGATACCAAACTTATTGCGGATATTGGTTGCTCCGCTACGCCAAAGATCTATATCGTCAAAACATTGATTCATCAGTATTTTTCCGTCACTGATACGGGTAATCCTTATACGAAAGGAACCGTGGTCTGTATAGTGCATTTCAGTTTCCACCTGTACCCATTCATCTTCAAACTCTTTAAGAGGAATATTGTCGATAAGGACTCCTTTAGTACTTGCTCTTGTATCACCTGTGTGAATGACTTGCATTCGTCGGTTAGTGCCGTCCGCATCGCAACGTGGTGTGATGGTGATAAGCGGTGCACCGTTATTGCCCTCCTGAGCTTTGAGCTGGTGGATATGGCAGAATGAAGTGGAAGGACGGAATCCTTTGGGTATTTTGAATTTCCATTTTAGCTGTTGCCATTTATCCCAGTTACCGTTTAGTTTTTGCCATGCGGGCGAAGTCTGGCTTTTCATTTCATTACGCTGGCGGTCTTTCAGTGATCCGCGGTCACCGTCAAGGAACTCTCCTGCGTGGTTGGTGAATTTGAAAACATATTGTTTCAATACATCATCATATACCACTTCGGCATGTACTCCTGTGTGATGGTCTTTGAACGATGAGTTGGGATGTTCACTATAATCCCATCCCAACCGGCGCATATATTGGTGGATGGCATTGTAATCTTTGCCAACAAGACTCTCGTCGGCCTGCATACTTCCTTGCAAAGTATATACGATGGAATCCTTTTCCGGAACGGAGTTTCTGAAAACCTCTCCGGCATAGCAAGGCAGATTGGGAGTAAGGTACATACACACTGCTGCAAGCGGATAGATAAGTGATTGTTTCTTCATAATATTCTATTCATATAAGATAAATTAATGATGCAAATATATCTCTTAATTCTTTCCGTTATTTCGGACTGATACGCTTCGGGATAATATTGATAACGATTGATACAATAGTTCAAGCCTTTTGAAGGATTATCCCTTACATTTGTCACAATAATACAAAATACTTATATTATGAAATACAAACAAATTCTTTCTTTTTTCGCAGGCGCTTGCCTGATGTTTTCTTCTTTACAAGCACAAGAGTATAATCTCACTAAATTTCCAAAAGGTTCTACTCCTCTTGAAGTAGGTAATCGGATCGCTAATAAGTTTATTGTCACTCCGCATACCCGTTTCGGAAATCCGAGGGCGGAGAAAGCTCCTAATTATATCACGTATCCCGACGCTTGTGCGTGGTTGGGTGCTCTTTGGTTTGGTAAAGTTACCAAAAACGAACCTTTACTTGATAAACTTAA
>OATJ01000751.1_pt1 | contig 16096 bp, 15 predicted proteins | sample 1516661 | NCBI WGS metagenome assembly OATJ01 (sample SAMEA2579951, study PRJEB22360) | human gut metagenome
TCCACCAGCGCCCCCCAGCGCGGGCCGCCTGCGGGTCCCCGCCGATGCACTGGAGAAAAAGCCTGCCAGAGTGATGGCCACCTGGATGGTGGACAGGAACACCGTAGAGTCCTTCATCAGGCGCTCTATGAGCGCTGCGTTTTTGTTTCCCTGCTCGGACAGGCGGTGTATCTTGTTCTTGTTGACAGATACCACTGCCATCTCGGAGCCTGCAAAGAATGCATTGATTAATGTCAGAATAACTAAGATTGTGATTTGGAATAAAATATTGGCCGCTTCAGGGTCAGATTCCATGGTAAATGATTCCTCCTTCATATTACATAGATTGATTTGTTTCAAAGACTATTATACATAAAGATTGGGGAAATGTCAGCTAAAGATTCCATTAAGATGCAGACCCGCCCAAAAGGGCGGATCACTCCAGGGGCTGTATGTAAAAATTCCCCACCACATCGCTGGAATTGATAACGTTTACAAATGTATCCGGATACTGTTCCCGTATCCGCTTCTTCATTTTCCTCACATCACTGTCCGAGAGCACGGTATAAATCATGTATTTTTTATTGGCTGAGTAGGAGCCGAAGCCCTTTAAAATCGTGCTGCTGTGGTTGGTCAGCTCCAGCAGGTCCGCGGACACGGCCGCCGGGTTATCTGTCACAATAAGAAGCGTCTTTTTCTTATATTTCTTATAAAAGGTATTGATAACCTGGGTATTGCAGAACTGGAAAATAATGGAGTACAGCGCCTTATCCATTCCGAAAATGGTTCCCGATATCAGTATGATGACCGCGCTGAACAAAAGCATGTAGTTGAAGGTGGATACCTTGTATTTTGCCGACAGAGACATGGCGATAAAGTCCGTTCCGCCGCCGCAGGCCCTGCTGTTGAGAACCAGGCTCATCCCCAGGCCGTTTATGATGCCACCGAAGACTGATATCAGCAGGATATCCCCGGTGATGGGAACCACAGGCAGCTCATCCACCAGGATTGACACGGTCAGCAGGCAGATACAGGACAGGATTGTAAATTTCTTACCCACCAGCCGGTATGCGAACACAGCCGGAACTGCATTAAAAAGTACATTCAGTAATGTAAATGATATCTGGACATCATAAAAACTGAGACTGATTCTCTGGATCAGCTTGGCCAGTCCGGTAAACCCTCCCGGCACCAGCTCTCCCTGCTCCACAAAGGTATTCATGTTGACAGCTACAATCAGGCTTCCCAGCAGGATACATAGGAAGGCCAACCCGTCCTTCCATCTCCTGTTTTTGTTCTGCCGCTTCATATTCTCCTGATACAATTCAGACATCATCTGTCCGTCTCCCATATGCCCGCCCCCTTCTCTTACATAATTACCTGCGTCCTATCCTCTGGCAAACTGCGCATTGTAAATATCCGCGTAAAAACCATGCATGCCCAGAAGCTCCTCATGCTTACCCTTTTCCACAATCTTACCGTCCCGCATGACCAGAATCACGTCTGCCTCCCGGATGGTGGACAATCGGTGGGCCACTATGAAGCTGGTTCTGCCCTCCATCATCTGCGCAAAGGCCTTCTGCACCTTAATCTCTGTCCTGGTGTCAATGGAGGATGTGGCCTCGTCCAGTATGAGCATGGGAGGAAGGCACAGCATAACCCTGGCAATACAGAGAAGCTGTTTCTGTCCCTGGGACAGGTTCCCTCCGTCCTCACTGATAACAGTGGCATATCCATCCGGCATCCGCATGATAAATCCATGGGCATGGGCCTGTCTGGCTGCCTGGATAATCTCTTCCTCAGTGGCATTTGGATGGCCGTAGGCTATATTGTCCCGGATGGTGCCTGATTTAAGCCATGTGTCCTGCAGCACCATACCGTAGCTGGTCCGCAGGCTCTCCCTGGTCACATCGCGGATGTCGGTTCCCTCCACCTTGATGGCTCCGGAATCCACGTCGTAAAAACGCATCAGCAGGTTGATGATGGTGGTCTTGCCGCAGCCGGTAGGTCCCACAATGGCAACCCTCTGTCCGGGCTGTACCGACAGGTTAAAATCCTCAATCAGCTTTTTCTCAGGCGTGTAGGAGAAGCAGACCTGCTCCAAATCCACACTGCCCTTTGCGCCGCGCAGTACCGTTGCGTCCTCCCTGTCCTCTATCATGGTTTTCTCATCAATCAGCTCAAACACCCGGGCAGCGGACGCCAGGGCATTCTGCAGCTCTGTCACCACCCCTGATATCTCATTAAAGGGCTTTGTGTACTGGTTGGCGTAGCTGAGGAAACTGGTCAGCTGTCCCACGGTAATGAACCCCCAGATAGCCCCATAGGCTCCCGTGATGCCCACGGCAGCATAGACCAGGCTGTTAACAAAGCGGGTGGCCGGATTGGTAATGGATGAGAAAAAGGTCGCCCTCAGGCTGTATCCGGCCAGACGTTCATTAATCTCCTCAAACTGCTTCTGTGCCTCTTCCTGGTGTCCGAAGGCCTGGACCACCTTCATATTGCCCAGCATCTCATCGGTCAGGGAGGTCAGCTCGCCCCTGGTCTCTGACTGCTTCCGGAACATGACAAACGTCTTTTTAGCGATAAAGCTGGCCACAAACAGGGATATGGGCGTCAGCACCACCACCACAGCCGTGATGGCGGGCTGGATGGAAAGCATGAACAGCAGCGTTCCCGCTATGGTCAGAACGCCTGTAAACAGCTGGGTAAATCCCATGAGAAGGCCTTCTGAAAACTGGTCTATGTCCGCGATAATCCGGCTTATGATATCTCCGGATGGGTGCACATCTATATAGCTTAACGGCATCACCTCCAGCTGGTTAAAGGCCCTGGTCCGGATATCCTTCACAACCCGGTAGGTGATGATGTTGTTGATAGTGAGGTTCCTTGCTTAAAGCAATTAATTGATTGTTGTTGATATGGTTCATAAGCCATTGGGATACGGACGTAACAGCCACTGCTCCCAATATTGTTATAAGGATTCCCTTTAACCCTGCAAAATCCACATGTCCGGCCGAGACAATGCGGTCCACGGCGCGGCCTGTCAGAATCGGCACATACAGAGTAAGGGCCACTGTGATAAGGGCCAGAAACAGAGACAGGATGACGCTCCACTTGTACTGGCTGATATATTTAAGAATCCGTTTCAGGGTCTCCCTGCTCCTGTTCTTGTCCAATGCATTCTTCTTACTGCTCATCCCGTTCCACCTCCTCCTTTGAAAGCTGTGACAGACAAATCTCCCTGTATACCTGGCAGTCCTTAAGAAGCTCCTTATGGGTGCCCATGCCTGCCAGACGACCCTCGTCCAGCACCAGGATAGTGTCAGCGCTCTTAATGGTAGTGGCCCGCTGTGATACAATGAATACGGTCATATCCCCGGTGTTCTCCCGGATAGCCTTTCTCAGCCTGGCATCCGTGGCAAAGTCCAGGGCCGAAGCGCTGTCGTCCATAATCAGGATTTCCGGCCTCCTCACCAGGGCCCTGGCTATGGTCAGCCTCTGGCGCTGTCCTCCTGAGAGGTTATGGCCTCCCTGGTCAATGTAAAGATCCAGTCCCTCGCCCTTGGAGTCCACGAACTCCCGGGCCTGGGCCGTATCCAGAGCCCGGTAGATTTCCTCATCCGACGCGTCCTGTTTTCCCCAGCGCATATTGTCCCGCAGCGTTCCCTTAAACAGTACGGACTTCTGCGGCACCACTCCGGTTTTATCCCGCAGCTCATCCAGAGAATATTCCCTTACATCTGTCCCGTCCACCAGGACCTGCCCTGAGGCGGCATCGTAAAATCGGGGAATCAGGTTCACCAGGGTGGATTTACCGGACCCGGTTCCGCCTATGACGCCTATGGTCTGTCCTGCCATGGCACAAAAGGAAATATCCTTTAAGGCCGGCTCCTTTGCCCCCGCATACACGAATTCCATATCTTTAAACTCTACCTTGGGAATCCGTAATCCGGGATTCTGAGAACCGGGATTCTGGGGACCGGGATTCTGCGGGCCGGAATTCTGAGAACCGGAATTCTGAGAACCGGGTTTCCGGGAGCCGGACCTCCCCTTGTCCTCAATGCTGCTCTCCACCTTAAATATGCTGTCCACCCGGTTCATGCAGGCAACTGCCTTGGATATAATAATAATCAGGTTTGCCATCTTTATGAGCTCTACCAGAATCTGGGACATGTAATTTACCAGGGCAATCACCTTTCCCTGGGTAATAATACCGCTGTCCGCCTGTTCCGCTCCCACCCATATGACGGCCACCACGGCTATGTTTATGATGACATAGGTCACAGGGTTTAACAGGGCGGATATCTTTCCCACAAACACCTGCATCCTGACCAGGTTTCCGTTTTCCCGGTCAAATTTCTCCGTCTCGCTTTTCTGTCTGTTAAAGGCGCGGATGACACGGACCCCCAGCAGGTTTTCCCTGGTGGTTAACAGCACCTTGTCCAGCTGTCTCTGCACGGATTTGTAGAGCGGCATGCTGACTGCCATGATGCCGAACACCACTACGCAGAGCACCGGTATGGTGACCACAAAAACAAAGGCCGAGCGCACATCCACGGTAAAGGCCATAACCATGGCGCCAAATACTACGAAGGGTGAGCGGAGCAGAAGGCGCAGCGTCATGTTGATGCCGCTCTGCACCTGGTTGATGTCGCTGGTCATCCTTGTTATCAGTGTGGACGTGCCCACTGTGTCTATCTCCGTGTAGGACAATCTTCCTATATGGGAAAACAGATCATTGCGCAGGGAGGTGGCTGCCCCCGTGGCTGCCTTGGCGGCAAAATACTGGGCTGTCAGGGAGCATGCCAGGCCAATCAGGGCCAGCAGCACCAGAACGCCTCCCATTTTAAGAATATATCCGCTGTCCCTGCCCCGTATGCCCACATCCACCATACGGGCCACCACCAGGGGCACAAACAGCTCAAAGCTGGCCTCCAGCATCTTAAACAGCGGGCCCAGTATGCTTTCTAGCTTGTAATCCTTCATATAGCTGAACAATCGTTTCATAATTGTCTTTCACTCCTCTGCCGGAATCCATTGTATTTTTTCACACTGCCTGGTATTATAACATAGAATCAACCATATATAAAATATTGTTTTTATATATATGATATACGTTTAACGAATAGGAGGATTCCGGTCTTGAATCTGAAACAGATGGAATATTTTACTGCCATTGTCAATGAGGGGAGCATATCGGCGGCAGCCAAGGCGCTCCACATTTCCCAGCCTCCCCTCAGCACCCAGATGAAGCTTTTGGAGGAGGAACTGGGGCTGACCCTGTTCCAGCGCGGCTCACGAAGCATCCTGCTGACAGATGCGGGCAAGGTCCTCTACGAACGGGCCCAGGGCATCCTGGACATGACAGGGGCTGTGCTGGAGGAACTGGAACAGATGGGGCAGGGACTTCTGGGCTCCCTGCGCCTGGGTATGATTTCTTCCGTGGAAACCGAACCCATCATAGGAAAGATTGCCGCCTTCCGCCAGAAGCATCCCGGGGTGAAATTCCGCATCTACGAGGGTAATACATATCAGCTCCTGGACAAGCTGAATACCGGAATCATCGAGGCCGCCATTGTGCGCAGCCCTTTTCCCGAGGAACCCTATGACTGCTTTTATCTGTCCGGGGAAATCATGATGGCTGTGGGGGAACGCTGCTTCTTTCCCCGTCCCGGGGCGGATACTATTTCCCTTAAGGAACTGTGCTCCTGTCCCCTGGTTGTGTACCGCAGATGGGAAGGGGTGTTAAACCGCCTGTTTGCACCGGACAGCCCGGATTATCTGTGCATCAACGACGATGCCCGGACCAGCCTTACATGGGCGGAGACAGGCAGCGGCGTTGCTGTGGTGCCGGCCTCTATCGCCAGGTGCGTCCGGCCGGACATTCTCATGAAGCCTCTGGATACCCGTGACTTCACCAGCCGGATTACGCTGGTTTGCCGGAAGAACGGACCCCTGTCGGCTGTGATGAAGGAGTTTCTGGATTACTTTACAGGCCGGCTTCCCCTTTCCTGACAGAACCGCCTCACTGTTCCACCAAAAAAACAAAAACAGCCCGCCCCTTATCCAAAGAGCAGGCATAATCCGGTCATTCCTTCGTTTCCCCGGGAAACAGTTCCTTCCAGAAATAGTTGATTTCCGCCCCGAAGAACAGGATGCACATGCAGAAATAAAGCCACAGAAGCAGCAGCACAATGGCGGTAAGGCTTCCGTACATATAGGAGTAATTCTTCCCCCCTATATGGCTGAAATACAGGGAAAAGGCAAAGGAGAAGGCCATCCATCCAACGGTGGAGAACACGGCTCCCGGAAGCTGGTCCCTGAGCTTCAGCCTCTTATCCGGCACAAAGGTATAGATTCCCAGGAAAAATATAATCAGTATCATTAACGCCCACAGAGCCCTGAAATTGATGATGTGGGTGGTCACATCTGCTATGATGGGAAACCGGCTCACCATAAACGCCTGAATCATATTGCCGAACACCAGCAGGCCCAGGGACAGAATGCACACCAGGATAAACACAATGGTGTATCCTGAGCAAATCAGCCTGTTAATCACATACCAGCGCTTTTCCCCGTGGCCGTTCACACGGTTTAAGCCCCTGGCCACGCTGAACATGCCGCGGCCTGCGGACCACAGGGCTGTAACAGCTGTGACGGAAATCATGGTTGCCGGGGATTTTAAGGACAGGTCATTGACCACCCGGAAGGCCAGGGACTTGTAATCCACCGGCACCAGGCCCACAATCAGTTCCATGAACCTGGCGTTGCTGATGCTGGGAATCATCTGGACCGCTGTCAGCAGCAGCATGATAAAGGGCACCACGGAGAGTATGATAAAAAATGAGACCTGGGCCGCGTAGACCGTCATCTCATCCTCAGCAAATTTATCATATACCCGTTTTCCTGCCACAATTATCCCAAACATAAAACCTCCACTGCTGTTAATATATTTCCCTGAAACTGCCCTCTTCAATCACCGGAATGTCTTCTGCTTCCATATGTTCAATGTGTATGAACCTTCCCTGCTCCAGATTCCTTAAGAATCGCCCAATCGCCAGCGGTTCTCCCTGGACCTCCATCTCCACATCGCCGTTCCACAGATTCTTCACCCACCCGGTAAGGCCCAGGGGGCGGGCCAGGTAACAGGAGGTGTACCTGAAGCCCACCCCCTGTACCCTGCCGGAAAATATAATATGTTTCCTGACTTTTTTCATACAAATATCACCCAATCACATTTCGGGGAGTTCCATCCAGATAGTTTACCACATTGTCAAACACAATAACAGCCCGTTTCACCAGGGCTTCCTTGGTGGCAAATGCCACATGTGGCGTCACAATGGTATTGGGCGCCGAAAACAGCGGGTGGTCCTTTCTGACCGGAGGCTCGTTTTCAAACACATCAATGCAGGCGCCTGCAATCCTGCCCTCCTTCAGGGCCCCGGCCAGCGCATCGCTGTCCACCACAGGCCCTCTGGCCGTGTTGATGAGCACTGCGTTCTTCTTCATCAATCCGATGCGCTTCTCATTCATCAGTCCCCTGGTCTCCTCAGTAAGAGGGGTGTGGAGGGAAACCACGTCGCTTTCTGCCAGCAGTGTCTCCAGATCCACATAGCGCACGCCTGGCACATCCTTGACTGTTCTGCTGTAAGCCAATACCCTGCATCCAAATGCCTGGGCTATGGCTGCCACACGAAGGCCGATGGCCCCGGTTCCCACCACGCCAAACGTCTTGCCTTCCAGTTCAAATCCTACCAGTCCGTCCTTGGTGCCCTCCTCCCGGCAGACCTTGTCGCAGGGAATCACGTTTCTGTACAGGCTGATTAACATGCCGAACACCAGATCCGCCACAGCGCAGGTGGAATATCCGGCGCAGTTGCATACCACGACACCGTTCTTTTTGCACACATCCATGGCGATGTGGTCCACGCCTGTAAATGCCACAGCCAGAAGCTTTAAGTTTCTGCATCCTTCTATGACCTGGGCATTCAGAGGCAGATTGGATACCACAATGATTTCAGCATCCTTTCCCCTCTCTATCAGCTCTGCGGTGTCCGTTGTCTTTGTGTTGTAATACACAATCTCCACCCTGTCCCCAAGGGACTCCTTTGCCATAGCTAAAAGCTTTCCTTCTTCCACTCCCAGCGGCTCGATGATTACCATTTTCATTGCATTTTCCTCCGTATCCTGTTGTCAGCTCCCCTTTTTGGGATGTCCTGACTTTTTATGCTATCCATTATATAGCAGGGGGCAGGCTTTTACAAGACATAAGGAATCAAAGAAATGGACAGAACCGGGAATAATTTAAAAAAAGACAGAAAAACGGACGGGTACGAACCTATATTTATGTCCGTCCCGTCCATTCTCTTGATTCCTGTTTATATGTTCCCGCTTCTATTTAAGCTCCACCAGAACCTCAATCTCACAAGCGATTCCTCCCGGAAGGGCGTTGGTTCCAATGGCGGAACGCGCCGGAAGTCCTGCTTCCTCACCGAACAGCTCGGCAATCAGATTGGAGCCCCCGTTAACCACCTGGGGCTGCATCCCAAAGTCATCTGCGCTGTTCACAAAAGCCAGAACCTTCACGAATCTCTTGATTCGGTTCAAATCCCCGGTCTTTTCATTTAAATTTGCCAGCAGATTCAACACGCAGTTATATGCCGCTTTCTGGCCATCCTCCACTGTCAGGTCCTTTCCCAGTTTGCCCACTACCGTATTGCCGTTTCCCAGATCCGGACCGCAGCCTGAGCAATAGAGAAATTTCTCCCCCAGCTCCTGGACCGGTGTATAAACGCCTCCCTTGGCAGGCGGCTGCGGCAAAGTGATTCCTTTTTCTTTTAAAACCTCGTATACGTTTCTCATCTTCATCTCTCCTTATTTATATGTAATTTGTTTTATACAGAATCCTGTCTATGATTCTCTCATACAGGCTCACAGCATCCCGAACCTGCTTTTCCCAGGTAAATTCCCCCACTGTATGGGCCTGGGCAATATCTCCGGGACCGCAGATAACGGTCTGGATTCCCTCTTTTGCCAGGAAACACTGTTCACAGGATGCATCAAAGGGCTGTGGTTCTGATTTGATTCCAAACAGGTGTTCCCGTTCCTCAAGGCACAGCTTCACAAACCGGTCATCCTGTGGAATCTCCCCGCCGGGCATATAAAAATGCAGCGTCCTCTGGAAGCCGTCAATGCCGGCCTGTTCAAAACCTTTGTCCAAAAACTGCCCCACCTGTTCATGGTCCATACCCGGGTGAATCCTGAAGTCCAGGAGAAGGCGTACATTTCCCGGCACCACATTGTCCTTCTCATACCCCTCCATCATGGTAACCGCAATGCTGGGAGGCGGGAGAACCGGGTGTGTGATATGGCGCAGCGTTTCATTCATATCCTTTACCGCCCGGACTGCCCTGCATGCCTTCGTCACAGCGTCCTCCTCCCCGGCCGGGAGGGCCGCATGCCTGGGGGCTCCCTTTACATCAATATAATCCCTGGATACTCCACGGTGGGCAACCGCCACCTCCAGCCGGGTGGGCTCTCCTATGATGGCATAATCGCTTCTCTCATGGGTCTTTAGATAACTCAGTGTACCCAGATTGGAGCACTCCTCATCCGCCACAAATAAAAGCTTCAGTTTCCCCTTCATGGGCTCTTTCCTGGCGGCGCAGCGCATGGCGGCTTCGCACATGGCAGCTATCCCGCCTTTCATGTCGCAGGTTCCCCTGCCGTAAAGCTTTCCATCCTTTTCTTCCATGGAAAAGGGACTGCTGTCCCACTCTCCCACAGCCGGCACCACATCCAGATGTCCGTTCAGCATAAGCTCCGGCCCGGCTCCCCCGTCCAGGACAGCAATCAGATTTGCCCGGCTGCCGCCTAAATCCTGCACTTCGCACTTAAACCCCATAGGCTCCAGGATTCCGGCCAGATACCGGGCTGCCGGCTTTTCATTTCCGGGAGGGTTAACGGTGTCAAACCCTATCAGCTCTCTCAACAGTTCAATACAGTCCACAAAATACCTCCTTGTTCCGGCACAATCAGTATGTAATCCTGCGGTTTCTCGCAGTCACCTGCCATCTGTCCGCCACCTGCCCGTCCTTTGCCACCAGAATTTCGGGATACAATGCAGTGGTGGGACATATATGGGTTGGAATCACATAGAGGCAGGTTCCTATGGCCGGTATCCTGCTTTCATCCTCCAGCCGGAATGCCCAGTGTTCCTCGCTGTGTATAATGGGCACCGCATCCTCCAGACCTACGATATAGCCCCGCTGTCCCGCGGGGTCCGAAGCAATAGCCTTATAGCCCAGGTCCGTGGTAAACACGCCCTTGGCGGGATGGCTGATGACCCTGGTCATCACGGCAGCTCCGGGAATAAAATCCAAATCCGGCAGGGTCATGTAATACCCTGCATCCGTTATAAATGCAGTGCCCGGGGACAGATACCACCGTGTAGCGCCCGCATGGCAAGGAAAGGAAGGGGTACCGCCTGCCACTGCCAGCTCGCAGCAGATTCCATCCCCGTTCAGACGTTCCATGATGTCCCACACCTTTTTATCCGTGTCATCCACTTCGGCCTGTCTTACAGCTGCGTCCTTATTATTGTGGTTTCCGTCGTAGCAGTGCATTCCGCACAGACGAAGCCCCGGAAGAGAGGACGCAGAACGGTAAAGCTCCTCCAGCCGTTCAATGGGCACTCCGGTACGGTTCATTCCCATATTTACATCCACCAGCGTGGGCAGCACGGCATCGTGTTCCACGCACACCCCGGACAGAGCCTCAAACTGGGCCAGGTCATCCTCCACACCGTAGAATACCGTATCCGGATATGCCTTTGCCAGCTTCACGAAACGTTCCATGTTGGGACCAATCAGCGGATAGGCCAGAATTACCTTTTCCGCCCCTGCCTCTGCGGCCATCTCCGCCTCTGCCACTGTGGCCGTTTTAAACTTTGTAATGCCGTACTCCATCTGCATCCGCACCATATCCTTGGATTTGTGGCTCTTTACATGGGGCCACAGCCGTTCGGGGCTTCCTGCTGTCCGTATTGCCTTCTTTATATTTTCCCTGATGATCTCCTCATAATATATGAGGCTGGGTGATATGATTGTATCTGTGTTCTTTAATTCATACATGTGTTCCATATCCATTCTCCCTACTCTATGATTTTTCCCCTGCACACAACATGTTTTATGTGACGGAACGCCTCTATATCCTGGATGGGATTCTGTTCTGCAGCTATGAAATCCGCCTCATACCCTGGGGCCAGCCGCCCCAAGAAATCCCCCCAGCCCAATGCCCCGGCGCCCTCCAGGGTGGCGGCGTGAATCACCTTTTCCGGCGTAAGGGCGCACCTGCTGCATAACAGCTCCATCTCCAGCCAGGTTTCGTCAAAAAAGGTATATCCGCATCCTGCGTCTGTTCCCACCAGGGGACGCATTCCCAGGTCCGCCAGGCGGCCGAATATTTCACATTCCCGCTTTTCCTGTTCCAGGAGGAATGCTTCTCTCTCATCCGGTTTTCTCACACCTTCCCTGACCTGGTCCAGTTGGTGGTAATTATTAGATATCCCAATCATAAAATACCGATGGTCCCCGCGGAAGGCTTCCATCACATCCGGCTCATAACACCGTTCCAAAAGTCCCAGGCATGGGTTTCTCCTGAAACAGGCGCAGTGTTCCACGCTGTCCACCCCGGCCTCCATGGCGTTTACATAGGAACTGGTTGTCAGGCAGTGGGCTGCCGTGGGAAGTCCCAGCTCATGGGCCGCCTCCACCGCTGCACGTATTTCTTTCCTGCTGTAGGAGTCATGCTCCGGTACCGAGCCCGGGGTAAGCTGGCCTCCGCTGACAATCAGCTTGACGCAGCCGCAGCCCGCTGACTTCCGTTCTTTTACAGCCTGTATCAATCCCTCCGTACCGTTTGACGTTTTTCCCAGAAAGGCCAGATGGCCTCCGTCCGGGGTAAGGGGCATACCCGCTGCCTGAATCCTCGGCAGCTCTGTCCCCGGTTTTGCGCCTGCATCCCCGCCCCACAGAGCTCCTATCAGCTCCATGGAGCTTCCTGCGTCCCGGACCGTTGTGACACCTGAGCGCAGAAGGGTCCCGGCGTGCTCCACGGCCCTGGCCAGACGGGTTTTCCTGTCCTCCCTCCGGTAGATGCCATAGGTGTCCCGGCAGGGCGTAAACTCCAGATGTACGTGGGTATTGACCAGACCCGGCAGGATATAGCAGTCCGAAAAATCCATGACCCTGGCCCCGGGATATGCCGGACCCAGTTCCTCAAAGGAACCCATCTTCTTAATCCGGCTTCCTTCCAGAATCATTCCCGTGTATTTCATCTTCATGTCATCGGAATCATAGATTCCCTTCCCATGGACCAGTACCGGTATCTCCACCTTTTCCTCCTCCGTCCTGTGCTCTCACATAACCTGACCGTGGGCCTTAATCTATCCCTTCACTGCTCCGGCCGTCATCCCCTGCACTATGTACTTCTGGAGTATCATGGTCAGAATGATGGTTGGAACAATAACCACAATGGTGGCAGCCAGCATACGTCCCCAGCGAATATCCGCGCCGGACACGAAATACTGCAATGAGACAGGAAGTGTCCTTGTCTTTTCACCGCTGAGTATAAGGGCAAACTGGAAGTTATTCCAGGAGCCCAGGAATGAAAGGGTGGAGCAGGTCACCAGCCCCGGCGCGCTGATGGGCAGCAGAACATCTTTAAAGCATTTCTGTCTGGTACAGCCGTCCACAATGGCCGCCTCCTCCAGTTCCAGAGGCAAATCGCTGAAAAATCCCACCATAATCCACACAATCAGCGGAAGGGACAGCACCATGTGGCTGAGAATCAGCACACCGTAGGGATCAATCATGCGCAGGTTGGAAAATATGAAATAGTATGGCAGCAGAATGGATATGTTGGGCAGAAGGCGTGCCGTCAGGATTGCCGTATTGGCCTTCCCCATTTTATATCTGGCTATGGCATAGGCTGCCGGCACTCCCAAAAGCAGGGACAGGGCCGTTGACGCCACTGCCACTATGGTGGAGTTCATCATATAGGTTCCATAGTGCTGTGTCTTAAATATGTAAATGTAGTTATCCAGTATCGGTTTGAATCCAAAGAGCTTGGGAGGCATGATATATACCTGGGCCATATTCTTAAAGGATGAAATCAACACGAAATACAGCGGAAACAGAATCGGTATGACAATGACCAGCACCAGGATTCCGAATAATAACTTTGATATAATTTTCTTTGCCCTGTATTTTTTAACCGCCATAATACGCCACCAACTTTCTCTGTATCTTCATGACCAAAACGCTGAGCAGCAGCACAATCACAAACAATATCATAAGCATTGTAGAAGAAAGGCCGAATTTGTAATAGGAAAATGCCGTTTCATAGGCAAACAGGTTCAGTGTCCTGGAGGCATTGGCCGGTCCTCCCTTTGTCATGGCGTAAATCAGGTCAAAGGACTTGAATACGTCTATGAACCGCAGCAGACCGATGGAGAACAGTGTCTGGGTGAGCAGAGGCAGGGTTACCTGGAAAAATGTCTGGATAGGTGTTGCCCCGTCCACCCTGGCGGCCTCCATGGGGTCTGTGGGCAGAGAGGACAGTCCTGCCAGACATACGATCACTACCATGGGCGTCATCTGCCACGTCTCCACTGCCGCAATAGCAGGGATAACAGTCTGTTTGGCCGACACAAAGGCGGACCTGGGAAGTCCCACGGTTGTGAAGATGTAATTGAGCAGACCGGAGGATGGTTCGTAAAACAGCATCCACATAAGTCCCACTGCCACAGGCGCCATCATGTATGGCAGCAGCACCACTGCCTTTACCCCGTTCTTGCCCCAAAAATCCTTATTCAGCACAAGGGCGATGGCAAGGCCCAAAAGCATTTCCGCCACCGTGGCGATTGCCGTATAGTAAAACGTGATTCCTAAGGACTGCCAAAATTCCCTGCTGGCCAGCACATCCAGATAATTCTTTCCCCAGTTAAAGCGCATTCCGTTTCCCATCAGCAGATTCCAGTCGTTCAGGCTGAACAGGAAGGTCATTGCAATGGGAACCGCGATCATGGCCATCATAAATATAAGGGCAGGAAGGGAAAAGACCCATTTAATATGTTTGTTGACAAAATTGTTCATATATACATCCCTCTCTGTTGTTAGAAAGGAGCCTTGTTACAGGCTCCTTCCGTTGCTTTCAGACATACTCTAATCCTCGTAGGGATAATCCGCGCCATACTCTCCCGCATCCTTAAGGAGCTGGTCCACCTTTTCTGCCGCTGCATTCATTTTGCTTTCCAGATCTGCGCCCTCTCCCTTAGTCTCGATGGAGTACACGATAGCCTCGCCCATGGCGTCCCTGGCCTCGGATACCGCGGTCATACGGGGAAGTCCGTACTGGTTGGTGGTATCAGCCTGAATCTCTTCATTGTAAGCCTGGATGTAATCTTCCGGCATGGCAGCTGTCACACGCTCATCTTCCCATACAGAGGCCCTGAAGGTAGGCATTCCCTTTGGAGTGATGTCGGCGGCAATATCTTTGCCTGCCGCATATTTGAGGAATTCCCATGCAGCTTCCTTGTTCTTTGAGCCTGAGTAAATGGATGCGCCCCACACAACCTGCTTATAGGACTGGCGCCCTGCCGGACCTTCCGGAATAGGAGCAACCCCTACCTTGTCGTAGAAGGAAGACTCATTGGGATCAATCAGAGTCTGGTACAGGGCAATTGCATCCACACACATGCCTACCTGTCCCGCATTAAACAGCTGGGTCATCTGTGAATATCCTGCTGTCAGTATGCCTTCCGGGGCATAATCACCTAACAGCTTCCCATAGAACCTGGCTGCTTCCAGATTTTCCGGTGTGTTAAAGGCGCATGTTCCGTCCTTAAAATAAGCGCCGCCAAATCCGTAAAGGAAGGGTGAGAACTGGGAGGTAAGGGCTATCTTCTCGCCGCGGCAGGCAATCGCGTAAAAGTTATTAGCCGGGTCGTTGATTTTGCCGCATACATCCAGCAGCTCATCGTAATTCGTGGGAACCTTCACTCCCTTTTCCTCAAATACATCCTTCCGGTAGAACATCAGCTGTACAGAGGAATACAGCGGCAGTGCTCCGATGGCACCGTCAGACTTAATTTTAATCTGCTCCATAGGCGCCGACGAAAAATCATCCCAGTCAAAATCCGGATCTTTCAAATATTCATCCAGAGGTTCAATCCATCCGTTATTGCTGTAAGCCGCCATATCCTGCAGCGGGCTCATGAGGAATGCGTCAATGGTGGAGGAGCCTGCCAGAAATTCCGTGGTTATCTTCTCACGAAGCTGGGCTTCCCCGTACAGTTCCAGATTCACCTTGATGCCGGTTTCCTCCTCAAAATCATCCAGATACGCTTCAATGGCATCTGATATCTGTCCGGTCATGCTCAGAACACGGATTGTTGTTCCGGCATAGGGCTTTTCACCGGCCTCCCCTGCGGCCGATTCCCCTTTTGTTCCCTCTGCTTCCTTACCGGCCGGAGCCTCCGAAGCCTTGGACGTATCTCCCGGCAGTCCGCTGGTCCCCCCGGAACAGCCAGAAAGTGACCCCGCCAGCATTACCGCGCTTAAAGCCAGACATAACTTACGTTTCATAAATACCCTCCTTCTATACACGTTTTCATTTACTGTAAGCATAGTATAAATGTTCCGCCCCTGATTTGGAATTTAAAAAAATAGGGATTATTGGTATTATCGTCCGCCCAAAATAATCCCTATTTTTTATTTGAATTATTGTATGATTCTTTTTAACTATTGTATGATTTTCACAATTTCCTAACGTCGCTTGGACTCATATTGTAATATTTTTTAAAAAGACGGCTGAAATAGGAGATATCATGTATGCCTATACGGCTGGCAGCCTCCTGCACCTGGATATTGGAACTTCCCAGAAGGGCAAATGCCTTTTTCATCTTAAGCCCGTTGAAATAATTTACAAAGGTGTCGCCGGCAGCCTTCTTAAACAGGATGCAGAACTGGCTCTTTCCCAGGGCACACCACCCGGCCGCTTCCTCCAGGCTTATATTTTCATCCACATGGTCCTCCAGATACTGGAGAAATCT
>OATJ01000768.1_pt1 | contig 15860 bp, 10 predicted proteins | sample 1516661 | NCBI WGS metagenome assembly OATJ01 (sample SAMEA2579951, study PRJEB22360) | human gut metagenome
CCCCCTGCCACTGATGTCTCTTTTTTCTTATCACAGATGGAGAGAACGAAAAGTGGAAAAAGAGGATATTGTTGTATTCAATAATCCTGCGAGTACAACACAGCCCGTTATAGACAGGCGGGAGGTATTTATAAGCCGTTGTGCAGGTGTACCAGGAGATACCTTATTGATTGATTCACTATTTACGATAGTATCCTCCCAAAGCGTAGCAGGACCTGACCGTAAAAGGTTGTATACCTACCCGAAAACCAGAGAAGAACAACTTGATTCGCTCCTGAGTATTTTATCCATAACTCCCAATGAACTGATGGGACAGGATTCCGTCAATAACGTACGAAGTTTCAGCCGTTACGAATATTACCTACTGGAACAGGCCATGAACGGATCAAACTGGATACAGCCACTTGAGTCAGACCGAGAAAAACAAGTAGTTAACCCGCTGATAATCCCCCGGAAAGGGATGGCCGTCCGGGTATACCCCTGGAACAGGACACTACTCCGTAACACACTTGTATTGCATGAGGGTAAACATGCAGAAATCAAACATGATACATTGTATGTAGACGGACACCCTGTACAACACTGTTATTTCAGTAAGGATTATTATTGGATGGTATCCAATAATTCTGTTAATTTATCCGATTCACGCCTTTTCGGACTTGTACCACAAGATCATATTATCGGAAAAGCCTCTCTTATCTGGTTCTCCAAAGAGAGTAATACAAATCTGTTTGAAGGTTACAGGTGGAATCGTTTCTTTCAACCTGTACGATGAGAATAAATGATGAATATTTAATGATGAATTACAAATGAAAACTGTTTTTCTCTCTTCAGCCTATCTGGCTCCCGTAGAATACTATAGCAAATTGGTTACCTATGATAAAGTTTTTATCGAGCAGCATGACCACTATATGAAGCAGACCTACCGTAATCGTTGTACTATTGCCGGTCCGGATGGTGATATTGCACTTTCTATCCCTACTGTAAAACCGGAAAATCCGAAATGCCCCATGAAGGATATCCGTATTTCCGATCATGGGAACTGGCGCCATATGCATTGGAATGCAATTGAATCGGCCTACAATAGTACTCCGTATTTTGAATACTATAAAGATGATTTTCATCCGTTCTATGAGAAGAAATACGAGTTTTTAATCGATTTCAACGAAGAACTCTGCCGACTTATTTGTCAACTGACAGATATTGAACTACACCTAAAGCGAACCACAGAGTATAAAACGGATTTTGCTCCGGATGAGTATGATTTCAGAGAAGCCATCCATCCCAAAAAAGATTTCCGGGAGACGGACCCGGAATTTATTCCCCACCCTTATTACCAGGTATTCGAAGCCCGGAATGGTTTTCGTCCGAATTTAAGTATGATAGACTTACTATTCAATATGGGGCCGGAAAGCTTATTAGTCCTACAACCACAAACAAGAAAATAGAGCAATAACCTTTTTAAGATATTTCTAAACAAGAAAGTATCTTCAAACAATCTGTTTCTATTTCTTTTCGAGATAAAAAAGAAGTAGAAGAAGACAGGCAAATTTATACTCAATCAACACATAGAAAAAGTATACTAAAAAAAAGCTTCTCCTTCCTTTTCCTAAACCATTATTTCGTGTTTTTATCACGAAGACACACCGGTACAAGCTTTTGAGATAAAATTTAAAAGTGCACCGGTACACTAAAAATAAAATTCCATCCGAATGATACCAGGCTTTGAAAAGTTTAGTAAATTCAAAACAAAAACACTATGAAAGCAAGAGTTACCTCATTTATTGTCGTTTTATTGTTCACAACCGGCAGTATGCATGCACAATCTATTTGGGATGCAGAGCATCTCAAAATCGTCAAACAATCTACACAAAAACAGCCTTATTCAGACATCTTTCAGGAGCTAAAATCAAGAGCTGATAAATTACTCAATGCAGTTCCTTATTCCGTCATGGATAAAGAAAAAACACCTGCCAGTGGAGATAAACACGACTACATGAGCCAGGCGCGTTATTACTGGCCCGATCCGACAAAACCCGACGGCTTACCATACATCAGCCGCGACGGAGAGTCAAATCCTGAACTGAACAAACTGGATCGTAACCGCCTGGGAAGTACGGCCAGCCGAATAACAACACTCAGTTTAGCATGGTATTTCAGCAATGACGAACGTTATGCACAAAAAGCAACGGAACTGATCCGTGTATGGTTCTTTAATAAAGATACCCGAATGAACCCTAATCTGGAATATGCCCAAATGATTCCGGGACGCCATAACAACAAAGGGCGCAGTTTTGGAGTGATTGACACTTATTCCTTTATAGAAATGCTCGATGCAGTGCAATTACTGGAACAATCGCAAGCATTCACAAGTAACGACTCCAAACAACTCAAAGCCTGGTTTGGGGAACTGTTAAACTGGATATTGACAAGCGAACAAGGAAAAGAAGAGCATGATGCCAAAAACAATCACAGTATAGCCTATGATGCACAAGTAATCGCTTTCGCTATGTATGCCGGAGATCAGGCCACTGCAGAACGGTTCGTTAAAGAATTCCCCGAAAAACGTATCTATAAACAAATTGAGCCGGACGGCAAACAACCTCAGGAGCTTCGCCGCACACTCGCTTTTGGTTATTCAGAATACAACTTACAACACATGCTTGACATCTTTGTAATGGGAAAGAAAATGGGACTTTCCCTCGACAACAGCACATCTTCCGACGGACGTAACTTCTACAAGGCAGCTGATTTTCTCGCAGCCTATCTGGGTAAAGATGTATCAGCATGGCCTTATCAGCAAATCAGTGACTGGAATATGAAACAGCAAGAACTTTGCAAAGACCTGTATCGTATCTATCTGATGAATCCGGCACGTACAGATTACCTTAGCTTGTACAAAGCCAACAATAAAATAGATATCAAAAGTGAATTCATTCTACTCTATGTACGTCCCGAAGATATAAGTAACAAATAATACCTTATTCACAAAACACAGCAGCAAAAGCTCATCTGGTAGAAAGCATCGGCCAGATGAGCTTTTTCATTATCTGATCTATATATCCCCCCCTATCCTATTCAGTAAATCATTTTATCCACCTTTCTCTAAAGAAATCCCAATTTTTCCACTTTATAGGAAAATATGTACCCGTCTATTTTCTCTACATAAGATACTTTTGTGATAAGTTTTATGATGTGATACTTAAAAAACCAATCAATTATGAAAAACTATTGGAGACTTTTCCTCTCTTTACTCTTTTTGTGCAGCGCTTTATCCCTGCAGGCTGCCGTAAAATCGTTCACAGAATCTTTTGTCCTTTACACCAATTCAGAGGGGTTAACCGCCGCTTACAATGAAGGTTGGTGCCTCGATGGAAAAGGATCAGGAACTTTCGCTTATTATTCATCCCGCTCGGCTACATTTCCCGATGCACTTACTGACGGCACCGTCACTATGGAATCGGACTGGCTGGACGTTAAAGGAGCTAATAACAATAAAGGAGCTGTATTTACCGTCACTGGTATCTCCGGACTGAAATTAGCCTTTCAAAGTGGTAGCGCCGCAACCCGCTATGTGCGTGCCGTTATTTCCGGCAATTCAGGAACAAATATCACTCTGTTAGGAGGAAGCGATGCCAATGAGGCAGGTGTGCTTGAGACCTCTGATTTGATCCCTGCCGAACAGTATACCATCACTGTCACCTCCTGGGCAGAGGAAACTTGCACAAGTGGAGCCGACAGTCGCTTGTATTACGTAGCTTTCATTGCAAATTCTCAGAATCTTCCTAATGCCGCCTACGTCTACGATTCTCAATATTCCAATTACTCCATTACCAAAGATCCGGTCTATCTGACATTGGTAAAATCGTTTACAGTAACAACGATTGATGCAAACAACTATAACTCCATCCCGGGCACTTATTATAAAGAGCGCTTAAAAGAGTACGATCTGGTAGTTGCTTCTGAGTCTGTTGCCAGTACAAATAAATTTGGTATAGCCCTATCAAATCTGGTAGGAAAAGTTCCAATGTTAAATTTAAAAGCATTTTATTATGGAAGTGCGTCCTGGAACTGGGCCAGTGCAATAAATCCCACAGCCGGTTCTACAGGATGGAATCAAATCATAGTATCCGATGCATTTAAAACACACTCTCTATTTAAAGGCATCAATTTTGACGGTACCATCACTCTCTTTGACGGTACTGCGAAAACAAGTAATAATGTACAGAGCTATACCTCTCCTAAAGAGATTATCGCTTCGGATGAAGTACTTGCTACCAATGCCTCAAACGGATATAATGCTATACATGAGCATAAACAGAGTAACGGAAAAAATGGCTATATACTCATTCCTCTCTCTTATGCCGCAATTGAAACATTAACCCCTGATGCGAAAACGCTGATCACAAATGCAGCTTCTTATCTGGCTGCAACAAAAAGTGAATATACCGTGCCCGCACAAGTGGAAAATCCCGTTATCAGTTATGACACCGATAATAATGTAACAATCAGCTGTCCCACCCATGGAGCTACCATTTATTACAGTAAAGACGGCTCCGCCCTATCCTCTTCAGCCTCTGTATATACAGAAGGATTCTCTTTGAGTACAACCACCACACTTAAGGCAATCGCCGTAAAAGAGGGAATGCTTCCGTCGGAAGAAGTTTCCGAATACATTGTGATTGCCAGAGAATGTGGGCCGCAAGTACTCGATCCGGAGCGTCTGAACCGGGGAGCCATTGCAACCTACACCAACGATGGAATGCTGGTAAACTGGCGTTGGCTTGCCACAGATCCCGATGATATTGCTTTTAATATATATCGTGACGGTACAAAACTAAATACTCTGCCACTCTCATCACGTACCAATTATCTGGATGCTGAAGGATCAGTTAATTCAAACTATACAGTCGAAGCATTGAGTGCCGGTAAAGTAGTTGAAACCGCTGCAGCATTAGTTTTGGAAAAAGGATACCTGAACATTCCTCTCGACCGCCCTCAAGGAGGCACAGTTCAGGGCAGTAGTTATACCTACACCCCAGGAGACGCAAGTGTAGGTGATGTAGACGGAGACGGTGAATATGAAATTATCCTGAAATGGGACCCCACCAATCAATGCGACAATGGCCAGAATGGTAGCCAGAACTACACCGGCAATGTTTATCTTGATTGTTATAAACTGAATGGAACCAAATTATGGAGAATAGATCTGGGAGTTAATATCCGTGCCGGTGCTCACTATACTCAATTTATGGTCTATGATCTGGACGGTGACGGCAAAGCCGAAGTAGCTTGTAAGACAGCCCCGGGAACCATTGATGGACAAGGAAACCATGTAATAATGGGCAGTGACGATCCCACTGCCGATTATCGTGGAACCTATGGTGGTAAGAAAGGGGTCATAAAAACCGGTCCGGAGTACCTGACTGTTTTTGAAGGAAGCACCGGTAAAGAACTCTCTACCGTAGCTTATGAACCAAGTCGTAATATTATCTCAGACTCAGCATGGGGTGACAGTTACGGAAACCGAAGCGAACGCTATCTGGCATGTGTTGCCTATCTGGACGGGAAGAAACCAAGTCTTGTGATGTGCCGGGGATATTATACAGCCGCTTATCTCTGTGCCTGGGATTTTGATGGTAAGGAGTTGAAGAAAAAATGGATGCACGCATCCACCGTCAAAGGACAAGGTGCTTATGGTGAAGGTGCCCATAGCCTTGCCGTAGGAGATGTAGATGGTGACGGATGTGATGAGATAGTTTATGGCGCTTGCTGTATCGATCACGACGGTTCATTACTCTATCGTACGGGATTGGGACACGGAGACGCTCTTCATTTAGGGGACTTCATTCCGGATCGTGATGGCCTGGAAGTATTTATGGTACACGAAGAAAAGTCGGCTGCTTACGGTTTTGAAATGCGTGATGCCTGCACCGGAGAAATACTTTCGGGACGTAAAATGGGGGCAGACATCGGCCGCGGTCTTTGTGCAGATATCGATTCGCTTTCACGTGGTGCCGAATATTGGTCGTTAGCCAAATTCAATGTAACCGCTGATGGCAAGTACAATAACATCACCTTCGACTGCAATGGTGATTCTATCTCTACCAGACGACCACCTGTAAACTTCCGCACCTACTGGACAGGCAATTTATCCGAAGAATTACAGGAAAAAGGCATCATCTCACAATGGGTAAACAAAACCTCCAACTGCTCTACCCTTACGGATTTTGTATCGACTTATGGCTGCGGTGTAAACCTCATTAAAGATACCCCTTCCCTGCAAGCCGATATTTTCGGAGACTGGCGAGAGGAGTGTATCTATTATGATGAAGCCACCAAGAGTAATCTGATGATCTTCTCTACTCCATTTACCTCTCCGTATCGGGTTCCGTGCCTGATGCACGATCATATTTACAGAATGTCTATCTGCTGGCAGAATGTGGCATATAATCAGCCCCCTCATTTGGGATATTATTTGCGTGACTATGTAAAAAACCAACAATCCAACCCCACCGGCATATTACAACCCTCTATAACGGAAGAGCAAAGTAATATTGAAATACCTTTCACTCTTATTTCCGAGGGCATTGTTATCCGTTATACAGACATGAATAATACATCCTGCAACATTCGTGTTTATTCTCAGGATGGTTTGTGTGTGTATCACACAACAAATAAGTTTCAAGGAAACGGAGAAATTAAGCTTGGAGCTCTGGAAGAGCTGAAAAAAGGAGTTTACCTGCTCTCTGTAGTTGCTGACGGAGTAAGAACTGTTAGGAAGATTATACGATAAAATAGAATAAAAACGAAATAAAGCCCATCATTGAAATACTGTTTATCAATGATGGGCTTACAAATTTTGTAAACTTGATTTAGAGATAAAATAGCCCAGTAACCAACCATTATCAGATAGTATAACTATAATACACTGATCTTTTTATTTCAATTCAAAAGGAACTACCCCTTTAATATCGGCGGCAGAGGCAGCTATTACAGCTTCAAACTTACCCGGTTCGGCCACCCATTCATGTTTGGCGTCATCGAAGAGCAATCGTAAATGATACGGTCTTTTCCTCACCCGGAGCGAGCTTTACTTTATCAAAACCTTTCAACTCTTTAACAGGCCGGGGCAAAGATGATTTTTTATCACTGATATAGAGTTGGACTACTTCCTGACCTTCACGGGTGCCAGTGTTCTTTACAGATACCGTAAAAGTAATTGTATCATCGGCAGACATCGTTTTCTTATCGGCAACCGGTTTACCATATTCAAATGTAGTATAACTCAACCCATAACCAAACGGAAAGAGTGGCTTCACCTTCTTCTGTTTATCGGTCCAACGATACCCTACGAAAATACCTTCATTGTACTTCTCGTTGACAATGTTACCTACCTTTTCATTGCCGGGATACTCGCCCAGCTGATGTGCGGGCACGTCTTCCAACTTAGCAGGAAAGGTAAAAGGTAATTTACCGGACGGATTCACATCACCAGTCAATACAGCAGCAATAGCTGTCCCTGCCTCCGAACCTAAAAACCATGCCTGCAAAATAGCGGGGACTTCTTTCACCCAAGGCATTGCAACAGCATTGCCGGAGATATTGATTACAATCAGGTTCTTATTAGCTTTGACGAGTTCTGTAATAACTTTATCCTGATCGTACGGTAAACCAAGTCCGGCACGGTCAGAGTCCTCACAATCCTGGTGCGCACTTTTGTTTAATCCTCCAATGAATATTACATAATCCGCTTCACCTGCCACACGTACAGCCTCAGCAATAAGTTCCTCCGGAGTGCGGTCATCTTTCAGATTCTGCCCTGAAACGACGCCGTTGTACTCGCCACTTGCATCACCTACATAACCGCGCGCATAGACAACTTCTGCCTTATTACCAACGCGGTTGCGAATGCCATCCAGCGGAGATATTTCACGTTGCACTTTCAAAGAGGAAGAACCGCCACCTACAGTCATCATCTTTACAGCATTCTCACCGATCACGGCAATTTTCTTTGTTTTATCAAGATCGATAGGTAAGAGATCGTTATTATTTTGTAGCAATACAATCCCCGCTTCACCTATCTTACGGGCAGCGTCATAATGTTCCGGTGATCTCATTGTGCCATAAGGCCGGTTACGATCCATTGTTGTACGGAAGGCCAGACGAAGAATACGGCGTACCTTATCATCCAACTCTTTTGTACCTACCTTACCCGACTTTATACGTTCGAGATAAGGTTGCGCCAGGTAATAATTGTCATAAGCATTACTCGTACCGTTAGACAAACCATTGGTCCAGCTACCAAACTCCATGTCAAGTCCGTTGGTTATAGCCTGGTCTGTGTCATGTACACCTCCCCAATCGGATACAACTACACCATCGAATCCCCATTCACCTTTTAATATGTCATTCAGCAGGTATTGATTATGGCAAACATGCTGATCTTTGTACAAATTATAAGAACCCATGATGGCCCATGTGTTACCTTCCTGAACAGCTGCCTTAAAAGCAGGCAGATAGATTTCGTACAGAGTACGGTCATCTACTATCACATTTGTAGTGTGGCGATTCACTTCCTGGTTATTCAACGCATAATGCTTCACACAGGCAGCCACTCCATTCTTTTGTACTCCCTGTATATAAGGAACAACCATACGCCCTGCCAGATAAGGATCTTCGCCCATATATTCAAAATTACGCCCATTCAACGGTGTACGATAGATATTCACACCCGGTCCCAACAAAACGGTTTTATTACGATAGCGGGCTTCTTCTCCGATACTTTTTCCGTAGAGCATAGACACTGTCGGATCCCAGGTAGCAGCCAGACAAGTTAAAGCCGGAAAAGCCACACAGGAATCATTGGTCCAGCCAGCCTGATCCCATTCATCCCACAACACTTCGGGACGTATACCGTGAGGTCCGTCTGTCATCCAAAACTCCGGAATACCCAAACGCGCCACACCCGGGGAACTGAATTTTGACTGTGCATGCGTCATGGCCACCTTCTCCTCTACTGTCATTCGGGATAGAGCATCCTCTACTCTCTCTTCTATCGGCTTGCTATCGTCAAGATAAACCGGGGTCTGCGCAAAAACAGGCAGAGCAGTCAGGGACAAGCCCAATAACATTGATCTTACTTTCATGATACTATTTACTTATTATACAAAAAAATTAAAACGAGACGTTTCGTCGTATACCAGTTATTTAGCTATAAATATATTAGTTAAACGACAAACAAGTTCCTTTTTATTAAACAAATTCACTAACATTAAGAATTGCATATACCTGCCGTTCCTCAATTAAGTGATACGACAAGTGCAAAACGCAACAATCGTACCGGTCTCGTCCCTTAATCTATTGTGTCTCATTCTCCTCTATCATACATTATAATCAAACGAACGAAAGGTCGTAATTGAACGATGTACGACATGTGCATGTCGTGCTGTACGAGATGCACATGTCGGGATGTTCCACATGCACATCTCGTGCAGTACCAGATGTGCATGTCGTACATTGTTCTTCACCGGGATAAAAGAGATACCCCGGGAAGAAAAGCCGTAAGTGCTATAATATCATTTATAAATCAGCGTAGACAGATATTCCTCTGCAAACATCTCATTGGCTACTTCAAGAAGATTATCTGCCGTCAATGTCTCTATACGTTTACAGACTGTATCCAGATTCTCAAACTTATTGTAATGCAGGAAAGTTTTAGCCATACCCAAAGCATTGTTCTCAAAGTTATCCGAAGCTACACAGATTTGCCCTATCAACTGTTTTTTGGCAGCTTCAATTTGTGAGGAAGTCATCTTTACATCACGCATCCGCTTTAGTTCTTTATAAGTCAATCGCAGACAAGTATCCACATCCTCAAGGTCTGTACCAAAGTAGATGGAAAAAGCACCGGTATCCGTATAAGAAGTCAGATTGGATTCTACATTGTATACCAACCCACGGCGTTCACGTAAAGCAACATTCAGACGACTATTCATACCGGGGCCACCCAAAATATTATTCAGCAGATAGAGAGCGGTACGTTTATCATCATAAGCATTATACCCCCGGCTCCCTAACATCACATGAGCTTGGTGAGTGTCTTTCGGTATTACCAAACGTTCCGGGACATATAATGGCGGTGGAGTACGCAAATTTTTCACCTCGCCAGCCGGGATATCTGCCATCAGCCTTTCCAACATATTAACTAACCTCTTAAAATCAATTTTTCCCTGAACAAAGAAAACCATATTAGAGGGTTGATACAGTCGTTGTGTAAATGCCAGAGCATCAGCTGTCCGGAATTGCCTCAGCAGCTCCGGGCGCCCCAAAATATTACGCCCCAATGGATGCCCACGGAATATCATATCTTCAAAGTCATCAAAGATCAATTCCGAAGGATTATCTTCATAAGATTGTATTTCGTCAATGATCACTTCTGTCTCTCTTTCTATCTCACGCTGCGGAAAAGTAGAACGGAATACAATATCGACCAGCAATTCTACTGCACGCGACAGGTCATCTGCCAGAAAAGCAGAGTAAACTACCATCTCTTCTTTATTGGTATAGGCATTCAAATCACCTCCCACAGCCTCCATACGGTTTAATATATGCCAGGCCTTCCGCTTTTGCGTGCCTTTAAAGATAAGATGTTCTACAAAATGAGCCATTCCCTGTTCATTTTCAGTCTCATCACGAGTACCGGCATTCACAGCAAAACCACAATAAGTCACATCGGAAACTACAGGTTTACAAATAATCCTCAAGCCATTTGACAGAGTATGCTCGACCTGCTCCGTTAGTAAATTCTTCATTATCAGTACTAAGTTTTATTGATGCTACAAAAATACAATAAAACTTATTGCCGTTTATAGAAAATTGCAGATATTTGTAGACTATAACAGTGACAACGTGTATGGAAAAGATAGGAATATTCTGTTCTGCATCAGAAAACATTGACAAAATGTATTCCGATGCTGCTGTCCGGGTAGGTAAATGGATAGGTGAAACAGGCAAAACTCTTATATATGGCGGTGCCAGTCTCGGACTTATGGAATGTATAGCACAGGCAGTAAAAACAAACGGTGGACACATTATTGGTGTAGTTCCCGCCAAACTTGAAGAGAACGGAAAAGTCAGCACGCTGCCGGATCGTATTATTCATACCCATAACCTCAGTGATCGTAAAGACATTATCGTAGAAGAATCAGATATATTACTGGCTCTTCCGGGAGGCGTAGGTACATTGGACGAGATATTCCACGTCATGGCAGCCGCATCCATCGGTTATCATCATAAGAAAGTGGTGTTTTACAATGTGAATGGTTTTTACGACACCTTATTAGCAGCACTCAAAGAGATAGAAAGTAAAGGGTTCGCCCGTCATCCGTTCTCTACATACTATGACATAGCCCACACACCGGAAGAATTAAAAGAAATAATGACCATATGATAGAATCCATTAAAGACCTTTTGCAGAAGGAAGCACAAGCTGTGCTGAATATCCCCGTAACAGACGCTTATGAAAAGGCTGTAGACCTTATCATAGAACAAATTTGTATCAAAAAGGGTAAGCTTGTAACCAGTGGCATGGGAAAAGCCGGGCAGATTGCCATGAACATTGCTACCACATTCTGTTCTACCGGTATTCCCTCTGTTTTTTTACATCCAAGTGAAGCACAGCATGGCGACCTGGGTATTTTGCAAGAGAATGATTTGCTATTACTCATTTCCAACTCAGGTAAAACACGTGAAATTGTGGAATTAACACAGCTGGCACACAACTTGAATCCCGGATTGAAATTTATTGTAATTACTGGTAATCCGGACAGTCCACTGGCCGATGAGTCAGATGTCTGCCTCAGTACAGGTAAACCGGCGGAAGTATGTACATTGGGAATGACCCCTACTACATCGACTACCGTAATGACTGTAATTGGAGACATTCTGGTGGTACAAACCATGAAAAAAACTCAATTTACGATTGAAGAATATTCCAAACGTCATCATGGCGGTTATCTGGGAGAAAAATCAAGAGAGTTATGCGTAAAGTAATCGGTATTGGCGAAACAATTCTCGATGTCATCTTTGAAGGAAATCGGCCCTCGGCTGCCGTACCGGGTGGCTCTGTCTTCAATGGTATCGTATCGCTAAGGCGTACGGGTATAAATGTATGCTTTATCAGTGAAACGGGAAATGATCGTGTAGGTAACATCATTCTGCAATTCATGCAGGATAATGGGTTGCCAACAGAACATGTAAACGTTTTCCCCGACGGAAAATCGCCTGTATCCCTTGCCTTTCTGAACGAGCGTAACGATGCAGAATACATCTTCTACAAAGATTATCCCAAACAGCGCCTTGATGTATTATTTCCGGAAATACATGAAGACGATATCGTAGTTATCGGTTCTTACTATGCACTCAATCCTGTACTCCGCGAAAAAATAGTGGAGTTACTGGAAACAGCAAAAGAGAAAAAAGCGATTATATATTACGATCCCAACTTCCGTAGCTCACACAAAAACGAAGCTATGAAGCTCGCATCTACCATTATCGAAAATTTGGAGTACGCAGATATTGTACGTGGATCAATAGAAGACTTTTTCTATATGTACGGACTGAATGATACAGATAAAATATACAAAGATAAGATCCAGTTCTACTGCCCTAATTTTATTTGTACGGCAGGAGCAGAACAAATCGCACTGCGCACCAAAAACTTTCGGACTATCCGATAGAACCGCTGAATGCAGTAAGCACTATCGGAGCTGGAGACAACTTCAACGCCGGACTTATTTATGGTATGCTGAAGTATGATGTACGCTATCGCGACCTGAATGGCCTGAATGAAGAAATATGGGATAAAATCATCGGGTATGGCAAAGCTTTTGCTGCAGAAGTTTGTAAGAGCTTCAACAATTCAGTCTCAAAGGAATTCGCTGAAAAACTCATTGAGAAATAAGTTCCGGATATTCTACGTTCCAGAACGAGTATAGGTATCTCCATGTGGATCTGTGTGAGTATTAAAAACTCTGTAGTTTGTCTAATAATAGCAAAGTAATAACAAAGTCTGCCAGTTATTCATATCTTTGCAATTAGAGTTTTAGACAATATACTATGTATAAGAACCTGATCAACTGGCTTGCTATTTTCCTTTTGTTCCCTTCATGTTCCAAAACACCACCGAATATCTCGGTTGTTTGTGAGGAAAACAATGTAGGAAACTGTATCATTAAGTGGGAAACGGCCCCTCTTATCCAGGGGCAGGTGAAAGTATACGCGTCTACCAATCCGGAAATGATACCGGAGACACTCCCAATTGCCGCTGCCCCTATTTCCGATGGTAGAATGACCATTGTCACAGACGACCCTTCCAGACGGTATTATTATATGATGGTATTTAACAATAAATACCGTGTAAAAATAGCGACCCGAAATGTGAATATCCCCGGTATACAAAACTTCCGCGATCTGGGTGGGTATAAATCCTCTGCCACAGGAAAAAACGTTCGTTGGGGGATGCTCTATCGCTCGGCACAGATTGACAGCCTCGGTTGTGCTGCACTCAGGGAACTAAGAAATATAGGAATAAAAACCATTATCGATTTTCGTACTCCCGAAGAACGTAATAACTATCCGCAGATTCAAAAAGGCTTCAATGTCATTTACATTCCCATTGCAACAGGTAACATGGAAAAGGTGTTACAAGGCATACAAGAGGGAAAAATCAAGGGTGATACCATCAACCGTATCGTAGAGCAAATGAATCGTAAACTGGCAATAGATTATCGTAATGAGTATAAAAAGCTTTTCAGCATTTTGCAGGATCAAAGCAATTACCCCATTATCATTCACTGTACTTCCGGCAAGGGACGCACAGGTGTTTCCTCTGCCATCATTCTTGCCGCTCTGGGTGTAAACGAAGATATCATAATGCAGGATTATCGTCTGAGTAACGATTATTTTAATATACCCAAAGCCTCTAAATATGCCTACAAACTTCCGGTAAATTCGCAGGAAGCCATCACTACCGTTTATACGGCAAAAGAGGATTTTCTGAATGCTGCCAAAGAGGAAATAGAGCGGACATATGGAGATGTGCCGACTTACCTTGAAAAGGGACTCGATCTCACCACTAAGGACATCGAGCAATTACAAAGTATTTTGCTGGAATAATACTAATGAGAGGTATATATCCTCTTCAATATACTTCTGGCAACGTGTGGACGATAATGCGAGTCTTCGTAATAATTATGGTAATCAACCGTAATTTCATTTGTTCCCGAAAAATCAAAAACGTTTTCCTTTCCAAATATTTCCCTGAGAATGCCCAGATCCTGAGGATTCAATTTTATCTGATCAAATAAAGGATTTATCACGATCTTATAATCAGTGTGATGTTTTTTAAAAATTTGCACCATTTCTTCCAGCATTTCCCGTTGCTTAATCACTATGACAGGTCGTGACACAGAATCAGGAAAACTTTTATCCTCAAACACCTTCATTTTCTTTTCATTATAAAAAGTACCATCAGCTATCTCTCGTTCAAACTCCACAGATTTAGCCTCGTTAGTATTCTTGTCATATCGGAATCGCTCATCTGAAAGTAAATAACTCTCTGCCATATACTTCTTCACTTCACCACTCAGTTTAAAATCGGCTAAAGCATACAGAAACTTTGGACTAAAGAAAGCTTTAATAAATGAACAATGAAAACCAAAAATATTCGTATAATTCTCCAACTGAGGGGCAATACAATACAGATGTCCATCTTTACTTTTATCTTGTTCAAGAATTGACTTATCAAGTATTAGTAAAGCATTATGAATACTATTTCCACTTTTGTCTATATACATCACTTTTTTATACAATGCATACAATGACTCCAAAGACGCATCAAAATGAAAGCAACTACTACTATCCGGCAGATACTCTCTCCAATCGGCTATCTCGTAGTACATACTTCTTGAATTCCCGAAAACAAAAGAATCATAATGAAGAGCAACATGCCGTTTTTCAAAGGTAGTTGTACTTATATACCCGGCATTTAAACCGACACCGGGCTTTTCATCTTCAGCATAGAATGCATCGTAATCATAGATAACTTTAAAAACATCCAAGGCAAAATATAGCACTAACAATAGTACAAACGGAATTGCCATCAGCAACGTCTTATATATAAACTTTCTAATACCGCTCCTTGTCATACCAATATCTCTTAAAACTGAAAATAGATAAACTGAGTGCTTTGACCTGCCTGCCAAAACAATACTGAAATGATCGCATAGTAAATAGCATATCTGAGCAAAGGAGACTTTATCTGCCCATCCAATTGCAAAGCGTGTTGCTTATCTCTCTGAATCCATTCTACAAGTATCAACACCGCAATAAACATACATGCCATCTTTCCTTGTTGAGGGATTCCAAAATGCCCATTAGTTATCATACGAACAATATACTGCCAGGCATCGTATATTGTCCTGGAACGGAAAATAATCCAGCCCAACACAACCAAAATGAATGTACATATCATCTGGATTGTCTCTCGTAACGTAGGAAGTTTCTTACCCTTAGCTACAACATCCGTAAATCTACGATTCCTGCCCAGCAGCAATAAAGGTAAGAATAGTAAAGCATGAAAAGCCCCCCAACAGATAAAAGTCCAGTTAGCTCCATGCCACAGGCCACTAACCAGAAAAATAACCACTGTATTACGGAAGCTTTGCCATTTTCCTCCCCGACTTCCTCCCAAGGGAATATAAATATAATCACGAAACCACGTAGTCAGAGAAATATGCCAACGTCGCCAAAACTCCGCAATATCCCGTGAGAAATAAGGAAAATTAAAGTTCCTCATT
>OATJ01000770.1_pt1 | contig 15813 bp, 14 predicted proteins | sample 1516661 | NCBI WGS metagenome assembly OATJ01 (sample SAMEA2579951, study PRJEB22360) | human gut metagenome
CCAACCGTAGACGATCTGACGCTTGCCGTCGTTGAACGACTGCGGCGCGTAGTAATTGTGGCCGCAATCCCACAGACGGAACTCGGTTTCCGGCTTGAACTGCTCACCCGGAGTCCAAGTGCCGATCATGTAGCCGGCGTTGTTGACGTTGCGGTTCATGAAGCCGGACGGCTGAGCGCCCATGGCGGAGAAGCCGATAACCCACTTCTCGTTGCCTTCGACGTCCTTGATCGGGAAGAAGTCCGGGCACTCAAGCATAAACACGTCCGGATCCGGATGCTCGAACAGCACCTGCTCATAGGTCCACTTGACCATGTCATCGGAGGAGAACAGCCACATCTGGCCGCGCTTCTCGGCAGAGGAGACACCGAAGGTCATGTACCACTTGTCGCCGGTCTTCCAGACCTTCGGGTCGCGGTAGTGGTGGTTCACCTTGTCGGTCGGGCAATCAATGACCATACCGCGCTTAGTGGCGCTGGTCAGCTCATCGTTGTCTGGTTCGGCGAGCATCTGCACCTGCCAGTCGCCGCCGGTGTTGTCCTTGCCGTTGGCCCAACGGTGGCCGGTGTAGTAGAACCTGAGCTTGCCATCGTCGCCGATCACTGCGGAGCCAGAGAAGACGCCGTCCTTTTCCTCTTCCAGAGACGGGGCGAACATAATCGGCTCACGCTTCCAATTGACCATGTCGGTGGAGGAGACGTGACCCCAATGCATCGGACCCCACTGGGTGCCATACGGGTGCAGCTGGTAGAAGACGTGCCAACGGCCCTTGTAGAAGCACAGGCCGTTCGGATCGTTGATCCAACCGCCATTGGATGCGATGTGGAACTTCGGATACCAGCGGTTGTTACGCTTGGCTGCGAAGGCCGCGACGCCGGCCTCTGCCTTGGTGAGTTCCTCGCCGTGGTTCTTGATTTCGTGAAGGACAGGTGCGTCCGGAGTAAAGCCAGTCATCGTTGAATGCCTTTCTGAATCTGGGTTATGAATTGTTGGGTAAAAAGCTTTTTGAAGATGGTGCCCAAAGCGGAAAAAGGGAAACGCTTCGGACACCACGATTGTTGTTATGACGCGTACGGTACCGATGATGATCGCGGGAGAAGGGATGTAGGTTGCGACCACCATCGACGCCGTACGCCGACTTAGTACGGGCTGAGACTCAGGCCTTCACTTCCGCACCAGCGGCCTTCATGGCCTTGAGCTGCTTGTCAGTGTAGAACGGATCGCCGCCGACTTCCTGATCATCCTTCTTGATGACGAAGAAGCCGTAGACCAGAGCCGCAAACACGATGGCAGAGATGGTGAAGAAGGTCGGACGGTCGCCCATGGCATCATGCAGAGCACCCATCGGGGTGGAGAAAATCACCTGGCCGACCTGGGAAGCGATCTGGAAACCAACCATGTACAGGGTGGCAGACAGCTTCGTGTCGAAGTGCAGGGTGAAGTAACGGAACGCCGGCAGGCAGAACAGCGGTACCTCGATGGAGTGGAACAGCTTGACGATGGAGACGGAGACCGGGTCATGGAACACGCCGCACAGACCGATACGGGCGAACATCACGGTGGCGCCGAGCAGCAGGGAGTTGCGCACGCCGATCTTCTTCATGATGATCGGGACGACGCCCATCATGGCGGACTCAAGGAACACCTGGAAGGAGTTCAGGGTACCGTAGGTGGCGTTGCCGATTTCAGTGGTCGGGAACAGGGAGGCGTAGTAGTTCGGGAACATCTGCTGATCGAACACGGTGTAGAAGGTGTTGGTGAACAGCATGAAGACGATGAGCACCCACAGAGTCGGCATCTTCAGGACGGAGACCATTTCCTTGAAGGACGGGTTGGTCGGAGCCGCGTTCGGATCGGCCTCCTTCTTGAGTTCTTCCTTTTGCTCGGCCGGAACCCAGAAGGCGTAGACGCACAGCATGCCGAGGCCGCAGATGGAACCAACCCAGAAGTTCAGCATCGGGTTGATGTTGAACAGGAAGCCTGCGCACAGCGCCACGACAGCGTAGCCGAAGGAGCCCCAAGCGCGGGACTGACCATATTCGAAGCCGAACTTACGGGAGTAACGTTCGGTGATGGCTTCGAACAGGGAGCAGCCGGCCATGAAACCCGCGGACAGCACGATGGAGCCGAGAAGCACGCCGATGAATCGGGTGGTGCCGCCGGCGGTCAGCATCGGCTGGTACACGAACTGCACGAACGGGCCAACGCATGCAGCGACCGCAGAGATGAAGATCACGAGCTTGCGCTTGATGCCCAGCTGGTCCTGAATGGTGCCGTAAACGAACATGATGACCAGGGTGGCCAAGGAGTTGATGGAGTAGATCTGGCCCTGTTCCGCGGAGCTCATGCCCAGACCGTGGGTCGGGTCAGTGAGCCAGCGGGAGAAGAAGGACCACCAGATGCCCCAGGAACAGAAGAACATGAAAATGCCGAAGGAGCTCTGCAGATAGGAAGGATTCTTCCATACAGAACGTGTTTTACTTGCCATTTTGATTCTCTTTTTCTCTTCACGGTGCCGCTGCCGCGCATTCGTACACATACCAGGCGCGCGCATCATTGAAGCAGAAGAAGCCGTCCGGATGCTCGTCGTCGAACAACTTGTTCACGGCGCGTAAAGCTGGACCGTTGTGCACTACGTTGCATACCAGCGATGGGTTGAACGCACGTCCGGCCTCCTGCAACGCGGTGCGGTAGCCGGCAAGACGACCGTCCTGCGCGATCATGTTTTCCGCGCAACCCACGTATGCGATGCGTTTGCATCCGGCCTGGATCAGCCGATTCGTGGCGTCGTAGCCGATCATGAACTCGTCCGGCTCGATGCTGGGCACTTTGTTCTCGTGGTCGGTGGCGTCCACCATCACCACGGGGTATTCGTTCAACGATTCGGGAACATGTGCGATGCGGTTCGACATCTTCGAATAGAAGAATCCGTCCACGCCGTACCTTTTCAGTGTGGCGATCTCGTTTTCCTCGCTCGCCTTGCCGTCGGTGCTGACGGTGAACAGCATGTAGCCGTAGGCGCTGGCCGCGTCCTGCGCGCCCAGAATGATGCCGCCCGCGTACGGTGTGGTGGCGACTTCCTCGCTGATGAAGCCGAGGATTCGGGTTTTGTTGGTACGCAGGCTTCGCGCCAACGGATTGATTTTGTACCCGAGCTCGGTCGCTTTGTTGCGTACGAGTTTGGCGAGCGCGGGATTTACCCTGCCTTCGTCGCGTCCGTTGAGCACCAGGGATACAGTGGAGATGGATACCCCCGTTTGTTCGGCGATTTCCTTCATTGTCGTCATAATCGCAACACTATACCCAAATGAACACGAAAAGCGCGCCTTTTTCGAGAAAAAGCGTGCTTTTTTACATGGAATGGTTTCGTTTCACCACTGTAAAGGGGGTTATTTCGACAGAATCTCGTTTACCAGTTCCTGCTTGGCGTGGATCTGTCCTTCGAAACCGGGGCGGATGTCGAGACGGATCACCACGTCGGTGCGGTAGCCCTGTCCGGCGAGCTTCATGGTGGCGTCGCGGATCACCTTGAGCACATCGTCGATGTCTCCTTCGATGTTGGTGAACATGGCGTTCGTCTCGTTCGGCAGGCCGGATTCACGGATTACGTCCACGGCCTGCGCCACGTACGTGGACTTCTCCGGGCTGGCTCCGGCGGGGGAGATGGCTACTGCGGCAAGCGTGTTGATATACGGTTTGCCGGTTTCCGGATTGACGGGCACTTCCTGCTTTTCTGCGTTGCGATCGAGCGTCATGATTACCTTTCTCAGCGTTGTCTCGTGTGTTTTCGTGCGATTACTTGTTGTACTGTTCCAACGGCTGCCGTGGTTCGCGTGGTTTGCGTGGCTTGGTTCAACGCCACTTCCACGCGTGGTCCATCGGACCGGAACCATGTCCAAGATCGAGCTGCGCTTCCAAAGCGCCGGTCAGGTACAGCTTGGCATGGTCGACGGCCGTCGGCAGCCCGTCAATGGCGGGGCGAGGGGCCGGCGCCAGCGCCTCGCCAAGAGCCAAATGGCTGGCGATGGCGGAAGACAGCGTGCAGCCGGTGCCGTGCGTGTTCGGGTTGTTGATGCGACGGGAACGGAACCAGGTGATCTTGCCATCCGGCTCGACAAGCACGTCACTCGCGTCATGCGTGCCGTGGCCGCCCTTGACGAGCACCGCGCAGCCGAAATGGCCGGCGAGCAGATGACCTGCGGTCACCATGTCGTTCTCGGTGGAGATGGATTCGCCGTTCTCATAGTCGATTGCGCCCGCACCTTGCTCTACGGCCAAGTCGCACAGTACCTGGGTCTCCGGCATGTTCGGCGTGATCACGGTGGCCAGCGGGAACAGTTTGGACGTCAGCGCCGCGATGGCATCATCCTCGATGAGCTTCGCGCCGGACGTGGCCACCATCACCGGGTCGAGCACCACGTTCTTCGCGTTGTGCGCGGTCAGACGGTCGGCGATCACGGTGATGAGCTCGGCGCTGGACACCATGCCGATCTTCACCGCCACCGGCGGAATGTCTTCGAACACCGCGTCGATCTGCGCCGCAAGCATTTCCGGGGGAGTGTTGGTGACCATCGTCACGCCGGTGGTGTTCTGCGCGGTCAGCGCCGCGATCGCGGTCATGCCGAACACGCCGTTGGCGAGCATGGTCTTCAAATCCGCCTGAATGCCGGCACCGCCGGACGAATCCGATCCTGCGATGCTCAATACCGGTGGCAATGTGCTAGTCATGGTAACTCTCCTTATTAGGCTCACTGATTCATTGATTATCTTCACTGAGCTCACTGATACAGTGTAGAACCACCCTTGCGGAACTTCTCGCTCATCTCAGCGGGCTTGTCGATTTCCTGTACGACGGACTACTTCACACGCGGCGCATAGCCGTGCTTCGCGTCGCCGCGCACCGCCTTCCAGCGCGTCACCATTTCGCGGGTGGCCGCTTCCGGATCGTCGGCACCGGCGATCACGGACACCACGAACCAGCCGGCCGCCTTCGAACGGGCCAGCATCTCCATATCGTCGGCATGTACGCCGCCGCCGACCACTACCGGGAACTCGCTCGCCGCGCAAATCGCGTTGATCTGTTCCTCGTCAAGCGTATGCCCGGAACCGTCGTTGCCGCCCACGGAAGCCTCCGGCTTGGTGGTGGACACATGTAGCGGGCCGGCGCCCGAACAGCGGCAGGCTGTAAGCTTCACCAGACTTTCGGTCTCGGCGGACAGGCCCACGATGGCGTCCTCGCCGAGCAGCGCGCGAGCCTCCTGCGGTTCCATATCGGTCTGGCCGATATGCACGCCATCCACCTTGATGCCCTTGTCGCGCGCCTGCCATACCACATCCACGCGGTCGTCGATCACAAACGCCACGGAATCGGACTTGCCGCTGTTCTTGATGACCTGCGCGATATCGCGGGCCATTTCGGTGATATCCTTCGCATCCGCGTTCTTGGCGCGCAATTGGATGAACGTCGCGCCCCCACGCAACGCGTCATCCACCACATCCGTCACCGGCCGGCCCTTGCAATCCTGCGGACCGACCACGAAATACGCGCTCATATCAAAGCAGTCGCGCATCGAGGCGAATGGATAATTATTCATTGGTTTCCCCTTTGTTGTCCTTTGGGCAAGTGCTCCAGAAGAAGTCTTGTTATTTTCCGTCGCACCGCACTGAACGTATATATTCCGTATATACGATTGCGATGGTGCGAAACCATCCACGGAACGTTGCGGTCAGTTGGTTTCGATGATGTCGGACGCGGCCACCTGATCGGCGGTGACGTTCCACAGCGCGTCGAGCAGCGCCACCTGGAACGAACCGGGGCCATCGGATTTGACTTCGGCGATTTCGGACGCACGATCATACAGCAGCGACGCGGCAAGGGCGGCGCCCAGCGGCTCGGCCACGGCAAGATACGTTGCGGTCACGCCGCCGAGCGAACAGCCGGCGCCGGTGATCTTCGTCATCATCGCGCTGCCTCCGGGCAGGCGGAACGTGCGCTCGCCGTCGGTCACCAGATCAACCGCGCCGGACACCGCAACCGCGCCCTTGCCGACGGGGGAGTGCTTCGCCAAATGGCGGGCCACACGTTTGGCCGCGTCGATGGCCGCGTCGACCTCGTCAACGGCCTCCACTCCAACCCGACGCGTGGTCGGATCAGTGCTGTCGGCGTCGGCCAGCCCCCACATCGCATCAAGCGCGATGACCTCGCTCGCATTGCCGCGCACAATGGTCGGAGGCGCGTCACGGAACGATTCAAGAATGAACGTGCGTGTTTCGCCAATGCCCGCAGCAACCGGGTCTAGCACCCACGTCTTGCCGTTTTCGTGCAGTTTGCGCGCGATTTCCGGCAGCGCGTCCTTGAAGAACGGCAGCAACGTGCCCACGTTGATGTAGTTCGATCCGGCGATTTCGGCGGTGGCGATCACATCATCCGGCAGATAGCTCATGGCCGCGGTGCCGCCCGCCGCAAGCTGTGCGTTGGCAACGAGATTGATGGTCACGAAATTGGTGAACGACTGCGCCAGCGGCGTCTGCTCGCGTACGTCCATGACGGCTTGTTTGATGGCGGCACGCAATGCGCCGAGTGCGTCATTGGCGGATGAGTCATCGCTCATGATCTGCTCCCTACGTTGGTCCTAACCAACAGGTTCAAAGGGTCAGGCGTTCATGCCTATCTCAGCTTGATGGACTTGGCCATCAAGCACCCCCGCATGTTTACAACAGTGCTTAATCTATCTACGTCCCTTGACAGGCGCGATTTCGTAGGTGATTTTGGGCTTCCGTAGGTGGTTGCTGCCGGATAAGCATCGGCGAGATGCCTGGAATTAGGCGTTTGCTCGTGTCCGGATTCGAAGCTGATCGCCTACGGAACGCAAAAATCACCTACGGAACGCAGTCAGTCGCTTTGCGTCGTGTCGATGACGTTGCTGCAGTATGCCGTCCTGCCGGCAGTCACGTCGGCGTAGAAGCGCTGTTTTTCATCGATGTAGGCGATGGCTTTACGCAGTTCCTCCAGTTGCGTCTCCAGATGCTCGCGTTTTTCGGCAAGGATTTCCTGACGTTCCGGTATCGATGACTCACCTTCGAGACAGAGTTGCGTGTAGTGCCGCATCTCCTTGATGCCCAGACCGCAGCGTTTGAGACATGTCAGGTCGTTGATCCATGCGATGCATCGCTCGTCGAAGACGCGTCGGTTGTTCTGGTCTCGTTTGAGACCGGGCACGAGTCCTGAATTGCAATAGAACTTCAATGCTTCGTAATTCATGCCGGTTAGTTTGCAGGCCTGCTTCATCGTATAGGTTTTCATGTTCTTATGGAGTGGCACTGCCGTGATTGCCATACGTGGCTCCTTTCGGACGCTGCGCGGCAGGACGTTCGGCGGGTGCCGCCGGATGGGGTCGGGCTTGAGGCGCATTGTTCTTTTTGTTTGTACCTATCATGTCACATTTCCGGTTATTAATACCGGTAGATAGTACCGGCGTGCCGTAATTTGACCGGTAGCGGCTACCGGATTTTATCTTGAGGGTCAGAACGGCATACATGCCGGCACTGAATACCGACGAATTTATGGAAGGAAAAACAGTGGAATACGTGAAACTTGCCAACGGTGTTGAGATTCCGAAGATCGGATACGGCGTCTTCCAGATCAGCAAGGACGATGCTCCTCGCTGCGTGCGCGAGGCCATCGAGACCGGGTACCGCCATATCGACACCGCACAGTCGTACTTCAACGAGGCCGAAGTCGGCCAAGGAATCAAGGATTCCGGTATCGATCGTAAGGATCTGTTCCTCACTACCAAGATCTGGATCAGCAATTACGGCTATGAGAACACGCTGAGGTCCGTCGATGTGTCCTTGAAGAAGCTTGGCACCGACTATCTCGATCTGGTGTTACTGCACCAGCCGTTTTCCGATACCTACGGCGCGTGGCGTGCACTCGAAAAGCTCTACAAGGACGGCGTGATCCGCGCCATCGGCGTGAGTAACTTCTATCCGGATCGTCTGGCCGATATGGTCGCCTTCAATGAGATCGCCCCGATGGTCGATCAGGTCGAGACTAATCCGCTCAACCAGCAGATCGAAGCTCGCAAGAACATGGTCAAGCGGGGCGTGGCTCAGGAAGCATGGGCTCCGTTCGGGGAGGGCATGCAGAACATGTTCTCCAATCCCACCCTGGCCAAGATTGGCGAGGTACATGGCAAGTCCGTCGCGCAGGTGATCCTGCGTTGGCTCACTCAGCGCGACATCGTCGCTCTGCCCAAGTCCACGCACAAGGAGCGCATGGAAGAAAACCTGAACATCTTCGATTTCCGGCTCTCCGACAGCGAGATGACAACCATCGCGGGCCTTGACACCAAGACCAGCATGTTTTTTCGCCACGACACCCCTGAGGCGGTCGATCGCTTCGTCGGTTATGTCAAGGAACGTGCTGGCCGCGAGTGATTCCGGCCCATGACATGGTCGGTGCCGGCAGCACTGTGTATCTGGGCTTCCCGATTTGGTGGATGGCACCTGTTTGGCTGGTGAACGATTCCGTCAAATCCAACGATTTCGCAGGTAAGACGATCATTCCGTTCTGCACTTCCGCCAGCTCCGATATCGGCAACAGTGCATCCACGCTCCAGAAAATGGCAGGCAGTGGTACATGGCTTACCGGGCATCGTTTCTCGGAATCTGTTTCCGAGAAGGACGTGACCGATTGGCTGATTTAGTCCAAAAACGGCATCGCCGAATACGAAGACATGGGGCGACCATTGTACGTTCGGCTGCAGCATTTCGTGTGCTGAATAGCAGGTCGCCTCTTCCACGCTCTTTTGAGTATCCCATCCGAATGTTTAAGCAGGCGTGGAAGTAGTAAGTGGTATGTGTGCTGTCCTGCCTTGCAGGAAGACATGGCGGGCATTTTCATTATGATGAAACGTCATCAAATATCGGATTATTTCCGATAATCATTCCACGAGATGGGCTTCCCCGTATTATTTCCTGAGACGTTTGTGACGCCCCTATGTATTTGCATGCGGGGATAGAATTGTTGACGGAAGAGAACCGTGAAAGGAATGTGCGTTGGCGAGAAATGACGGGAGTCGAAGGAGACGGGGCGGTCTTTGCGATAGGTTGTTCGGCGATCTCAGTGCAAAAAAGTTGCGTAAGGTGTTGTTTGGTGCTGTTGCGGCAATTGTCACTGTTGCAGTTGTCCTGTTTGTGTGGAACGGTGTCGTTAAACCTGTTTTTGACAATGCAAGGACCGAATCTACCATCAGTGTGGAAAGCCAGTTGCAGGCGGCTGTGAATATCGACGATCTATCGACCGCGAAATTCCATTATGGCGGTGTTGCTGTAAAGAAAGACAATGCTGGTAAGGACAAGTGGCATGTTGCATATGAGGCGACGGTGACTGCTGGCGTCAAGATGAGCGATATCACGTTCGAAGTGGACGATACCGCGAAGACCGTCACTCCGATTCTGCCGAAGCCGACTATTGGGGACGTCGTGGTTGATAGCGGCAGCCTCGACTTTTTCGAGAACAATCCGTCCGTTGAAATTGATGAGGTGATCAAGCTTTGCAAGCAGGATGCGCAACAGGAGACCAAGACAAACGGAGACATTATTTCTATTGCTGCCAGCAATCTTGAACAAACTGTGGATGCGTTGACCAAGGATCTCGTGGAAGCAAAAGGATACAAATTGCAGAAGGCCGAGACCGTAAAGCTCACTAAGGAGACCGCGCATGCTGACGAATAATCGTTCCATGAAACGTGCGATTGCCGCATTATGTGTTGCTACGCTTGCATGTTCTGCTGTAGGGTGCGGCGAGGAAAAGAAAGAAGCTATCCCAACTTTCTCGAATGCCACGTATATCGCACAGATGGCCACATTAAAATGTTATTACCACAACACGGCCAAGCTCAGTCATGAGGGATCGTGGTTCTTCAATAATGGCTACAAACGTATGTGGATGGAATACAGTGGCATCGTGAAGTACGGTATTGATGCCGATAAAGTAACAATTAGTCCAGATGCCAACGGTCATAGAGTAATCATTACCGTGCCTCCAGCTCACGTGTTGGATGATCCGGACGTAAATGAGAAGTCGTTCAGCAAACCGCTGGTGAGCACTGGTTTCGCCACTTCGATTACCGCCGAAGAGAAAACGGAAATGTTTGATAAGGCCCAGCAAAGCATGCTGAAGCAGGCGAAAACCGATTCGGCGTTGCTTGCCCAAGCCGAAGCTCGCGCGCGGACTATTCTAGAGCAGTATGTGCGCAATGTGCTTGGCGACGACGCGAAGAACTGGACTATCGAATTCAAGGATGTGCAATAGTCGCCAAGCGAGAACTGGCTTACCTCACCCGCAATTGCCATCGTGGATGGCGGTGGCCAGCTGATCGCTGGATGCATCCATCGCGTATTCGGCGACACCCTGCTGCTGATTCGTGATGCGGTCGCGGTCGGCCCCGAAAAACAGCACCGAATAGGAATTCGTCACCGCCTCCGTACGGTCGGCTGCGATTGTCGGTTGCGTGGTGCCGCAGGAGATCATGATCGAACGGTGCGAAAGTTCGTGCTTGACCATGTCCACCAGCCAGGGGCTTCGCGCGGTCTGCGTCCAATCCGGGTGTGTGGTGAGGATATGCACGACATTCCTCTGCGAGCGGTCGGGCATCTGGCAGTAATACGCAGCCACGAATCCACTCGGATTCTCACCTGACTGGCCGCCGCAGTTGAATTCCATGGTCTGTTCGATCTGCACGCCCATCGTCGATGCCACGTTCGTGGCGAGCGTGTACCATCCGGCCGGATCGAGATCACCGTTGCGTTCGGGCACGGCGATCGCAGCCGCTGCGGCTTCCGCGTTATGCAGATTGCTGACCGCAGTCGAGACCTGCTGTTTCACGTCCGAGCGTAGTTTGTGCAGCGACCGTAGGTCGGCGAGCATCTCCCTCATCGATGCATACGCGCGCTGTTTGCCGTATCGGTCGATGAGCTCGTTCGCCTGCGTCGGATCATCCACCTGCAGCAGCCATTGCGCCGCATGCTGGCTGAAATCATCCGCCATGGCCGCGTCGACCGCGCTGAGCAGCTCCTTGGTCTGTCCGTCGAGATTATGTGCCGCCACGCGCATGCTGTCGATGATGGTGCGCTGCTGGTTGCGGTACAACAGTCCGATGATGCGTTCCTGCAGATTGTCCGACAGCAGATACTTGATCTGCTTGGCGTCGGCAAGCCGGTCGTAATCGTCCATGCACTGCTGCACGGTTTCGATGTGCGCGGCGAATCGGTCCGGATCATCCAGGCCCTGCGCGAACGTGATGCTGTCCTGCGCGGTCTGCCGGATGCCTTGCATGGTTTCGATCTGCGGCTTGACGTTGCCGGCCGCTTCGCTGGTGGTGGCGTGCAGGAAATTGGCGACGCCGGCGATGACGGCAAGCACGACGAGCACGCCCACGATACGTAGGACATTCCGCCGGCTGCGTGAATTCGGGTTGTGGTACGGCATATTCTCAGACTACCTTGCTCGTGTGATACACCGATGCTCCCATCTACCGCCGTTTGGCTCCATCCGGCCATGCGATGCCGGTGTCAGGGGAGTGCAGGACGTTCTTGTAGATGTCGTTGCGTACGTAGATTTCCACGGAACCGCGCGATCGCTGGTCTTTCCATGGCGTGACGGTTTCGGCGATGCGTATTTTCGTGTAGTCGTTCCGGTCATAGCCGAGGGCGCTGAAGAAGAACGGCTGATAGATGGTGTCGTAGAATTCGGGTTCGCCCCATGATCTCCAGGTTTCGATGTCTTGTTTGCCGGCATAGGGGTCTATGCACCATTCCCAAGAGATGTAGCTGCGCCCTTTGTAGGCATTGGACATGAGCGTACGCTTGAAGTACGGGTCGGCGGTGACCAGTGTTCCGCTCACCCATGATGTGTAGTCGATGCAATCCTTGCCATCGGCGCAGTAGCCGCCTTGATTGATTCGTTCCTTGACATCCGGGGACGCATTCGTGGAATTGATGCGAGTCCAGCCAGCCATCCAACGGTATTGCTCCAGATGATTGGTCTTGATGAACGAGGCCACCGTCCGGGATGAGGAATACTCGTATCGTATGTCGCATATGCTGGCGTTGATCGTCCAATACACGCTGATGAGCATGGCACCTAAAGCGAGGGCCTTCAGCGTGATGAGATAGTTGCGCGCTTTCCTCGCTCCAAGCTTGCCGATGAATCGGTCGGCCATGGTGATGCACCAGGCCGGCCAGTCGTCCGTGCTGATACGTCGCTCGTCGCAGTCAATCGCGAGCACCGCGATGAAAAATCCCAGCAGGATGCCCAGATGGTGCATGGAGAAATGCTGCGCGAACACCAAGCACATCACTGTGTATGAACTCAGCAGCAGCATTGCGTTGTGCCGGCGTCGGCTGATGTGGATGAGCGGGGCCCACATGAGGCATGACACGGTTCCCGTGTACAGCAGTGTCGACGACAGGCCGATGAATACCAGATTCGTATCCGACACCGTCGAGGTGAATAATGCTTCGGCCGGCAGCAGCAGCCAGGAATTGCAAATTTGCATCCATAGTGGTGCCGGCTGCGTCATGCCGGAGATGTCGAAATTGCCGGAATACACGTCTTTTGCGGGCATCACGTCGATCAGTATGACCACCGCCGCCGCGAGCAGCGCCAGCAGCGCGGCGAACCGTTGCCGGTTACGTATCAGCGAGTGTTCCTGCCAGACGAACCGCACTACCCAATTCGCCGCGAACATGCCGGCGATTACCAGTCCATATGAACTGGTCAGGCACAGCAGCATCATGCTGAGCGCTTCGCGCCATGGTTTCTCGTCGCGGGTTTTCCAGTTGATAGCCACCAGCAGCATGGCGGCGACCATCAGCGCATAGGGGCGCGACGTGACGCCGTACTGATAGCACAGGAAATAGGAGAACGGCAGGATGACTTTGAATGGTTCCGGCAGTTTGGTTTTGAATTCCAACAGCCAGATCATGAGTGTGGCGCATGCCAGATTGATGCTTTTCAGACCGATCTCGTAGGGTACGCCGAGTTTTGCGGGTGCGGCGAGCATCATCCACCACAGAGGCGGATGCCCCTCATAGTGTGGACGTTCCAGAATCATCTCCCGCCACGAGCAGTCGCGCGCGATGAGCCAGGCTTGCGCCTCGTCGAACCATGGTTCGTGGAAACACATCACCGTGCCCACCACGATGACATACGCCGCGAGCACGATGCAGTGCAAACGATGAGGCGTGAGCCAATGCCGAATTGCGTCGCATCGTGTTCTGTTGTCTGTGGCTGCTACTGTTGCAGAACTCATGTTTCCTGTTTCCCGTTGCGTTCGAAATACGCGCGATTGCTGCGTGACTTTGCGATTATTGCGTGGCCGCGCATGGATCATGGCGGTTCCGTCATATTCCATGTTGCGGAACCGCCATTGGACATATGGGCATACCACGCGCCAGCCGTGCCGGCCATCCTTAGAACGAGGAACGTGCGCCGCAGAGCTTCTCGAACTCTTCACGCACTTGCACCTTCACCAACGCATCCTCGAACGTGATGGTGCCCTTGTTCACCAGTCGCGCCAAATCCTGGTCGAGCGTGTGCATGCCTTCCTTCTCGCCGGACTGTAGCACGGTGCGAATCTGATGCGCCTTGCCACTGCGGATCAGTGAGGAAACGGCCGGAGTGTTGATCATCACTTCAGTGGCTGGTGCACGGCCATGGCCGGTAGCGCGCGGAATCAGTGTCTGTACGATCACGGCACGCAAGGTGGAAGCTACCTGCACGCGAATCTGCTGCTGCTGGTTTTCCGGATACACGTCGATGAGACGGTCCACGGTGGAGCCGGCGTCCTGAGTATGAAGGGTTGCGAACACCAAGTGGCCGGTTTCCACTGCGGTCAGTGCGGTGGAAATGGTTTCCAAGTCTCGAAGCTCACCGACTTCGATAATGTCCGGATCCTCACGCAGCGCACGTTTCAGCGCTTCTGCGAAGCTTTTCGTATCAGTGCCCACTTCTCGCTGGCTCATCACGCAACGCTTATGCTGATGCACGAATTCGATCGGGTCTTCGATGGTGATGATATGGTCGGCACGTTCCGCATTCGCCTTGTCCACGATTGCGGCCAGTGTGGTCGACTTACCGGAACCGGTCGGGCCGCATACAAGCACCAGACCACGCGGCAACAGCGCAAGGTCGGCGATACGCGGGTCAATTCCCAGTTCCTGCGCGGTTTTGATTTCCGTAGGAATGGTACGCAACGCGGCGCATACGCCCATACGGTCGCGGTATACGTTCACACGGAAGCGCAACAGGTCGCCAATGGCGAAGGAGATATCAAGTTCCAGATCATCTTTGAAACGTTCCATCTCTAATTCGTTGGTCATGACTTTCACTGCTTCGTACGTGTGATCCTTCGTCCACACGCTCAATCCCTTGGCGGGGCGCAGCTTGCCATCCACGCGCAGCATTGGCGGGTCGTTGATTACCAAGTGCAAATCGGACGCATTGAGCTCAACCAGCTGGCGGATGGCCGACACGAATTCGTCGTCCGCGTCCGGATGTTCGGTGCGCAGCGTCTGTTCGACCTGCTCGGCCTTGATCTTACGTTCTTCCGGAACGGCATCCTCGTCGGCGTCGTTGGTTTCAGGCACTACGAAATCCGCGAATGGCCTGGTCTGCGGCTGGGGCTGACTCATCTGCTGTTGCTGTGGCTGCGGCCTTTGGAAAGCTGCGTCCTGCGGAATGTGAGTGATGGTCGGAGGCATCTGCTGCGCTGCGGTTTCGGCGATGTCGGCCTGTCGCTTAGCGAATGGTGTGGCACCCGGTACGAAGGACGGTGGATTGCTGTCGATCTGCTGGATCGGCCCATGCTCCTCATATGCGGGATTTTGCTGGGTCGCGTCAGTGTCCTCATCAAACTGCAGGCTGCCGGTACCGACTGGTTGACGGTCGATTGTTGTTGGAAAAACATGCGCTTCCTGCGATTGTTGTATGGCTTGCGTAGTCTGTTGTTGAGCAACAGACTGTTCGGATGGTTGAGACTGTGAAACTGGCTGCGGGTCGGGAATTTGCACATCCTGCTGGCTTACAGTCGGCATTGAATTAAGCGAAGCGAAAATGCCCTTAAGGCTTTCATCATCTGCCTGAATCGCATTGTCGGAAGACCAATGACGTCCCTTGCGGGGATCCTCATTGAACGATGGAGTGTTGTTGGGAATGGTCACGCCTTTGAGACCGGAAAGATATCCGCCATTGTTCCACGTTTGCTCGATGGTCATCATTGTCCTTTTAATAGGTGGGTTGCTGTCTGAAAATGTCGGTCGTGCCGGCGCTTCGACGCGCCGACGCAACCGAACGTTTTATAGGTGTTTTATAAGTGCGGAGAGGTGCATAGGTGCATGTAACGTCAGGTGGAACCTACACCGTCACGCGAAGCACTTCCTCCACGGAGGTAATGCCTTGAAGCGCCTTCTGCCAACCGTCCTTACGAAGTGTGGTCATGCCTTGCTCCTTCGCCGCCTTGTCAATATCAATCGACGTGGCGCCACGGGCTATAAGATCCTCCATTGTTGAATCCACGCCCATGACCTGCTGGATGGCCACACGGCCGCTATAGCCGGTGTTGGCGCATTCTCGGCATCCTACCGGACGCCATATCGTCGGAAGAGGGGTATCTGGCATGTGTGGAACACCCAACGTCCGAAGCTCCGCCTCGGTGGCAGTATCCTGACGCTTGCACTTCTTGCACAGGCGGCGAGCCAGTCGCTGAGCCATCACCGCAGCAAGCGACGAGCTCAATAGGAACGGCT
>OATJ01000776.1_pt1 | contig 15663 bp, 20 predicted proteins | sample 1516661 | NCBI WGS metagenome assembly OATJ01 (sample SAMEA2579951, study PRJEB22360) | human gut metagenome
AAGATACCGAGGAGGGGAGAGCGGATTTTTACCACGCCCGACCAGACAGTGAGGAAAGATAGGCAGCAGGAGATATAAGATTCATGGTAAATAGCATCAAGCCGCCGAAGAAAACAAATCCGGCGGCTTGATGCTATTTAAGCCAATCCACATGTAAAATTTAAGCCCTACCATTAGTCCCATCAGAATTTTTAATCGTATTCTTGACCTCCTGTAATTTCTCCAAAAGTAACTTTGCCGCCCATTCTGGCGGTTTGTATGCGCCGGCATCCCATTTCTTGATTGTGTCGAGAGGGATTTCAAAACGCTCTGACATTTCGCTTTGTGTGAGTCCGGCTGCGATCCGGGCTGATTTAATTCGGTTTTCCATTGATTCAATCTCCCTAATATGCTATAATGTATGTGTCGGATATACTGGATGCTGTATATTTGGAACCGCCAGCGATCCGGCGGTCACGGGTTGAAATGTTGACAAATATACCAACAAGTATGTGCTTGGCAAATGTCTATGTCGGGTATACTGGACGCTGTATATCCGGAGCCGCCAGCAATCCGGCGGACGCGGGTTGAAATGTTGATAGTTTGGCCAATGTATAAAGCCAAATTGGGGAGACGCTCAGGAGTTATTCCTGAGCGTTTTTTCCATCTCCATAGCACTGGTAGAAAGCATCTACCAGGCTTCCAAGATCTTCTGGACTAAGGGATTCCTTGAGGTTATCCGGGATCCGATCATAACTTGCCCGGAATGCGTCTCCGCATGTGCCGATCTTGCTGCACTTCTTGACCTGATTTAATTTGTACATCTCACCGAGCTCTTCCAGTGTGATATCACCATTCTTAACAGCTTCACGACCTTCTCTGGTTAAGATCCCCATAGCTACCTTTTTGCTTACGATACCGATACCATTGATCTTCATATTTTCTTCCTCCTGCGTTTTAGTACAATTCAACTCCGAGTGTTTCAGCGGCTTTGTTTGCTACTTCTTCAAATGTTTCTCCGTCCGCTTGCTCCCACTCTTCTTCCATGTTCGCAAGGGCGCATAATTTTTTTAAAAGTTCCATGTCCCATGTATCCATTGCTCTGATTTCCTGCGCGATCTCTCTGGCTTCTTCTTCTCTCCAATCCATATTTGTTACCTCCTGCGTTTTGTTTACCTTTATCTTATGTCTATATTATAGTGCCGAATCGGCACTTTATCAAGAGGAAAAGTGCCGAAATTACACTTTTTTTAAAAGAAAATAGGGCAGTATCTTTGCCGCCTGCGCTCAGCTATACTCTTACGCAGGAGGGATGCACTATGCCACCACTTTTCGTATGACGGGAGAAATCCCGTCTTTTTTTAGGCACAATAGCAGGTAGAGAGGCAGGTGAGATCATGGCAAAAGGGAAGTATGAGGAGTGGTGTAACGATCCGGACAAGAAGCTTTTATTGTCTGGATGGGCGAGGGATGGGCTGACCGACGATGAAATAGCGAAAAAGATAGGAATTTCGCGGTCCACGCTGTCCGAATGGAAGAAGAAGTATCCGGACATTTCGGACACCCTAAAAAAGGGGAAAGAAATTGTGGACACTGAAGTCGAGAACTCCCTGCTCAAAAGAGCGAAGGGATATACCGCCAAGGTAAAGAAAACCTTCAAACTCAAAAAGATCGAGTACGACAAGACTGGAAAGAAGGTTAAAGAGGAGGAAGTCCTGGAAGTAGGAGAAGATGAAGTCCACATTCCCGCCGATGTGACGGCCATGATCTTCTGGCTCAAAAACCGTCTACCGGAGAAGTGGAAAGATAAACGCTTTGCTGTATCGGATCTTGCGGATGCAGATGACGCAATGCAGACCGGTGTGATCATGATGTCAGATATAGATGAGGAGGCGGGAAGTGGCAACCAGGGAATCTAAAACGGTATCTCCGCCGAAGAACGTCAATATCATCTGGCGGCCACAGCCCAAGCAGGCGCTTATGATGTCCCGACCGGAATACGAGGCACTGTACGGCGGAGCTGCAGGCGGAGGAAAAAGCGATTATCTGTTGGTAGAGGCTCTACGTCAGGTAAATATCAAAAACTACCGTGCAATCATATTCCGAAAGACATACCCGGAGCTTCAGGACCTGATCGACCGGTCTGATGAGCTTTATCGGGCGGCATATCCGAGAGCGCAGTATAACGACACAAAGCATAGATGGAGCTTTCCATCGGGTGCGAAGATTGCGTTTGGAGCGATGCAGTATACGCGAGACCGCAAGAAATATCAAGGTAAGCACTTTGATTTTATTGGGTTTGACGAGCTGACGCACTTTACATACGACGAGTACAGCTATATGTATTCCCGTAATCGTCCATCAGGCCCGGGAACCCGTGTGTATATGAGAGCGACCGCAAACCCTGGAGGCGTCGGCCATGGATGGGTAAAACAGTATTTCGTCAAGGCTTCCAAACCAGGGACACCGATCACAACAGAGGTTGAGATCTTATCGCCGACAGGCGAGAAAATCAAGCAGCACCGGACGAAGATATTCATTCCGTCCAGCGTTTTTGATAACAAAATCCTGTTGGACCAGAACCCGAATTACCTTGCTTCTCTGGCATTGCTGCCTAAGCAGGACCGGGATGCACTGCTGTATGGAGACTGGGATTCCTTCGAGGGACAGGTCTTTACGGAGTTTGTCGATGATCCAGATGGATACCTGTCACAGCGCAACACACACGTGATTGAGCCGTTCCGGATCCCGGATGACTGGCTGATCTATCGAGGGTTTGACTTTGGATATGCCAAACCTTTTTCTGTAGGCTGGCATGCAGTAGATCATGAAGGGTGTATCTACCGGATCAAGGAGCTGTACGGATGCACCGGGACACCGAATACAGGTATCAAGATCGAGCCATCAGAGATTGCAAGACAGATCCATGAGGTGGAGGATGCGGATCCGAACCTGCGTGGGCGTAAGATCATTGGGATCGCTGACCCGTCGATCTTTGACGAGTCCCGTGGAGAGTCGGTAGCTGCGATCATGGAACGGTGCCGGATCTATTGGTCGCCTGGTGACAACACACGAATTGCGGGGAAGATGCAGTATCATTACCGTCTCGCGTTCGACGCGAACGGAAGGGCGATGTTTTATGTGTTCAATACCTGCAAGGACTTTATCCGTACAATCCCATCGCTGACATATGATGAAAAGCGTGTGGAGGACATTGATACAACGCAGGAAGACCATATCTATGACGAATGCCGGTATGTGCTGATGGAGAACCCGATCTCGCCGCGTAAGAATGCGAGAGAACACATTCCGCAAGAAGACCCGCTAAACATGTATCAGCACCCAATAACACAGGGAAATTATTACAGAATCTAAGGAGAATAAGACTATGGATGTAAGAGATATGCCGACACCGACGGAAAACCAGGAGTCTGCATCAGCACAGACCGGTATCATGCCGGGTGTGATAAGCAGAACATTGAAAATTACAGATGAAGATGCTGCAAGAGCTATGACACTGCTCCAGAAATATAAAGAGCAGAAGAAGGTGCTGGATAATCGGCTGATTGAAAATGAAGAATGGTGGAAATTTAATGAGTGGGAGCTTGTAAACAGTGGGAAGACAGAAGAGGAACGGGTGGATCCGGAGCCGACGTCTGCTTGGATGTTTAACTCTATCATCAATAAGCATGCGGATTTCATGGACAACTTCCCGGCTCCTAATATTCTGGCACGTGAGGAGTCGGATAAGGACGCTGCAAAAATCCTGAGTGAGGTGGTTCCGTGTATCCTCGATCAGTGCGAATATGAGGATACATACAGCGATACATGTTGGGATAAGATCAAGTCCGGAAGCGGACTTTACGGGATTTTCTGGGACAAGCTTAAGAACGGAATCGGAGACATCACGATCAAACGCTGTGATATCCTGCAGATGGCGTGGGAGCCGGGGACAGAGGATCTTCAGAAATCCCCGAATCTTTTTTATCAGAGCTATGTAGACAATAAGATCCTGGAAGCCGAGTATCCCCGGATGCAGGGACAGCTTGGTGATGGGATCTTATCAGAAATCCAGGACTATCAGGGAGACAATAAGAAGTTTACAGAGGGAAAGAGCCTGGTAACAGATTGGTACTATAAACGCTCAAATGTTATCACAGACAAAGACGGAATTCAGCACCTGATAACGACGGTCCATCTGTGTAAGATCTGTCAGGGAAAAGTCCTGTATGCAACAGAAAACGACCCAGAAATGGGAAGCGGACTGTATGAGCATGGGCTGTATCCGTTCGTGCTTGACACGCTGTTCCCGGATAAGAATACCCCGGCCGGTCGGGGATATATTGACATCATGAAAGACTGCCAGATGTACATTGACAAAATGAGCCAGGGAATCCTTAAGAATGCAATCGTGGGGGCAAAGCCTCGGTATTTTTCAAAGGATGGCGGCGGAATCAATGAGGAGGAGTACACGGATCCGAACAGGGAGATTGTACACTACACAGGAAGTCCGGATGATCTCAAACCGGCGGAGCACTACCCGCTGGATGGCGTGTATGTGACGGTACACGCAAACAAAATTGACGAATTGAAGGAAACCTCGGGTAATGGAGACTTTGCACAGGGTACGACAACAAGCGGTGTAACGGCTGCTTCTGCGATTGCTGCCCTTCAGGAGGCGGGAAGCAAATTATCCAGAGACACGATCAAGACATCCTATCGGGCGCATAAGGCGGTTGTATATCAGGTGATTGAGCTGATCAGGCAGTTCTACACCACTTCCCGGGTATTCCGAATTACTGGAGACAATGGACAAGATCAGTACGTCTCTATCGACAATCAGATGCTGAGGGCGGAACCGATTGAAGAGGATTTCGGACTCTATCTTGGCGGACGGAAGCCATATTTTGACATCAAGATCGTACCACAGAAGTCAAGCCCATTTACAAAGATTGCACAGAATGAGTTGGCGAAAGAAATGTATAATCTTGGATTCTTTAATCCTCAGTTAGCGGATCAGGCGTTAGCATGTATCAACATGATGGATTTCGACGGAAAAGAAGAGGTTATTCGCAGAATTGCAGAGAATGGAACTCTGTATCAGCAGGTACAGCAGATGCAGATGTCCATGCAGCAGATGGCGGCGCTGATCGCAGACAGCACAGGAGACACAAGGATTATGGATGCAATGGCAATGCAAAACGGACAGGCAGCGACTGGAACTCCGTCTGTATCGTCAAAAAGCCAGACGGCAGCGGAGACGGATGATTTTGGGAATATAGCCCGTGAAACCAAGAGCAGCACTGCGGGAAAGGCAAGAGAAAGGGCGGCGTCCGCATCTACGCCGAAGGTATGAGGTATGACAATCATTCAGATTGAAAATGAGCCCGGACATTATAAACTCGTTGCCATTGGGCACGCAGGACGTGCAGAGGGAGAAGACGGGAATCTGGTATGTGCGGCGGTGTCCGCACTTACACAGGCCTTAGTGCAGTTCTGCCGGGATCGATCAAGTAGGATAGCGCAGTACAATGACCGGATCGGAGATGCAGATATCTTTATTCGTGCCTGTACCACAAGGCCGGATCCGGAAATTTCTGGAGCATTTGCCCTGGTGGAAACTGGACTTCGGATGGTTGAGAAGAGCAATCCGGGGCGGATCCAGATAGTGGGGGGAGAATCTATGCATACGGAATGATAGGATGTGCACAGAAAGACGCGTGGGAAAGACCATGGAAAAGGAGACCACTATGAAACTGAATCTTACGTTATTTGATGGCGGTGCAGGTGCAGGAGCGGCAGCAGGAGCCGCAGGAAGCACAGGTGCCGCACCGGCGGAAAGTACAAACACGGGCGTTAAAGAGGGCTCTCAGGGCGCCGCTGAGGGGGCAACAGGGAAGGAAGTCGCCGATCCGACCCAGCCAGCAGAAGATCCGGAAGCACGCCGTCAGGCGTACCGGAATGCAATCGAGCAGTACAAGGACCTTTATCAGGAAGATGTTCAGGGCATCATTGACCGCCGCTTGAAAGGCACCCGAGAGTCCAAAGAAAAGCTGGACAGGGCGATGGGATTTATCAATATCCTCGGAAATCGGTATGGTATCACCGATGGGAATATTGATAGCATCCAGAAGGCAGTAGAGGAAGATGATGCTTACTGGGAGGAGGCTGCGGCCAAGGAAGGCCTCAGCACAGAGCAGTACAAGCACATGAAAAAGCTGGAGGCTGAGAACGCACAGTTCCGCGAAGCGAAGGACAATGCGGAAAGACTCCAGCAGCGGGAGCAGATGTATCAGAAATGGAACACAGAAGCACAGGAGTTGTCGAAGTTGTACAAAGGATTTGACCTGAATACAGAAGTACAGAATCCGGATTTCGTGAAACTCCTCGGAGCCGGAATCCCGATGAGAACCATTTTTGAGACCCTGCATCACGATGAGATCCTGTCCGGCGCGATGGCATATACCGCAAAGCAGGTAGCAAAGAAACAGATCGATGCGATCAAATCAGGGCAGAACCGCCCGTCTGAAGGAGCAGCAGGAGGAAGCACCAGTTTCCCAGGAGTGAAGACGATCGAGAACATGACTGGTGATCAGATCAAAGAACTTGCCCGCCGCTCCCTGGCTGGAGAGACCATCGATCTCAGTCACGTATAGGAGATACGAGCATGGAAATCATGATGAATTTAAGACTGTTTGACACACCGTTAAACACAACAACATCTTCCGGCATGACCGCGGAGATGAAGACCTTTTACTCCAAGTACCTGATCGAGAATGCAAAACCGGCATTAGTGTACGATCAGTTTGGACAGAAACACAATATTCCGAAAAATGGTGGTAAGACCATTGAGTTTAGAAAGTACTCGCCGCTTCCGAAGGCAACAACTCCGCTGACAGAGGGCGTTACCCCGGCAGGAAAGGCATTAACTGTATCCACTGTTACCGCAACTGTAAAACAGTATGGCGATTTCGTACCGTTAACGGATATGCTGTTACTCACTGCTATTGATAATAACCTTGTGCAGGCACTGGATCTCTTAGGAGCACAGGCCGGAGCCACACTTGATACCGTAACCCGTGAGATTTTGATGGGCGGAACAAGCGTGCAGTACGCAGAGGGACAGGTTACAAGCCGTGCGACGCTGACGGCAGAACACAAACTTACCGTTAAGGCGGTCCGTCTGGCAGCACGTTTCCTGAAGAAGCAGAATGCACCGAAGATCGATGGCGGATATGTAGCGATTATCCATCCGGATATTGCATACGACATTCAGGACGACCCGGACTGGAAAGAATGGAACAAGTACACAACCTCTGACAAAATGTTCCAGGGCGAAATTGGAAAGATTGCCAATGTCCGCTTCGTGGAAACGACCGAGGCGAAGATCTTTGCGAAAGCAGGAGCATCGAATCAGGATGTATATGCAACACTGGTTTTAGGTGCAAATGCATATGGAACCACAAACATCGAAGGCGGCGGTCTGGAGACCATCGTGAAGCAGCTCGGATCCGGCGGAACAGAGGATCCATTAAACCAGCGTGGAACGGCAGGCTGGAAGGCAACCAAGACAGCAGTCCGTCTTGTGGAGCAGTTTATGGTGCGTGTCGAGACGGGATCCAGCTTTTCTGATGGAGTAGAAAATTAGGAGGTACATATGGCAGCAAAGAAAGAAACAGCAACAGTAGAGGCTTCGGAGAGTGTAGAAAACACAGAGAGTTGCACCGGTGCAACTGATATGGTTGAAATTGAGATTTTCAAGGACAGCGACCGGTACAAAGATGACGTAGTAGTAGCCTTAAATGGCAAGGTATACGTGATCAAAAGAGGGGTCCGCGTCAAAGTACCGAGAGCAGTCAAAGAAATTCTGGATCATTCTCGAGAGCAGGATCAGCAGACAGCACTGATGACGGAAGAAATGGAGAGCGATTTCCAGCAGAAAGCTGAAAAATACAAGTAGTACAAAGGGCCGCCGAGTAAGCGGCCTTTTTTGGTAAAAGGAGAAGCGCATGATACTGATCAAACATAAAGAGCTGCTGTTTGCCAATAGAGAGCAATACATCGCCGCGGTGGGAGATACCAACGCAGCGTGCAGGACCTTTTGCCTGCAGAGAGTCACCATTGACGGTGTGGATCTGGCAGACCTGTCTTTCCGGCTAAATGCGGAGTTGCCGGACGGATCTCCGGACTCTGCGTTCCTGGAAAAGGAGATACGGGAAAATGAGATCCTCCTGACATGGACTATATCGGCAACGATGACCGCACAGCCCGGAACCTGCTTTATCAATCTGCGGGCTCACGATGACAATGGATCCTTAAAATGGGCGTCGTTTAAGGCTCCAGTGTACGTGGAAGGGACGACTTCTCAGCCATCCGCAGGCGGACTGTCAGAGTTTGAGGAGTTAGAAAGGCATATCGACCAGAAGCTTGACTCTGTAGATGCTGCTGAGCAGGGACGTACAAAAGCAGAGCAGGAGCGGGAACAGGCGGAACAGGCACGCGTCGCGGCCGATGAGGAGAGGACTCGGAAGACGGACGAGGTGATCAACACTTTCGGCGAGAATATTGAACTGGCGAAGAACTATGCAACTGTGGCAAAGAGCTATGCCGTCGGTGAAACCGGTACGCGTGTAGGCGAGAACAGTGACAATGCAAAAGAATATTGTCGTATGGCGAATATCGAGAAGGGAAGCGCAGAAGCTGCAGCAGAAGAGGCGAGAGCTGCCAGAGATGATTTTATCAAACGGCTGGATGCAGGAGAATACACAGGCACTCAAGGACCGAAGGGTGACAAAGGAGAGAAGGGTGACTCAGGGGTGAGTATCCCAGGATCAAGCCTTCTTCAGATCTACACGGATCAGGAGGACAACTGCGCGATCCATTGTGTGTATGATGATGCTCTGTATGCAGCCCCGCCGATACAATATCGAGAAGCTGACGGCGCGATCCTGTGGCAGTATGACGATGGCAAGTAAAGGAGGTACAGTATGGCATTAAAGGATGTAATTATCGGATATGCAAAAGGAGATAAGGGAGATAAGGGAGATACCGGAGAGCGAGGAGCAACCGGGCAGACCGGGCCGCAGGGTGAGCCTGGAAATATTGCGGATGCAGCAATTACGGACACGCAGGGACTTGATGTGGCAAAAGGAGCAAAGACAACGGCTCAGAAGCTCTTTGATGCAATCGCAGACCGGATTGTAAATAAGCTCGTTACGAATGATACATTGACCACAAAGCTTGCTGATTATCTTCTGAAATCAGCTATGAGCAGCACGAACATAGACAGTACAACGAATGTTCCGACGTCGGCGCTGGTGTATAGTTTGATGCAGGATGTTAATAACAATTTGAGTAAGTGCTTGCAGTACATACATTCAGAAACAGATGTTTTCGATTTTAACGACCCGAAAACTCCAGCAGGATACCATCGCCTGGGTGCTGCCGCCTCCTATAAAAATGCTCCATCGGGACTTGACGGAGTAAATTTTTGCACTGTGGAAATCGTTAGACCAACAATTTCAGATACATTAGCCATGACGATATATCCATATAAAAAGGGTATCAACCCACCAGTATGGTATAAAAGCGGAGGGTCAAACGAGTGGTCAACTCTTCCCTGGAACGTATATGCAACAAAGTCGGATTTAAATAGTGCGCTTATATATCGAGGTGATATAACTGGAGATTTAAACAGGGCTTCAAAAAATGGAATAACTCCTGGATATTATACTGTTGGAAATTCAAGTACAATTTCTAATGGTCCAAAAGGCATAGCATGGTGTCCTTTTATTCAGTTTTACGACAACTTTCACACTCAGATGATTATTGACACTACTGGACTTTTTGTTAGGAAATTTGCAGGAAATCCAGCAGCATGGATTGATTGGGCGCAATATTCTAAATCATGATTATATTGGAAAACTTTTTGCGGTACAGCTTGCATGATGTATAATTACTTTGTCCAGACTGCTTTTCCATTCAGCATTAGCCTAACTGCATTTTCACCATCAGAGCAGAACGCCAGGGAGCAAGTATTTCCTGATCCATCTTCTATATCAAGATAAATATTTTTCAATCCATCAGTACCGCTTCGAACTTTAAACGTTTTTGCGTTTCCGCGAAAATCAATGGATTTCGTTAAATCATCCTTTGTTGCAGATTCGGTCCAACCAACCCATGTGTTGTTATATTTTGTGTTGGTGTATATTTTTGACGATGCGTATGGGACAACATTTAAAGATATCCACGAATCACTTAAATAATTTGCAACTATCATACCTCCTCTTGATGACATTGGGGCATTCGTTGCGCCAGCATCATAGTAATAAAATCCTGATGCCTTTATGCTATACAGATCCGTAATTTTCTTTACAATCGGGATCCCGGAATTACTCAAATTGTTATTACCGTACCATTTTCCCGGGGCCGGGGAGATGGTGATGATTTTGTTGACGTCAACAAAACGAGGACCATCCTGGTAACTTCACCGAGATGGTCTTCGGTCTGGGGAGAATACTAACGGCGGGATCAGTATAATGAGGATAAAAGAAAGGAGAAGACCATGGAAAAACTTAGACTTTTAGACGGAACTGAGTATACGCTTGCAATCAACGGCGTGGCAGAGCTGGGTGAGAAGGTGCAGATTAAGGTGGTAACAGAGGACTCCTTGGACAGCATTTATGAAAAGTTCACTGCGGAGAATGCGGCCACGATGACAGTGATCGGCGAGTCATTCACGCAGAAGCTGACAGGATACACACAGATGGGAAGTATGGTAACGCGAGATACCAGTGCCCTCATCGAAGTGAAGTATCCGGAAGCTTCCGAGGAAGACGATACGCCGGCCGAGGCTGAAGAGGTCCGCGGCACCATCATTACTTTTGAAATGTGTAAGGAGCGGATCAAGGATAAAGTAGAGCAGAACCGGGCGGATATCGACTATTTGCTTATGATGGAGGAACAGGCATGAGTGAGAACTACGAGAAAGTAAAGTATTACTACGATCATAAAATGTGGAACAAGAAACGTGTACGGGTCGCTGTTGGCCGCTGGATCACGGCGGGAGAGTATAAACTGATCACAGGCGAGAACTATTAGGAGAAACAGAGATGATGAACCTTATGAATACAGTAGATATGATGAAAAGTCAGGACTACAAAGAACGCTTTAAGGCTGAATACTGGCAGACTAAAATCCGGTACGAAAAGCTGAAAGATTTTAATACAAAAATTGAGGCTGCATGGAAAACTGCGGAGGCCTCTCGATATGAAGAAGTAAAGAAAATCGAGGGTCCGAAGCATGATTGCCCAGGAGATGTTTTATCTCAGCAGCAGAGTATTATGGGAGAATACCTTCATATTTTGGAAGTGCGTGCTGCTATTGAAGGCATTGATTTGAAGGAACCATGCCTTGAAGGAGGACCCTTAAAATTAAATTGATGTATGGCAAAGTAAACAATGAAAGACGGAGAGGAATCGGGAGACCGGTTCCTCTTTTTTGTTACGGGAGATATAGCCCAGTGAAAATGAGAAAATACAGGCAAGTAGAGAGGAGTGATTGGATGAAAGTGGCAGAAATCATCGCGGCCATTGACGAGCTGAGACCGAACGAGTACAGCGCATCAATGAAAACAAAATGGCTTTCAGAGTGCGAGGGAACGATTGTGGATGAAGTCCTGAACCGGGCTGAGGGCAACGACATTGAGTTTGAAGGATATGACTACGAGACGGATCAGGAAAAAGAGACCTTGCTTCCGGATCGGTTTGCAGATATTTACCTGCATTACATCCGGGCAAAGATAGAGCTCTATGACGATGAAACAACAAACTATAACAATGCTGTGGCAATCCATCAGGCCTCTTATGCGCAGTATGCGGCATGGTACAGGAGGACGCATATGCCAAAGAAAGCTCCAACTATTGATATCTGGGGCAGAAATCTGGAGAAAAGAGGTGAGGATAGTGGCGGGGTTAGCGCTGATAAATAATGTTGCGACACAGAAGAAAACGATAGGAACCTTCGGCGGAATCAATGAAAATGAAGTGATCAACGAGAATGAGTTTGCGGAGATGAAAAACATGTCGTCGGATCTGTATCCCGCAATTGGTCCGCGTCCAGCCCGCGGGGAAGTTATAGCGAAGTTACAAAAGCCGAACGGGACACATTATAACAACGGGCTGATCTGGGTGGATGGAACGGATTTTTACTATAAGGGCAACCTCGTTGGAACCGTGGAAGACTCAGAAAAGCAGATGGTCAGCATGGGGGCGTACGTGCTCGTGTGGCCGGATAAGCGTATCTACAACACATCAACGGGAGAATGGAAGAGTGTAGAGAAATCCTGGACCCAGTCAGCTCAGGCGACGATCGGGCCGACGGTCTCCGCCTCTACTTTTATAAAAATCAAGTGTTCTGGTATTGGAACTGAATTTGCACAGGGGGATGGCGTGGAGATCTCCGGATGCACAAATTCCGGAATGAATAAAAGTGCGGTGATCCAGAGCAGAGACACGGATTACATCGTTGTGATCGGGGATGTCGAAAAAGAATTCACGCAGGATTCCGGACTGACGATCAAACGAAAGGCTCCCGACATGGATTTCATGACAGAGCTGGATAACAGAGTGTGGGGATGCAGCAGTAAAAACCATGAGGTATATGCCTGCAAACTGGGGGATCCGTGTAACTGGAATTGCTTCGAAGGCATATCTACGGATGCGTATGCGGCAACGATAGGATCTGATGGGGATTTCACAGGAGCCGCTACACATCTGGGATATGTCCTTTTCTTTAAAGAGAGCATGATCCATAAGGTTTACGGCAGTAAGCCCAGCAACATACAGATCAACTCGTACCCGGCGCGAGGGGTAAAAAAGGGATGTTCGAGATCTCTTGCAATTGTAAACGCAACCCTGATGTATGCGTCCTGTGACGGCATCTGCGGGTATGACGGCGGAATGCCATATCTCATTTCCCAGAATATTCAAAATGGATACACAGGGGCAGCAGGAGGCGTATGCAGAGGGAAATACTATGTGTCTCTTGAACGCTTGGGCGGCTCCAGCCTGTATGTGTATGACGCTGAGAAGAGTCTGTGGCACAAGGAGGACGGAACGGTCCTTAAGATGCCGACTGCAGGGGCAAATGAGCTTTATTTTCTGGATGCAGACGGACAGATACGGCCCGTTTGTAGCGATCAGAAAGAAAGCAAGATCCAGTGGATGTTAGAGAGCGGAGATTTATTAGATGGATCACTGGATAAGAAGAGGCTGCACTCGTTACAATTCCTTCTTGATCTGGAGAGAGGTTCATATATCGAGGTGTACTTGAAGTATGATCAGGAGCCATTGTGGACCAGACTCAAGACATTCACGGCACTGACAAAACAGACCTTCCGCATATCCGTTCGCCCAAGGCGCTGCAATCACTATCGGTATAAGCTTGTTGGCGTGGGACCTGGCAAGTTATATGGATTTGGAAAGACATATACCGTGGGATCCGGGAGGTAGGAAATGGCAATTTATAAGGAAAATAACGGGCCCACGGGGACTTTGCAGGAAATTAAATCATATCTATTTCAAAATAATGAGCTGTTGCGGTACATGTTCTCCAATCTGGACCCAGAAGATAATTACTCTGCGGATGCGCTACAGAAATATATCGAGAGAGATCAGAAGATCGCTCAGCTTGTATTTGATGTAAATGGCTTAAATATCAGCTTGGGAAATCTGGAGACCAAGACTGAGACGACCTTTAAGATCATGGATGGTCAGATCCAGATGAAGGTCAGCAAGGGCGATGTCACAAATCAGTTAAACTCCGAGTTGCTGATAGATGAAAAGATGATCAAACTGACAACGGGACATTTCCTGATTACAGCCAAAAACTTTACGGTAGACGCTGCGGGGAATGCCACGTTTTCTGGCACGATCCGGGGTGCAACGATCATCGGAGGATCCATCAATATTGGTGACGGGATCTTTGAAGTTGATACGGATGGAAGTGTCCAGCTTGGAGACTTCTATGTGTCGGCCAATGCGTCAAATATATTCGCTTCTAATGATGGTAATTTCAAACTAACGATGAAGAAAAACTCTGGAGACGGGAAATATTATCCTCAATTGGAAATGAACGGATTGAGCAGCCGAGGAGCGATGACCTTTTACAACGGTCAGATTACTGGAGCATATTGCATTAGTGCGGACTACTTTGACGGCGATGGAGCAAATAAATCGTCATATTTTTACGATATTTACCTTGGTAAGTCATGGTGGGGTGGAGACGGTGTTACAGAAACGGTGCAGACGCTATGGGAAAGAGTAGATGATCTGTCAGATCAGTCGGCAAAAGAAAACATCTATGATATTGATCAGGATGAAGCACTGAAGTTTCTTCTTGGTACAAGACCGGTTACTTTCCAGTATAAAAAGGATGGGCAGTGGTCGGCTGGTATGATCGCACAAGAAGTTGACGCATTGCAGGATCAGCTGGAAATCTATTACCCATTGGTAGGTCTGGAAACCCGGAGTGGGAAATACCGAATTGAATATAAAAATTTTATTCCACTGCTGATATCGTCAGTGAAGAACCTTCAGCAGCAGATTGATGAAATGAAAGGAGAGGCATATGTCAGCTAACATTATTTATGAAAAAAAGCAGATCGACGCGGCGCTTAAACTACTGGATCATGTGACAGTGACGGGATTACAGAGTATGAGCAACCTTGTAGGAATAAAAATGATCCTTGAGAGTGGAAAAGAAACAAAAGGAGCCTTAAAGGATAGCTCTGGAGAGGAGAAGGAAGATGGCGATCACGAGTATTGTTGATTATTTAAAATCACAGGGACAGGACAGCTCTTACGCGGCACGAAAGCAGTTAGCAGCACAGGCTGGAATCACGAATTATTCCGGTACAGCGGCGCAGAATATGAACCTTTTGACACAGTTACAGAAAGGATCACAGGCATCTCCGGAGGGCGCGTCCGGGGTGGGAAAGGCAGCGGAAACACCATCTCAGAATGTTCTCTCAGGAACAGGTGCATCCGGATCCCAGAGTCCGGTTTCTGGATCTGCTTCCGCCTCTGGCTCTTCCGTTGCGCGGGGAAGCATGAAAGTATCTCCGGGTACGGAAAGCTATTATAAAAGACTCCAGACGCAGGAGAGCAGCAAGCCGAATCCTTATAAGGAATCCGACAGAGTCACGGATTACTATGACCGCCTGAAGGAGGCAGAAGCGGATAAGCCGGGAGAGTTCCAGAGCCGGTACGAGGATCAGATCAGCTCCATTCTGGATTCCATTCTGAACAATCCGAAGTTTAGCTACACAGCGGACGATCTTGCAAATGATGACTTGTATCAGATGTACAGAGAGAGCTATACAAAGCAAGGTGACAAAGCCATGCGGGATACTATGGGGAATGCTGCCGCACTCACCGGAGGGTATGGGTCCACATACGCCACGGCTGCGGGGCAGCAGGCATATGACGAGTATTTATCACAGCTGAATGATAAAGCCCTGGACTTCAGAGACAAGGCATATCAGCAGTACCTGAATGAGCAGGCGGATCGATACAACCAAATGAACGTGGTTACAGGACTGGATAACACAGATTACAGTCGGTACCGGGACGGCGTCGACGATTACTGGAAAAATTTATCGTATCTGTCCGGCCGATACGATAC
>OATJ01000780.1_pt1 | contig 15642 bp, 15 predicted proteins | sample 1516661 | NCBI WGS metagenome assembly OATJ01 (sample SAMEA2579951, study PRJEB22360) | human gut metagenome
GTGGATTTGCCCATGCACAGGTTTTCGCTCTTGCAGATCAGGTGGTTTCTGCTGTCAAATCCGGGGCGATCCGGAAATTTGTTGTGATGGCAGGCTGTGACGGGCGTGCAAAAAGCCGCAGCTACTACACGGATTTTGCGAAAGCGCTCCCAAAAGACACTGTCATTTTAACGGCAGGCTGTGCCAAATATAAGTATAACAAACTGAATCTGGGTGATATTAACGGAATTCCACGTGTTCTGGATGCAGGACAGTGCAATGACTCCTACTCCCTCGCAGTAATCGCTCTGAAACTGAAAGAAATTTTTGAATTAAATGACATCAATGAGCTGCCGATTATTTACAATATCGCGTGGTATGAACAAAAAGCTGTGATCGTCCTGCTTGCCTTACTTTCCCTCGGAGTGAAAAATATTCATCTGGGACCTACACTTCCGGCATTTTTAAGTCCTAATGTAACGAAGCTTTTGATCGAAAATTTCCAGATTTCAGGAATTGATACAGTTGAACACGATATGCGCCTTTTCTTCGGTGAATAATCTGTCTCTCTGACCGTCAGAGAATGCACAAAAAGTGCAGAGCTCTTTTTCGCTCTGCACTTTTTCTTATCTTTTTATTCTGTTTCTTACAATTTTAACTCCTGGTACTGTACATGCTCTTCCAGTGCCTGTGTCATCTCCGCCATACGGCTCACATCCCCGATCAGGATCACGCCACAAAGACGGTTGTTCAGGAAATAGTATTTCTGATACTGTTTTTTGCCCATATCCTTCAATTCAATCGTCTTGTATACCAGATTCGGATTTTTTCCGTTGTCTCCTGCTGCAAACAATGCGGTTCTCATTCCGTGGAAGCTCAGTGCCGCCGGAACTGTCTCATATTCCATCTCTTCTCCTGCCGCATTCGCTCCTGCCACTTTTCCCTGTTCAGATGCTTCCGGCCAGATTGCATAGTTGAGACCGTCATACTGTGCACAGTCACCACATGCATAAATATCCGGCACATTCGTCTCCATTTTAGAATTGACGATCACCGCACGGTCCACTTCGATTCCGGCCGTCTTAGCCAGCACCGTATTTGCACGGACTCCTGCAGATACAATCACCAGCTCTGCCGGGAAAGTTCTTCCATCTGCCAGAGTCACTCCTGTCACATTGTCTTCACCGTCAATAGAAGCAATGCTGACATCTGTGTATATCTGCACGCCCTGCTGTTCGCTGATGTGCTTGAGCATCTCACCTGCCGCGTCATCAAGCTGACGTCCCATCAACTGACAAGCCGCTTCCAGAACCGTCACCTGACAGCCGGCCTTCTTCAATTCCCAGGCAGCCTCCAGTCCCAGAACTCCGCCTCCGATTACAACAACATGCTCCACATCCGGCAGCATTGCCGCTACCTTTTTCGTATCATCCAAACGGCGGATTGCGATCACACCTTCTTTTTCCGCTCCTGCGATTGGTGGAATGAAACACTCAGATCCCAATGCGTAGATCAGCTTTGTATAAACAAACTTTAAACCGCCTTCCAGTTCGATTTCTTTTGTTTCCGGATGGATCGCAACCACCTCCATATCCAGAACCTGCTGGATATTCTGCTCCTCATACCAGCCTGCATTCTGCACCGCGATCTGCTCCTCATCCAGATCTGCCATGATCGACTTTGTCAGCATTGGTCGGTTATACGTGCGGTAAGGCTCATTGGAGATCATCAGAATGGAAGCTGTTTTATTTCTCTTTCTGATCTCAGCCGCAGCATTCCAGCCTGCAGTTCCGTTTCCAAGGATCACATAGAAATCCTTTGTATCATTGGAAAACTCACTTTCCTGTGCGTCCACCGGAACAAAATTCTCTTTTCCGACGCCGCAGACCGGACACACTTCCAGTGAAGAATCAAAGATTTCTCCACAGACCAGACATTTTACAAGCTGACGTGCACCGCTTTTTTCTGCTCTTTTATTTTCTTTATTCTGAAGGATACATCCGAAATTATATCCATAGTCAAATGCATCGATCAGATTGTCCTCGCCCGGTTTAAACCGCACACGAAATCCGTCTGCTACTTTCATCCGCAGCTGTTTCAATCGTTCGATTATATGAGGAACTCCTTCCCCGCTCCATCCATAACTGCCGAATGCACTGGCCAGTTTTCCGCCATGTGTCCCTGCAAAGATAGAAGTCGTCAGATCCCAGATTGGCTTAAGTGCCTCTCCCACAATGGTAGGTGTTCCAAACAGGATTCCGTCTGCAAAACCGAGTTCTTCCAGCACTTTTGCTTGATCTGCCTCTACCATATCATAGCAGCGCACATCTATATCTCCGCTGGCCTTTATTCCTTCTGCGATCTTCTGAGCAAGCTGGGCAGTATATCCATAAGCACTTACATACGGAATGATCACTGTTTTCTTCGGATTTGGATTCACGACAGTACACCACTCTTCATAAGTATCCAGCATCCACGAAATCTTGTCATCGATCACCGGTCCATGTCCGGTACAGATCATACTCAGATCCAACTCCCGCACTCTTGCCAGTGCTTTAGACATAAATGGCTTAAACGGTCCGATAATATTGTCAAAATAATATTTTGTGGCACGCACATAATCGTCCCACTGTGTTACCTTGCTTAACAAAATATCATGGAATCCATAATGAGAACCAAAAGAATCGCAGGTCACTAAAATCTGCTCTTCTTCTATATAAGTGTACATCGTATCCGGCCAGTGCAGATTCGGCACGATCAAAAACCGCAGCGTCTTATTGCCTATCTTCATGGTCTCATTGTCTTTCACCGGAATCGCCGTAAATTCCCCGTTTACGATCTCTTTTAAAAATCCGATGGCACATCCTGTGGCAATAATCTTCAATCCCGGATTCAGCTCCAAAAGCCGCTCTACACTTCCTGCATGATCCGGTTCAGTGTGGTTGACTACCAGATAATCGATCTTTCTAATATCCGTGATCTCACTTAATTTTTCCAGATATTCGTCAAAAAACTTTGCTTTTGCCGTCTCGAACAGGATCGTCTTATCCCCTGCTTTTAAAATATAGGAATTATAAGTTGTTCCAAACTCTGTATACATAATAATGTCAAACACCCTAAGCTGGTCATCTACAATTCCAGTCCAGTAAAAGTCCTCTCTTAACTGTAATGTCTCCATTGTCATTTCCTCCTTCTTCGAAATTCTTTACATACACATTCTATAAATATTCACAACATCTTCTGCTTTCAGCGGAACATATGCCTCTGAAAGTCCGCCAAAGATCACTGCATGTTCTGCCATTTCTGTAAAATATTCTTCTGTAATCCCTACCTCAGACAAGGTCATCGGGATTCCCAGGCTTTTTAAGAATTCCTCTGTCGCATCAATTCCTGCGTTTGCAGTTTCAAAAAGATCCGCTTTTTCTTCGATTCCCCATACATTTTTTGCATATTCTGCAAACTTTTCTACCGTATGTTCATTCAGAATATATCGCATCCAGCGCGGAGTCAGGATCGCAAGCCCCACTCCGTGTGTGATATCATAATAAGCACTCAGCTCATGTTCCATCGGATGACAGCTCCATGCACAGTCTTTTCCTGTGGAACAGATTCCGTTGATCGCCAGCGAAGACGTCCACATCAACTCTGCACGTGCTTCATAATTTTCCGGCTCACGCACTGCGATCGGCGCATACTGAATCACCGTTTTTAAAAGACCTTCACTGATCCGATCCGGAACTGCTGCCCTTCTGGTATCGAAATACACTTCCAGAATATGTGACATAATATCTGCACTGCCTGCTGCCGTCTGGCTTGCAGATACTGTAAATGTATTCTCCGGATTCAGAACGGATGCCTTCGGCAGCAACAGCGGGTTTCCCAAGCCCAGGTTTTCAAATCTGCAGAGATTGGTAATCACTCCGCCATTATCCATCTCACTTCCTGTTGCAGAAAGCGTCAGCACCGTACAGATTGGAAGTGCTTTTTCAATCCGATCCGGATGTAAGATCAGATCCCACGCATCTCCCTCATAATATGCAGCCGCCGCAATGGCTTTGGAACAGTCAATCGTACTGCCGCCTCCTACGGCAAGAATCACATCGATATCCTCTTCCCTGCAGATTTCCGCACCCGCATAGACACTCTCAATCCTAGGATTCGGCTCGATCCCGCCAAGTTCAAATATCTCAAACTCATGAAGCAGGTTTTTAATCCTGTCATAAAGTCCTGTCCGTTTGATACTTCCGCCGCCATATGTCAACAGTACCTTATTCCCATATGGGCGTAAAAGCTCCGGCAGCTTTTCTTCCTGTCCTTTTCCAAATAAAATTCTGGTACCAACACAAAAATTAAAATTTTCCATACTGCTCCGCCTTTCCTACGCTATACGTCTATTTTCCATCAGATAGTTACATTTTACCATTGAATTTTAAAAATGTCTTTCTTTTTATGTTTTTTTCATATATTTGATGCTCTTGTTTGACGCATTAGCTGTCTGCGACCGGGAACAAAATCGTAATCCGAAACCCATTCTTCTCCTTCATAACCGCACATTTTCCCGTCATCTTTTATTTTCACTTTCTAAAAGAATCCGTACGCCTTCTCTTATATCTGCATCATCTTCAATAAGCAATACCTGTTCTTTCTTCATATCCAGCTCCTCTCCGGAAAAGATTTCCTGCAAAAATTAAGAGCGTACGTCTGTTAAAACATACACTCTTACAATCATCTTTAATCCACTTTACTTTCTGATGTTGTTCCTGATGTAGTCCCTGAACTTGAAGAACTGCCAGTCTTGTCATTTGAAAAAGTTTCTGATTTCTTACTTGTAGAATTGTCTATGCTGCTGCCTGAAGTACTTTCTGTGCTCTTACCCGCTTCTGTACTACTGCTGGCTGAACTTTCTGTACTCTTTTCAGAAGAGCTTGCAGATTTACTGCTGTTCGATCCACATGCTACTGTTCCAAAAGATAACATTGCTGCCATGCATAATATAGTTCCTCTTTTTAAAATATCTTTCGTTTTGTAACATCCTTTCATCTTGTGATATCCTTCTTCCTCTTGATTTTATTTCAAAGGCTTATCTGTCTTTGATGGGTCTTATTATCCATGAAAAATCTTAAACATTTCTGATTCAATTCTTAACAAATCTAAACTTTCACTCACGATCGCCCTTTGCTTTATTGAAGTAATCATCCAGAAATGCTATCATATCCCCTTAAATCCTTCTCCATTTTTATCTTCTCGTTTCTTTTTCCACTTTTTATATCTCTTATTCCGCAAGGGAATTCCCACACCCAAAAACAGGACAACGATCAAAATTGTCAGCTCCATACCGTACCTCCCTTAATTCTGACTAAAACTCCTTTTTCTCCATGATACGCACACTGATTTTATAAGAAATTACGATAAGGATCACGGATACAATACAACCGATCACACTGACTGTACCTGCCCCCATCTTTTCGACCCTTTGCAAAGCCGCTGTCATCTCAATATCAAAAACTTTTCCAAGCTGAATTCCACCGACAATCACTGCAAATCCTCCAACTCCAATTGCAACAACTGCCAGCCTTCCTTTTTCATTTCCGTACTTTAACTGTACCGGAATGGAAATCCCCATAAATACAAGAACGAGTATGATTGATACTGCATAATTCACCATAAGTGCATCATCGATCGGAATCTCTTTTGTAATCCAAACATAGATAAGACTGATCAGAACAGACAGGATCCATATTCCTCCACAGAAAAGTAAGCCAAACACATACTTTTCTTTCACATATCCCCGCCTCGATACAGGAAGTGTAAACAAAAATGAATATCCTCTGTCAAATTCATCATATGTAAGTGTTCCCAATACAAGAAGAAAGCCATACAGCGGAAACAGATTGACAATATAAGTGGGACTTTTCATGAAAACTGTGAATACCACACACATTGCCAGAAGTACCAGCACTGCATTCTTCTGCAGCTTCAGAATACAAAAATCTTTTACCAACATCCCTTTCATACGCTTTCCCCCCTGATCATCATCAAAATTGCTTCATCAATGGTTCCGTTTTCCACCACGACCTTCGGATAATTTTCCAGATAAAACTGTTTCTGATTCGTCAGAAGCTGATATCCGAAAGCTTCCTTCTTTCTGCTGAGAATATACTGTTTATCCAGAGTCTGATACTGCTCTTCATCCACTTTTAATACCGCATATTCGCCAAGCAATACATCCGTCTCCTCATGCAGCACGATCTTTCCATTATGGATCATATACAGATCATCACACAATCCTTCCAGATCGCTGGAAATATGGGAACTGATCAAAATCGCACGCTCTTCTTTTTCCTCCATATATTCCCGCAAAAGATCCAGGACATCTTCTCTTGCTGCCACATCCAGTCCGGCTGTCGGTTCATCCATAATCAGGAACTTCGCATCATGAGATAATGCAAGAAGTACCTTAAGTTTTGCCTTCATTCCAGTGGAAAACTCTTTGATCTTCTTATCCAGAGGAATCTGAAACTGCTCACATCTGGAAATAAAACAGTCCTTTTCAAAATTCGGATACATGGACTTCATTACAGCGATCACATCCTTTACCTGCAGATATTCACTGAAACCTGCATCAGAAAGTACAACTCCCAATTCCTGTCTGTCACTTTCTTGCAGCTCTCTCTCCGGCTTTCCCAGCATCTCAATGGTCCCTCCATCTGTATGGATCAGTCCCAAAGCCGCTTTAAATGTCGTGGACTTCCCGGCTCCATTCTGTCCGATCAGTCCGGTAATACATCCCGGTCTGACTTCCAGTGAGCAGTCCAGTGTAAAATTTTTATACTGCTTCTTTACTCGTTCTAACTTCAGCATGTGCTATCCCTCCAATATCAGCTCCAACATCTCCCGGATATCCTCTTCCGGCAGGCCGTATCTTTTTGCTTTGCGTATCACCTCGGTCAGCTCTTCTTCTACCTCTCGGCGATACTCTTCCATCATCATCTCTTTGTTGGCGGCAGCCACATAGGTGCCCTTTCCGTGTATGGTAACCGTAAATCCTTCCTGTTCCAGAGAATCATATGCTTTTTTTACAGTCAGTGCGCTGATCCTCAATTCTTTTGACAAAGTCCGGACAGACGGCAGATTGTCATCTTCTTTCAGCTCGCCGCTTATAATCTGTGCCTTGACCTGGTCTACGATCTGTTCATAGATCGGTACCATTGATGAACTGTTGATTATAATTTTCATATGTGCCTCCTTTATTTATAAACAGTATATAACAGTTCATATCTGTTGTCAACTGTTATGCACTGTTTATTTTCCATTAAAAAAAGAGAAGGCATTTTGCCTTCTGCTTCTGTCCAAAACTTATCTTTCTAATTTTACAAGATATTCCGTTGTATCTTCTTCCAGTCTTTTCCTACCTGTCACTTGAAATCCATGCTTTTGATAAAACGAAATTGCTCTTTTATTCTTTTCCAACGCCCATAAATTGTCTGCACCAAATTCTTCTATCGCATATCGGATCAGCACATCACCAACTCCCTGACTCTGAAAAAATGAATCCACATATATTTTACTCTGTTATTTTATTACCATCATAGTTCCATATATTAATTCAAATTGCCAACAGCATAGATTTCATAGGATATTGCTTACATTCAGATATTTGCTTTTAAAAGTACGGTTCCCTCCGGAAATGCGGTTCGAAATACTTTTCTTACCAACGGACCGGCGATCAACAGCTGGAATGGAAGTGCCATAATAAAATTCTTTGGAATATTGGTCAGCCAGATCAGAAGTAAGCTTCCCCATTCTCCGCTTTTTACGCAGGCTTCCACACCTCCGTAAAATGACATAATGATCACCATCGGGATTACCATGCAGCTGGAAACAGCGATCACCTTTTGAAGCACACTGCTGTCCGGTTTAACCAGAAACCGAAACGCGAATGCTTTGGCCGGACCTGATACGACAAACCAGTCAAACACCATCGCAAAAATATAAGCCACCGGGAAGCCAAGCCATGCTTCCTTTAAAGTCTCCACACCGAATTGTCCCATATGCAGCGTCACGTTGTAAACACTCATCCAGAGTACCATCACGAAACACATCATTACCGTATAAATCAAACTTTCTCTCTTATGCTTTGGCATATTTTTCTCCTTTTCTTACCTTCTTTTTTCATTTTGTCGTTTTGACTGTATTGTAAGAAAAGGACTGTCATTTTTTAGGAAATTTTACCACTGTTTCAAACACGATTTATCCAATCTGATGCTCAGATATTTTTCTTCAAGCTCCTGCCTGTAAAATACCGGTTTCCAGATTGTTTCTTTCACCGGATAAAAATGAGGGGATGAATACGCCACCTGATCACCGGATTCTATCGTCCTCGCCAGAAAAACGGATGTGGGACCAGACTGACCGCCGATTACAGATACCGATCTTTTACCATGTGCAGTCGTCCAAACGGTATCCCCTTCTTCACGATCCTGCAGATAAAAATCATCCTTTGGCTGTGGTGCAATTTCATACGTAATCTTCAAAACATGCTCCGGAAATTTCAGACCTTCCATATCCGGAACCTCGATCCTCTCATCAACAGATTCTTTTATATTCAGTTCATAGTATTCTTTTGTCACCGGATGCATGACTTCCACTTTCTGATCGACGGCCCCCGCTTTGACTGCAAAAGACGTTCCTTCGTACCGCGTTTTTTCCGGCTTCACACTTAACTCTAACCTCTTCGGAATTTCTCCTGTCCATTCATAGAAATATCTTTGAAACTTCCAGAATCGTTCTTGATCACACTGATAATATTCCATCCACTTTTCAGCCCGCACATCCTTTGCTTCTCCCGCTTCCACCGGCACCCAATACGTTCCGTCTGCACAAAAAGGATAACCTGTGTATCTTTTTCTCTCAACGTAATGTTTAAATATTGCATCGCCTGTTCATCCAGATGATCAAACTCCTCGCAAGTATCGATCACAATCCCATGCTCACAAAAAAAGAGTCCTCTGACTGTAGCTTTTCGTGTTTCCCACTCGCACATCTGATCAACACGAAACTCCTTCCTGATTCTCCCCAGATTCTGATGTACAAATTCTCCTTCAAAGACATGTGTCATGTGTTTTCCTCCTGTCTACTCCCGTATCACATCCACCACCTGTTCTTTCAGCACAGACTGTCCGGAAATCACCACTGCCGCTGCACAGATTGCCAGGTTCACCAAGATCATGATCAGAACCGGCACAATCTGAATACCTGATTTTGGATGCAGATACAAAAATACATGTGTCATAAAATAATATAACACTTTTTGCACAACCAGATAAAATGCGACCATCAAAATGCTGGAATAAATTCCATACCGCAGCCCTTCTTTAAGCAACATCATCCGAAAACCGGAATCCGTGATCCCCATCGCCCTTAAAATCCCGAATTCGTGCTTTCTGGCTGTCACCAGATACTGCATACTGTTCATAATATGCAGAAGGCTGATCACCAGAAGGGCAAGCGCAATTCCATAGAAGAACAGCATTTTCTGATTCAGATAAAAGTTCTGTACCTTGATCTGTTCCGTATAATCCTTGACGACACAGTCGGATACTCCGGAAACAGCCTTACGGATCTCATCTGTCACTGCGACCGCATCCGCATGTTCTTTCAATGCAATGCTGATGGTCCGGTATCCTTCGATACCAAAATATTTCTGCATCTGTTCATTTGTCATAATAATGCTGGCTGCTCCATCCCCGTAAAACTGATCCACTCTTGCCAGTGTTCTGCTGACAACTGCCTGGACTTGAAGATCCGAATTCTGATACAGAGAGTCTTCCCCCTGAAATTTCAGTAATTCTGTCTGGGCAGTCTTCGGTGTCCTGACTGAAAGCGCATCTCCGGGAGACACACTGATTCCATCATAATTTCCCTGTCCGTCCATCAGCGTCGCCAGTATCACCGTATCCTCTTCCCGCATTTTCTCCGGATCGATCTCTCCCTCCAGAAGATAGTCATTCAACTCCTTTAACATCCTGTCGTCATATCCGTAGATATTGACCTTTAATCCATATTCTCCGTTTGCTTTTCTCACCAGTCTTCCATTGAATTTTTCCACCATATCCGAATCTGCATCCAGAATGTTTTCCTCCGGATTCTCACTGCCCATATAATACTCCGGCCAGTGAAAAACATCATCTGACATCGTAAGCTCTCCCGCCATATACCGCACCGGTCTGACAGACTCCAATCCGCTTATCTTTTCCATCTGCTCTGCACATACCTTGGGAATCAGACCGGACAGTGAATCTGAATCTTCATACACCTGAATATCCGAACCAAGTCCGTCATCTGCCTTGAATGTCAGTTCATTGTTGATCTTTGCATTTTCTGTCAGATAGGCAGTTCCTAAAAAAAGAACACTCCCCACAGACAGAGACAATATGATTCCGATAAAAGTTTTCTTTCTTGAAAACATAAACTTCTTTGTCAGGATACCTGTGAGATCTTTTTGTTTCAGGCTGTAAATCTGCCGTTTCTTTGTCTGTGATTTGCCTTCTTTTGTGATCATTTCCCGCAGTGTCAGCGTTTCCATCCGCCTCACTAAAATCAAACTTACAAATGTAAGCAGGCACAGCAGAAAGACCGCTCCAAAGAAAATCGCCTCTCCTGAAACCTGAAATGCGCCCGCCTGTGCACGTCCTGCCTGTGCAGCCTCTCTGGCCGCCTCTGCTGCGACATACATATTCGTATGCTGAATTCCCTTTGTCCGTACAAAAATACTGCCGATTTTCTGATAAATCCCCCATGCTGCTGCATTTCCGAGAACACATCCAACCGGATAAGCCACTGCAAAAATCATCCACAACTCGCTTGTCAGCACACCAAACGTACATTTTGACTCCATCCCCAGTGTCTGCATGACACTGTACTGTGACATTCTTTTCCGTACTGATACCTGAAACAGACTGTAGATCACAAATGCTCCAAATACACCTATCGCTGCCAGCACAGCTTTATCCTTCAGATTCCACTTGTCGTCCAGATTCCCCCAGATATAAGGAAATCCTGCTTCCTTCCAGTGGAGAATCCCGGTCTTCACTGCTTCTGCCGCATTGATACGGGTTCCATTTTTCAGCCATTCCACCAGCTCCCAGTTTGCCGCAATTTCCTTTTTGGAAATTCCAAATGTATCTGCAAATGCGCTCATCTGTCTGTAAATATCTTTGGACTCATCAAATTTCACATACAGGAATGTTCCATTTGTTCCATAGTCCAGTGTCGGGTTCACAAATACCTGCATCCGCTGCGTAAGAGCAGACGGTTGCTCTGACACAATTCCGCACAACGTAAATATTTCTCCATCCAATGTAAATGTCGTGCCGATCTTACGCGGAATATCCAGATTCCGAAGTGTAAATTCATCCAGCGCCGCTTCTCCTTCCTCTGCCGGATACCTGCCCTCTTTCACTGTTCTTCCCATCATGGAAAGATAGCCTTCTTCTGCGTAATCCAGCTCGATCTCATAAGGTTCCTCTGTCACTTTGCGCATCGTCAGCACACCGGTTTTTTCCACGCAGTAACCCTGCTCTTTTTCTCCCGGCTGATACGTTTTCTCAAACTCCTCAAACCAGTCTGTGTCACAGCGCATCGTATAGTGCCAGTCTCCGGATTTTGTGCGGGCATTTTCTCTTGCTGCATGATTTCCGCTCTTTTGAAGTGAACCGATTCCGGTAAACAGAGCACAGGACAAAACAATTCCCAGAAACAGAGCCATCGTCTGTTTTTTATAATATTTCAGATAGGACCAGGCAAGACGTATGATCTGCTTCATTACAGCTCACCGCCTTCCCCGTAAAATGCGTCTTCTCTCTGATACAGCCTGCCGTCCTCAATTCGGATAATCCGGTCACAGGACTGTGCCAACGCTTCATTATGTGTCACCATCAGCACCGTCTGATGGTATTTCTGACTGCTGGCTTTTAACAGGCCGATTACCTCCACCGCAGTTTTAGAATCAAGATTCCCGGTCGGTTCATCTGCGAGCAGAAGGGCGGGTTTGTTTGCAAGTGCTCTTGCAATTGCAGCTCTCTGCTGCTGACCGCCGGAGAGTTCACTCGGATATCGTTTCCGTTTCTCCCACAATCCCAGCTCGTTTAATAATCCCCTGATATACTCTCGATCCACATGGCTCCCTTTGTCAAAAGTAATCGGTAATGCCACATTGTCATACACATTGAGCACTGGCATCAGACTGTAATTCTGAAATACAAATCCGATATTTCTTCTTCTGAAAATCGTCTGTTCTTTTCTCCTCAGACTCCCGATATCATATCCCCTGATACATATCCTTCCTTCTGTCGGAACATCCAGACCTCCAAGCAGATTCAACAATGTACTTTTTCCGGAACCGCTCGTTCCTACAATTGCAATAAACTCTCCCTGTTCTGCAGTAAAGCTGACATCGGAAAGTGCCTTTACCTGATTTTGATGGGAACCATATGTTTTCACCACATGCTGTACTTCTAAAATCTTCATTCTCTTCCAGTTCTCCTTTTCTCTTTGATACCATCAGTGTAACAGCCCCATCTTACAAAAATCCTACATCCCAAAAGAAAGTTCTGACAAAATTGTCATTTTTCCATCCGCAGAAATACCGAAAAGCAGCTTCCCTTTCCATAAACCGATTCCACCTGAATGTATCCCTTTTCTTTTTCTGCAATCAACCTGGACAAATACAGTCCAATCCCGCTTCCTTCCAGATTTTCTACGTCTTTACTCCGATAGAATCTCTGAAAGATCCGCGGAATCTCTTCTTTTCGGATTCCAATTCCTGTATCTGTGATCCGGATTTCTGCGTACATTTCATACTGATTAAGATCAATCTGAATCGTTCCGCCCTCACCGGTATATTTCACTGCGTTTTCCAGCAGATTTACAAACACTTCTGACGTCCACTTTGCATTGTGATAAAGAAGCAGATCCGGTATATACCCTGTTTTGATCAGAATCTGTTTCCTGGCAGCCTTTTCATACACCAGATTCACCGCATCCAGAATGGTCTTTCGAATCGGGCACATTGAAACCTCAAAGACCATGACATTCTGTTCCAGCTTCACCATTTTAAACAGAGAATTTAAGATCCATTCCAGTTTTTCACTCTGCGTCTGCATTTTTGCCAGAAACTTTTCTCTTGTCTCTGCGTCCTGATTTTCTTCCCTCAAGATTTCTTCGTACATCCGGATATTCGCAAGCGGTGTTTTCAGCTGATGAGACATATTGGAGATCAGACTTTTTACCTGCTCTTTTTCCTCTTCTGCCTGAGATACAGACATCTCCTGCATCTCCTGGATTTTGCGGATTTTCCCGGAAAGAGCCGACACTTCGCCTTCCTTCAAATCCGAAACAAGGATCGGATCTCCCTCCAGAATAGATTCCAGCATCCGATCTGTCTCCCGGTATAGTTTTTTCCGCCTGCGATACTCATACATCCCAAACAAAACACCGGCCACACATCCTGCTGACAGAATTCCTGTTATGATCGATTCCATACCTTTATCGTTTCTCCTCTTCTCTCCAGATATATCCAAGTCCGTGAACCGTCTGGATCCACTGCGGATTCTGCGGATCTGCCTCGATCTTTCTGCGAAGTCTCCGAATATTGACGGAAACGGTATTCTCATCCACAAACTTTCCGTCTTTGTCCCAGATCCGCTCTAAAATCTGTTCCTTTGACAATATCTGTCCCGGATTTTCCAGAAAATACAAAAGCAGTTTGTACTCGATCTTACTCAGCTCCAGCACTTCTTCTTTGCAGATCACCTGACAGCTGCTTTTGTCCAGACGGATTCCATTGGAGCTGATCCACTGTTTTTCACTCTTTCTGGAGAGCAGCTTTTTGATCCGCGCTTTCAGCACCGCGATAGAAAATGGTTTTGACATATAATCATCCACTCCCATCTCCAGTGCTTTCACCTCATCCAGTTCCGTATCCCTCGCCGTCAGCATCAGAATGAACACATCACTGCTTTTCCGAATCTCACTGCACAGCGAAAAGCCATTTCCATCCGGAAGATTGCAGTCTAACAGAATCAGATCGCAGGAAGATGTCTTCCATAGCTTTCGTCCTCTTTCTGCATTTTCCGCTGTCAGGATCTGATAGCCTTCCCCACTCAATGTATACTCCAACCCTTCCCTGAGATCTGCGTCATCCTCTATGATCAAAATTGTATCCATGTCTATTTCCCCTGTTTTTCGTTTTGTCTTTATTATAACAACAGGGAGTGGGGAAATCTATCTTTATTCTCGTTACTGTTCCATATTTAAATATCCGGAAAGAAAATCAAGACCAATCTCCAAATTCCCCTTGTACTCTCTTTCCCCGTTTATTATACTTAGTACAGAGTTTCTAAACCCATCAAAAAGAAAGGAGCATTTACCATGCTTTCAAAAGATTTATTACAGCAATTTGAAGATAATATCACAAGATTTGATGAAAACATACATGCTTTCGAAAATGGAGAGATCGACCGCCAGACCTTCAAAGGCATCTCCGGAGGCTTTGGAAGCTATGCACAGAAGGAACAAGGATATATGCTGCGTCTTCGTCTTCCGGGCGGTCATATTACAAAAGAGAAATTAAAATTCCTTGCAGATAAGATTTCAGAACATCAGATTTCCCTGCTCAAGCTGACCACCTGCCAGACCATTCAGTTTCATGACTTGTCCGTGGACTCTGTTCCACAACTTATCCGTGATGCTTTAAAAGTCGGCATCATCACACATGGCGGCGGCGGAGACAACCCGCGTAATGTCATGGCAAGTCCTCTGACAGGCACTGCACCGGATGAGACATTCGATGTATTTCCCTATGCACAGGCTGTAGGAGAATATCTTCTGACCGAGATGCCCGGACTTCATATGCCCCGAAAATTAAAAGTCGGATTTTCCAATACCCAGGCCAATGAAGTACATGCTACATTCCGTGACCTTGGATTTGTAGCAAGAGAAAACGGAACATTTTCCGTTTACTGTGCCGGCGGACTTGGACCAAATCCAAAACTCGGCGTTCACATTACAGACAATGCAGCTCCAAGCGAAGTATCCCTCTATGTCCATGCTATGATTCGTCTTTTTACCACATACGGCAATTATGAGTCACGCGCAAAATCCAGAACTCGCTATCTGCAGGATACCCTTGGCGAAGAAAAAATCCGGAACTATTTCCTCCAGTTTGTGGAAGACGCGCAAAAAGAAATGACTCCATGGCCTGTAGAACCAGTCCATCCGATTTCCAAATCTGCTGACGGCACTCTGTCCGAAGCACTTCTGACAGAAAAACGGGTACTCCCACAGAAACAGAACGGCCTGTACACGGTTTCTTATCATCCGCTGGGCGGACGGCTTGCACCTCAAAAACCGTCTGAACTGTATGCCGTGATCAAAGAAATGCCGGAAACCGAGCTTCGGATCTCACCGGACGGCACCTTGTATATCATCAATCTGACTGCAAAAGAAGTACCTGCTGTGTTAGAAGCCACAAAAGACGGAGCTGCTTCTTTATTTGAAAGCAGTGTCAGCTGCATCGGCGTTCCAATCTGCCAACACGGACTGCGCAATTCCTATGCACTGTTAGAGTCCTGCATTCAGCGGGTCCGCAAGGAACAGTTCGCC
>OATJ01000800.1_pt1 | contig 15345 bp, 10 predicted proteins | sample 1516661 | NCBI WGS metagenome assembly OATJ01 (sample SAMEA2579951, study PRJEB22360) | human gut metagenome
CCTATAAAATTATAGTAAACTTTATTTGCATAATATAAATGGAGATTTGACGAATGACTAACCACAACCATACTACCATTAACATCCTTTTCGTTTGCCATGGCAACATCTGCCGCAGCCCCATGGCCCTCTACTATTTCCGCAGACTGCTAAAGGAAAGAGGCCTGTCCGGTATAATTCAGGCAGATTCCGCTGCTACCTCCACCGAGGAAATCGGTAATCCTGTACACCACGGAACCCGCGCCAAATTAAAGCAGGCCGGCATTCCCTGCGAAGGGCACCGGGCAAAGCAGATGACGAAAGCAGATTATAAATCTTTTGATTACCTGATTGGCATGGACAGCTGGAATATCCGCAACATGCAGCGTATTGCAGGCGGTGATCCGGACCACAAGATTTTTAAGCTTATGGAATTTACCGGTTCCGGAAGGGATGTGGCCGACCCTTGGTATACGGGTGACTTCGACACCACCTGGTCCGACGTGACGGAGGGCTGCACTGCACTGCTGGATTATATATCAGAGCGTCTTTAATCATTACTCTGCCTCCCTCACTGACAGCTTATACGGTTGCCCCGTTTGTCTCTATGACACGGCGGTACCAGTGAAAGCTGTCTTTTTTTATGCGCTTAAGGCTGCCTGTCTCATGCTCGTTCCTGTCCACATACAGAAATCCGTACCGCTTTCTAAAGCCTTCATGGGAACTGAGCAAATCCATAAAGGACCAGGGCGAATACCCCATTAGCTCCACGCCGTCATCCAGCGCCTGTCTGCATGCCTGGATGTGCCTTCTCAGATAGTCAATTCTGTAACTGTCATGCACCTTTCCATTTTCAGTAAGGATATCGGCTGCCCCCAGACCATTTTCTGTTATGAGAAGGGGAAGCCGGTATTTCTGGTAATAACGGTTCAACACAATCCGAAGGCCCATTGGATCAATCTGCGCCCCATACTCTGTCGAAACCAGATGAGGATTTTTCACATGAGAAAAGTATCCATACTGGTCAAAATCCACCTCATTGCCCGGAAAGCACCGTTCCCCTACAGGATGAATCTCATCTGCCGGAAGATACCTGACGCAAAGTGTCCTGTAATAGTTGACAGCAATGTAATCAGAAGCGCCCCATTTGAGTATCTCCTCATCCCCATCCTCCGCGGACGGCATAATATTACGCTCTTTAAGATACCGCCTGTAGTATCCCGGATATCTGCCATATTGATGCATGTCCAGACAGTATTCCGCCTTAAACCAATCATTGTTCGCCGCAGCCCACACATCCTCCGGACAGGGTGTTTCCGGATAGGTACAGCAGGACGACACAGCCGGTCCTATCTTTCCTCCGGAAACCAGCTCATGGCATGCCTTTACGGCCAGGGCATGGGCCAGAAACATATGATAATCCATCTGGGCCCTGAGCCGGTCTGCCTCCCATTTATCCGCGGCATCAATATTCATCCTCTCATCCACACGCACCATCAGGTTCTGTTCATTGTGGACCTGCCAGTATTTAACCCGGTCGCCAAAAGCCCTGAAGCATATCCTGGCATACCGTTCAAAGGCCAGGACACACCGGCGTGATTCCCAGCCATTGTATTTTTCCGCCAACGCGTAGGGCAGGTCAAAATGGTACAGGGTGACAAAGGGCTGGATTCCCCTTGACAGCAGGCAGTCAATGATTCTGTCATAGAATTTAATCCCCTCCTCAAGGACGGCTCCATCGCCATCCGGTATGATTCTGGCCCACGCAATGGAGAACCTGTACATTTTAAGCCCAAGCTCTGCCATGTAATCAATGTCCTCCTTCCAGTGATGATAGAAGTCACTGGCCACCTTAGTATCTGCCTGTATATGGGAGCGTTTAAAGGAATTGAAATCTGCCACTGTCATCCCTTTTCCTCCCAGATTCCATCCCCCTTCAATCTGAAATGCGGATGATGAAGCCCCCCACAAAAATCCTTCCGGAAATTCTGTCGTTTTCTGATGCATTGTTTCCCTCCTGTAGTTAATTCCTTTCCCATGATGTTTCCTCTGGTTCCTGGTCCATATCCTCAAATCCCAGCAGCATTGTCAAAATGGCAGACCCGAAGAATGATATACCAATACCGGCCAGATAAAAGAGGAATTTTTTCATTCCAAAAGCAGCATAGGTTGCCAGTGTAAGGATACCGTTATTTGCAAAAGCATCCCCGTACACGCCTCCCGCCCCCATGACAGCCCCTCCTGCGGCTCCGCATATAACCGCGTAAATCATAGGACGTTTAAGCCGCAGGTTACACCCATAGATGGCCGGCTCTGTTATGCCGCAGCCAGAGGCTGCCACTGATGCCGATGCCGCCCCCGAGGCCTTATGCCTGCTTCTGGTCCGCATCATAACTCCCAGGGCAGCCCCGCCCTGAGAAAAATTCGCAGCCCCTGCAAATGCAAGCAGGTTTTGCCGGCCGTTCAGTGCCACATCCTGGATTCCAATGGGTACCAAGGCTCTGTGGGCTCCAAAAATGACAAACACACCCCACATGCCTCCAATGAAACCGCCGCACAAAACAGGGCTTATTCCCATAAGGCCTGTGTAGATAAAATGAATTATATTTCCCAGATAAATTCCTACCGGCCCAAACACCATAAATACCGCAGGCACCATTACCAGCAGGGAGAGCCCCGGTACCAGAATAATTTTCAGGACCTCCGGTATCACCCGCTCCAGAAACCGCTGTACATAAGCCAGGATAAACACACCTATTATAATAGGAATGACTGATGATGTGTAATTGGCCCTGGTCAATGCCACTCCCAGCATACGGATACGCTCCTCTCCCGCCATGAGACTGAGAATAGAGGGGTAACACATGGTTCCCCCCAGAGCCATGGCCACAAATTCATTGGCCCCAAACACCCTGGCGCTGGTATAGGCCAGGATGATTGGCATAAAATAGAAAATTGCATCCGTGGCAGCCAGCAGGATTACGTAGGTATGGTTCCCTGTAATATCAATGCCCTGATTGGATGCCAGCATCCTGGCTATGGTCAGGAATCCTTTCAAAAGGCCGGATGCAGCAATGGCAGGTACCATAGGCGTAAACATGGAGGAAACCGTCTGAATCATTCTGTTTCCCAAATGATTTCCCGGTGTGTTTTTCTCTCTGTCCTTACTGTCCCTATGATAAACCTTTTCTCTTTTTTCACCCGCTTTTCTTTCTGTGCCGGTCATTTCCTTCAGCAGGTCATATATCCGTCCCACCTTTGTCCCCATGACAACCTGGAACTGGCCGCTGCTTTCCACAACCGCTATCACACCTTCTATCCGCTCTATCTTACCGCGGTCTGCCTTTCCCGGATCCCTTAATTCAAACCGGAGTCTGGTAAAACAGTGTGTCATCTCCCTGATATTCTCTGCCCCGCCTATGTGAAACAAAATCTCGTTAGCTGTTTCTTGATAATTCATCCCCTGCTCCTTCCAAGATTCCACAATCTCTTCCATATTTATAATATGGCTGTCAGAAGCGTATTTCATCCAGCTAATTCTGACGAGATTTTTCCTCCAGAAATGCATGGACCTCCAGAGATGCACCATCTGTTTTAAATGTTATGGCTCCCTTTTTTCCTGTTTCCAGTACCGCAATCCCCTGCTCCCTGAAACGGGCCATTGTCTCCGGCGACGGATGCCCATAGGAATTTCCCTCTCCATAGGAAACCACAGCCAGTCGGATCTTCAATCGGTCCAGAAATACCTCCGATGAAGATGTCCTGGAACCATGATGGGCAGTTTTCAATATCTGTACATGATTCAAATGTATATCCTGCAGGGTCCCCTCCTGTTCTGCCAGTCTGACCAGGCTGCTCTCCTGTCCTTCCCCCATATCACCTGTAAACAACATATGAAATCCCTTATAATCCCCGCACAAAACCAGAGAATGGCTGTTTCGGTCCTTGCCGCCAAAATCTTCACCGGCATACAGACAGGTAAGCGTCAGCTCCCCTGTTTCCACCCAGTCTCCGGTTTTCATATAAACCACATCTGCCCCTTCTCTCCTGGCCAGTGCAGTCAGATTTTCATATACCTCCTCCCCCTTACCCATCACCGGCAGCACCAGGGTACCTATCCCTATGTCCTTTGACTCCTCCAGCAGGTATATAAGACCGTTTATATGGTCGCTGTCTCCATGGCTTACCACCGCGTAATCAATCCATGATATTCCCCGGCTTTTTAAATAAGGCTCCAGCACAATATCCCCCAGTTTTTTCTGGCTGCTGCTGCCTCCATCTATGAGCACCGCCCTCTTGCCGGTCCTGAGCAGCAGGCCGTCCCCTTGTCCCACATCCAGACAAACAACTTCCAGTCCTTTTACGGGACGCGGGACCAAAACCGCAAAACTAAGAGCATAAATCCCAAAGAAATACATTAAAATCATTGGTTTACAACTGATGGAGGATACACGTGTACGAAAATGGCTTTCTGCCAGATGATCGTTGCACCTTGCAGGAGATTTTGCCCGAATAAAGGCGCTCCGGCCCCTGATACAAAACAGCACAACTGCTGTTCCCATTCCGTGTATGCCAAAATACATTACCAGACGGCCCGGCGACGGACGCCCCAGCACCAGACTGTATCCGGGCAGCCCTTCCGCAAATTCGCACAGCAGCTCATAAAACCTCAAAATATAATGTCCGGCTCCCACTGCTGCCACCCCTCCCTGAATCCAGAAGCTTCCCAGCACAATCCCCAGAATACCCGAATACATTAAGATAGAAACAAGAGGTATAACCAGAAGATTTAAAAAAATGCCGTAAAGCGGATGCTGAAAATAGTGGTACAGCACAATGGGCGTAAGTACGATTTGTACGCTCAAGCTGATAAGAAGGGTCTTTTCCCACGCCCGCTCCAATTCAAGGAATGACTGCATCCATCCTCCCAATCCGCTGATCGCCAGAACTGCCCCAAAGGACAATTCAAATCCGCTGTGGTACAGCAGATAGGGCTGTCTGTACAAGAGAATTAAGGCTGCCGCTCCCAACGCCGACAGGGTGTCGTAGCTTCTTCCTTTAACCGCCGCCAGCCACAGGCATCCTATCATGATAACTGCCCTTATGGCGGAGCCGGAACTGCCTGTCATTATTCCATAGCTGATAACAAGAACAGCAGATATCATCCCGGCCTTGCCATATCCGGCTCCGGCCCGGCGAATCATCAGGTAAATCCCTCCGCCGATAATAGCCAGATGCTGTCCGCTGACAGCCAGAAGATGTGAAATTCCGTTGCGCTGGTACATATCCCGCATCTCCGGATTCATATCAGATGTATCTCCCAGAAGCACGGCTTTAAATACAGCCACATCCTCCGGCATGCATATCTTTTCAAGTACACCGGCACATTGCATCCGAAACTCTGCGATTCCCTTGTAATAAGGGATTGCCTCTCCTCCCGCCACTGCCAGGTTCTCCCCGTACAGCCTGCATGCAATTCCCTTTGTTCGGTAATAGGTCCTGAAATCTAATTCCCCGGGATTTCCCGGACCTTCCACCGGAGCCAGCTTGCCTCTCACCTGTACTTTTACCCCCACGGCCAGCTCTCCCCCTGAGTCAGAGTCATTCTTCTCCGTTGTCCTGTTCTCCGCATACACCACCATCCTCCTGAACTTCCCAGTCCTCCTTCCCGCCTCAGCCGTCACCTCCTCCAACACAAGTGTAACCGTATCTTCCTTTTGTTCCGCTTTTTTTATTACTCCTCTTACCAGTATCCGGGCGCCGGCCATGGTCCGGGCCACGGACTCCTCATGGTCCAGAAATCCCTTTTCCTGCCATCCTCTTGCCATTCCCAAAGACGAACCAAACAGGAGACATACCAAAAAGAGCAGAAGCACCCTGTGTTTCCGGTTGCTCCTGCCCTGCATCTTCTCTTTTGGAGCAGAAGGGCGCAGTACTCCCCACCCTGTATCCAAAAGCCATAGGATTCCCGCCGCAGCTGCACACAGCCACGCCAGAACCCCTAAGTCCACCGCCGTATTATCCTGCAGGGCCAGCACCTCTCCAAGTACGTAACCTGCTGCCAGTACAACCAGCGGTCTCTTCATATTCAGTTAAATTTCCTTTCCTCTACTCATTCTCCCCGTCAATATAATTCTGGCTTCTTTCAAAGGTGGTATTTAAGGACACCACATCCCGGAACATCACATCCTGGGAGCCGTTGATCATAATCTGCACCTTTGTCACCGTTGTCATCTCTGAAAGAGAATCCACAATGGAATAGATTGGGATATACTCGTTCACTGCCAGAGTTGTATTGGCAAAGGCGGAATCAAAGTTGATATAGCATACATTATCTGTCACTGACAGGCTCAGTATCTTGCAGTCTGACGGAAGCGTGGGATTATGCCCCTCCTGTCCCGGTCCTGCAATGAGCTGCTCTACTACCAGCTGTTCCAGGGAAGTATTGATGTTGTGGACTACCTCCCGTTTCTCCGGCACCAGGCGGTTGCCTGTCTCATCGGCAAAATACAGGGTCAGCTCCGTCTTTTCGTAGGCATTTACATTGCTGGTATTCATAATAAAATCAGTGGCCGACAGCATTCCCACCGGATTTCCCTGACGGTCCATCAGAGGCTGGTCACCGCAGTAAATATTGATATAGTCAATTCCCTCAATCTGCGTCAGGGTTCTGGTGAGGGCTGCCCGGCAGAGAATCTCCCGTTCCGCCTTCATGGCTGTGTAATTCATGTCGAAGTACAGATACAGCACCTGTTCCTCCTGGCGGCTCCCCTGGTAGGTCACCCGGTCCGTCAGGCCGGGCTGGCAGTCCAAATCCTTTGGCACATTCAGGAACTGGTCCATCAGTTCATTCACCAGCTCCCCCTTATCCTTTGTTTCCGTCTCGTACTCCTGGGGAACCAGCTTGGTGATGGACGCATTCAGATAATAAATCAGATATCTGCCCTCGGCAGGGTTGGAGACAGGGCTTTCCCCCTCTCCGCAGCCCGACAGCAGGAATACAACCGCCATCAGAGGCAGTATCAGCCTTTTCACCGCATGTATTCCCATGGTATATCTGCCCATGACATGTCTGCTCACGGTATGTCTGCTCATGGCTTCGCCTCCTGTCTCGGTACATAGTTAAGGGGTATCCTCACACTGAATGTGGTTCCCTCTCCCACCGTACTCTCCACATCTATGATACCATGGTGCATCTGAATGACATTTTTCGCGATAGCCAGTCCCAGCCCGGTGCCGCCCACTTCCCTGGAGCGCGCCTTATCCACCCGGAAAAACCGCTCGAATATATGTTCCAGCGCGTCCTCCGGTATCCCGATACCGGTATCCGCCACCTTGATGTAGAAATATTTGTGATCTGCATCCAGGGTCACGCGGACCATGCCTGAATCCCGGTTGTATTTGATGGCGTTTTCCACCAGATTGGTGATTGCCAGGGATATCTTTACCTTATCCACATCCGCTGTCACTTCCCGGATGCTCTCCAGAATCAGTTCCACATTTCCGCGCTTGGCAATGGGACGCAGACGTTTTAAAATCAGCTCCAGTTCCCCGTTGATATTCACCTGCTCTATGTTCATCTGGTCCTCGGCTGTCTTATCCATCTTGACCAGCATCAGCAGATCCTCTATGATCTGGTTCTCCCGGTCAATCTCATCCGAAATATCCGTCATAAAATCCCGGTACAGCTCCACCGGCACGTCTTCCATCCCCATCAGGGAATCAGCCAGCACGCGGATAGAAGTGATGGGCGTTTTCAGCTCATGGGACACATTGGAGACAAATTCCTGGCGCGACTGGTCTACGGCCTTGAGCTTGCTCAGGGACTTCTGGACCGACTGGGACAGGAGTCTGGTCTCCCTGTAAGTCTCCTCTGTAATGTCCGCATCCAAATCTCCCTGGGCCACCCTGTCAAAGGACATCTGAAGCTTCTTAAAAGGACGCAGCAGCAAATGAGCCGCCACCACCCCCAAGACACTGATAAGAAGAACCATACATACCAGAAACAGATGGGACTTTCCCATGACCTTATCTGTCAGGGACAGAATGTTCTCCGTGGATGCGGTAACCACAATGACTCCGCTCACAGCTTTTGCGTCCGCCGCGTCATACACGGGAATGGTCTGGGCAAAATACTGCATATCCTTGTTATAATGGCTGCTGTTCTCACCCTTGAAACACTTGATGACTTCTTCTGATAAATAGTACTTTCCCGTGGCCAGATTAAAGGTATCTGTCACCACCCGGAAATTGCTTCCCACAATGACGATTCTTCCGTTATAGACATCGGACAGGGTCTGCATCTGGCTGTCCAGGCTGGCATTGTTCTTTTTCTCGGCCGTCATATAGCCGGACCGGGTCATCTTATTGCTGAGTATAACACACTGGTTCTGTATCTCTATAAACCTGGCATCCAGCTGGCTCTGCCGGAATGTTCCCAGCATAATGCCGGCCTCCAGAAAGAGAGGAATCAGGGCAGCGCCTATGATGATGGCTGTCAGCGGTACCTTCATGCTCATGCCGAAGGTACGCAGCTTCTTAACAAATTTCTTTTCCGACACTTATTCCAGCTCCTTTAATTTCCTGGTACAGGCAACAGCCAGGGCGCCAGGGCCGATATGGCATCCAATGCTGAGGGACAGGGGCGCCCCAAACACGGGAACTCCGGGATATAACTCCCTTACAGTCTCTTCCAGCTCATGGGCTGCCTGCTCACTGCATGTATGGGCAATCTGCAGATAGGTGTGTTCTGCCTTCGGATCAGCCAGACGCTCCTCCAGGTCATGGGCCAGGGCAGTCAGCATGATGGTCTTGGCCTGCTTCATGGTTCTTGCCTTTGCAAACGCATCCAGCTTTTCTCCCTGAATGGTGAGCACCGGCTTTATTTTGAGCAATGTCCCCAGCGCTGCCGCGGCAGGTGTAATCCTGCCCCCCTTTTTCAGATATTTAAGGGTGTCCACCGTAATATAAATGGAGCTGTCAAACCTGGTTGCCTCCAGCTTTTCCTTTATCTGCTCACCGCTCCATCCCCGCTCTGCCAAATCCCTGGCGTCCAGGGCAGACTGTCTCTGGGTAACGGAAATCCTCTGGTTGTTCACCACCTGAACGCGCCCCTCATAATCTTCCGCCAGCATAAGAGCCGTCTGGCAGGAACCGCTGAGTCCGCTGGACATGGGAATGTACACCACCTGATCATGGTCCTCCAGAAGCTGTTCCCACTGCTCCATCACATCTTTAGGCGATGGCTGGGATGTGGTGATTTCAGCCCCTTCCTCCATCCTTGCGTAAAACTCTTCATGGCTTAAATCAATTCCCTCATAAAAAACCTGTCCATCTATCATGAAAGGCATGGGGAGCACATATATGCCCAGCTCCTTTGCCTCATCCTGCGTTACTCCGCTGTTGCTGTCCGCAACAATAGCTATTTTCATATTAAATGTTCTCCTTTATGCAATCCCCTGGTTCAGCCTGTTTGCAGTTGTATATAACTGGTAATACATTCCCTTCTTCTCCAGCAGCTGTTCATGATTCCCCTCTTCCACAATCTTATTGCCCGCCAGCACAAGTATGCGGTCCGCCCCCTGGATAGTGGTCAGGCGGTGGGCAATGGTAAGAGTGGTACGGCCCACTGCCAGCTTCTCCAATGACTGGGATACCAGATATTCACTCTCATTGTCAAGAGCCGATGTAGCCTCATCCAGAATAAGAATGGCCGGGTTCTTCAGGAATACACGGGCAATGCTGATACGCTGCTTCTGTCCTCCCGACAGCTTGACCCCCCGCTCGCCCACATACGTATCATATCCGTCCTGCAGCTCAGTGATAAACTCATGGGCGCCTGCCAGTTTGGCAGCTTCCATAACTTCTTCCCTGGTGGCTCCCGGACGTCCATAGCTGATATTCTCATAGACAGAACCTGAGAACAGGTAAACGTCCTGCTGTACCACGCCGATGTTGGAGCGAAGGCTCTGCAGTGTAACGTTCTTTATATCCTGCCCGTCTATGGTGATGCTGCCTGAGGTGGTATCATAAAACCTGGGCAGAAGGTTGCACATGGTGGTCTTACCGCCGCCGGAGGGACCCACCAGGGCAATCCTCTCCCCCGGCCTTACCGTGATGTTTATATCCTCCAGTACCGGCACATGGTCGTCCGGGTACTCAAAACTTACGTGGTCAAAGGAAATGGCTCCCTTTACATGCTCCATCTTCTTTGCATTTTTGCTGTCCTTGATATCAGGCACCACATCCATGATTTCCTGGAAACGTTCGATACCGGTGATTCCACGCTGGAACTGCTCCGCAAACTCTATGATTCTGCGTATGGTGGTGAGAAGGGTGGTTACATACATGGTATAGGCCACCAAATCTCCCGGCTCCACCTTGCCCTGTATCATGAAAATGCCTCCTGCCACAATCACCACCACATACATCAGACCGTCAAAGGACCTGGTGGTAATCTGAAAAGCCGCCATGTAGCGGTAGGTATACTTCTTAATGTCCATGAAATCCCGGTTGCCCTTGCCGAACTTGGCAATCTCCACCGGCTCATTGGCAAAGGCCCTGACCACACGGTTGCCCAGCAGGGTGTCCTCAATCTGGGCATTGAGCTCGCCAATCTGGTTTCTCTGCCTGCGGAACGCCTCCTTCACCTTCAGGTTAAACCAGGTACAGGAAATAATCATAACCGGCACCAGCACAAATATGAGCAGGGTCAGTTCCAGATTGATGCCTGACAGGATAATGAAGGAGACCACGGTTTTAAGGGCTGCTATGAAGAACTCCTCCGGACAGTGGTGGGCAAATTCCGTCACGTCAAACAAATCACTGGTGATACGGGACATGATCTGTCCAACCTTTGTATTGCTGTAATAACTGTCTGACAGCATCTGCAAATGCTCAAAGGCGTCCTGGCGCATATCTGTTTCAATGTATACACCCATCACATGCCCTGTATAAGCCATGTAATAGGCTGCCAGGGAGTCAATAATCCGCAGAATCAGGTACAGGCCGCCGATTCTAATTACAATTCCGGCTGTCATGGATGCCAGATCCTGCATCCCCTGGTTTGTGATATAGCGCAGCATCAGAGGAAGAATCAGTTCTCCCAAAGTAGTCAGAGCCGCACAAAATAAATCAAATATCAGAATCTTCTTATATCTTCCATAATATGGAAGAAAGCTTTCCAAAAGCTTCTTCGTTTTCATACCTTTTTTTCCAGACACAATTCAAACTCCTATCATATGTTATATCAATTAAAATTATACAAAAACAGGCCATCAGAGACTTCTACGGCCTTTGAGGACACCAACCTCCATTTTATCCTATTTCCCATAAAAATGGAAGGGATATTTCATAACTTTAAAACCACTTTAAAACCGTAACTTGAAAGCCGCAACCGCTCAGGCAGCCCATCTTCCCGGCCGGAAAAGCCCCTCACAGGAAATATTACTTTGCCTTCAGCTGTTCATAGATACCGCGAATATTCTGGATATGCTCAGGATGCAGGAAATCTTTCTGGTATACCATGTCAATCTGGCGCACCATGGAGGAATTTTCAATGGGAATAATGGCCAGCCGGCCGCTGGCCAGTTCTTCGCGGCAGGCGCTTTTGGCAATGATGGTAATTCCCAAATCCATGGTTACCAACTCCTTGATCATGGACACGTTATCCAGTTCCATCATCACGTTAAACTCTTCCAGGCTCATGTCCCTGGCCCCCAGATGTTTCTCAAACAGCTGCCTTGTGCCTGCACTGCGGCTGCGCAGAATCAGCTTTTCATGGCGTATCTCCTCCACGGACACTGTCTTGGCCCTGGCCAGACGGTGCATGGGCGAAACAGCCAGACACAGGTAATCCGTGTCCAGGGTGGTGGACACTAACGCCGCATCCGGCACCCCTCCCTCCACCACGGCAAAATCCAATTCATATGCCTTCAGGCGGCTATAAATTTTTTGAATGGTATTGACAGAAATATTTATATGTATATCCGGATTCTCATTACAGAGGGTGGCCAGCACCTGGGGAATAATGGTCTCTCCTGCCGTGGGGGTGATGCCTACATTCAGATGGCTGGTCTCAGTCTTGCTGTCCTCAATAGCCTGGCAGGCATTGGAATAAACGGCAGCCGCCCTGCGGGCGTACTGCACCAGAATCTTTCCCTGGGGAGTCAGCTTCAGTTTGTTTTTGCTCCTATAAAAAATTTTTATATCGAACTCATTTTCCAGCAAACGAATCTGATGGCTCACCGCCGGCTGGGTCAGATTCAGCTTCTGAGCTGCCTTAGTATAGCTTCCGGACTCGATAACAGCCAGAAGAGTCTTTACTTTCATGTCAAACACAGGCCCGTCCCCCTCCGTATATAAATTTTTTTTATATCCCAATCAAATAATATCATTTGATTTTATCACCAAACACTACTATAATCAAGCAAAACAAAAAGAAACGCAGAAAGGAGTGTTGATTATGGCACTATTTTTATCAAACCTGGGAGCAGCAGGAATCATATTGACCATAGCAGTCATGCTGGCATCCGGCTTTCTGTTGACACGATTCACAAAACGGCTTCACCTGCCTAATGTTACCGGTTATATTATTGCGGGAGTCATCATCGGGCCCTGGTGCCTGAACCTTGTCCCTTCACAATATATTGGACAGATGGATTTTATCACAGACCTTGCCCTGGCATTTATCGCATTTGGAGTAGGAAAATATTTTAAACTGTCATCCCTGAAAGCCAATGGGAAGAAAATGGTGATTCTGACCCTGTTTGAATCCCTGACCGCAGGCATCTTCATCACAATTGTTATGCTGATTATGGGGTTATCCCTGTCCTTCAGTCTGCTTTTGGGAGCCATCGGCTGCGCCACGGCCCCTGCCTCCACCATTATGACCATCCGGCAGTACAAAGCCAGAGGGCCCTTTGTGGACACCATCCTGCAGGTGGTTGCCCTGGACGATGCAGTGTCCCTGATAGCCTTCAGCGTGTGCGCGGCCTTTGTCCAGGCCAGCTCCTCAAACGGATCTGTGACAGTTTCGCAGATTGCCTTTCCGGTGCTCTTTAACTTATTGGCCCTGGCACTGGGCGGACTATCCGGTGTGGTGCTCAGCAGGCTGATACACAAGCGCCGCAGCAAGGACCACAGCCTGGTTCTGGCCTGTGTCACCATTATGGGCGTGGCCGGAATCTGTACCTCCCTTAATGTTTCTCCCCTGTTGGCATGTATGGCCTCCGGCACAGCCTATATCAATGCCAGCGGCAACAAACACTTATTTAAGCAGTTAAACCAGTTCACGCCTCCCCTCCTGGTGATGTTCTTCGTGCTTTCCGGCATGAGGCTTTCCATTCCCAGCCTGGCAGCTGCCGGCGTGATCGGTATTGTTTACTTTCTGGTCCGCATTGCCGGAAAATACACCGGTTCCGCCCTGGGCGCCGCGGTTACCCACGCCTCACCGGAAATCCGCCGCTACTTTGGTCTGGCGCTGATTCCTCAGGCCGGCGTTTCCATCGGCCTGGCTGTGCTGGGGCAGCGCATGCTCCCTGCCGAAAGCGGCCAGCTGCTCTCAACCATCATCCTGTCCAGCGGGCTTTTGTATGAAATGGTAGGGCCTGCCTGCGCAAAGGCTTCCATCAAGTTATCCGGAAGCGTTCCGGGAAAGGCCGCTGCCGGGAAGGCCGATGCCGGGAAAGCCTCTGTTGGAAAAGCCGCTGCTGGGAAGGCCGATGCTGAAAAGGCCGATGTCGGGAAAGTGATTGCCAGCAGTTCTTCTGCAAGCGGACCAGATACCGCCAAAGCAGACGGAGTTGAACTGTCTGTGCATAAAGCGGGCGCCGCGGCTTTGGAACAACAGACACGGAAAAAAGCCCCTGACACCGGTAATGATACAGATGATACGGTATCGGCCCAGCAAGTCCGCCCAAGACATGCTGTCGTCTGACTGTTTTTTGATTCATTTGCGCCTAATCCGGCACTCTTTGGTCAAAAAAGCCAGCCCCGGACATTCGGAGCTGGCTTTTACATATATTTATTCTCGCTTCATTCTTCTTACTTAACCAGCAATGATTTGCCGGTCATTTCCTTAGGCTGCTCCATTCCCATGAGCTCAATAAGGGTGGGAACGATATCGCACAGGGCGCCGCCTTCGCGCAGCTTGCAGGACGGGTCTGCATTTACCAGGATGAACGGTACAGGATTGGTGGTATGGGCGGTAAATGGCTCCCCGGTCTCATAGTCCACCAGCTGCTCTGCATTTCCATGGTCCGCACAGATAAACATAACGCCGTCCACTTCCCTGATGGCCTCCACTGCACGGCCCACGCAGGCGTCCACTGTCTCGATGGCCTTGATGGCTGCGTCCTCTACCCCGGTATGGCCTACCATGTCAGGGTTTGCAAAGTTGATGATGATGACATCGTATTTGCCGGATTTGATGGCTTCCACCAGCTTATCGCACACGCCGTTGGCACTCATCTCAGGCTTTAAATCATAGGTGGCAACTTCCTTTGGAGAAGGAACCAGAATGCGGTCCTCACCCTCGTTTGGTTCTTCCACACCACCGTTGAAGAAGAAGGTCACATGCGCATATTTCTCAGTCTCCGCAATCCTTACCTGTGTCTTTTTGTTGGCTGCCAGGAATTCGCCAAAGGTATTGGTGATACTCTCCTTCTTAAACGCAACCAGCTTGTTCTGGATGGTCTCATCATAATCCGTAAAGCATACATACACCAGGTCCAGTCTTTTCTCCCTTGGGAAGCCGTCAAAGCTGTCGTCGCAGAACGCGCGGGTAATCTCCCTTGCACGGTCCGGACGGAAGTTGTAGAAAATAACGGAATCCTTATCCTGGATGGTGGCCGCAGGCTTTCCGTCCTTCATCACCACAAAGGGGATGACGAACTCATCTGCCTTGCCGCTGTCATAAGAAGCCTGGATACCTGCCGCGGCGCTTTCAGCCTGATTACCTTCTCCCTTTGTCAGAGCGTTGTAAGCCAGTTCCACGCGGTCCCATCTCTTATCACGGTCCATAGCATAGTAACGTCCCATGACAGACGCCACCTCGCCTACGCCAATCTCCTTCATCTTTGCTTCCAGCTGCTCCACAAAGCCTTTTCCTGATTCAGGAGGCGTATCACGGCCATCCAGGAAACAGTGTACGTAAACCTTCTTTAAGCCGTTCTTCTTCGCCAGCTCCAGCAGGCCGTAGATATGGGTGTTGTGGCTGTGTACGCCGCCGTCAGACACCAGTCCGAACATATGAAGGGCAGAATCATGTTTTTTGCAGTTTTCAACTGCTGTGAGGAACTCCGGAATCTGGAAAAAGTCCCCGTCCTGAATGGACTTTGTGATTCTGGTCAGTTCCTGGTATACGAT
>OATJ01000810.1_pt1 | contig 15221 bp, 10 predicted proteins | sample 1516661 | NCBI WGS metagenome assembly OATJ01 (sample SAMEA2579951, study PRJEB22360) | human gut metagenome
AAAAATAATCTTCTATCTCTTTTACTGTCGCATCTTTCAGCATATCTTCGAACATCATAGCAAAGGCTGCCCAACTGACATTGAATGAAATTGTAAACCCGATTTCTTTTCATCCGATGAATAAAAGTGCCCAGTCCGAAACCGTTTCTTCATGAATTTCGGACTGGACACTTTTTAAACTATCGCTATTTTATTTCAACCAGCCACTCATGGAACCCATCATAAGGGGTATAGTGCAATACATATTCGGATTGGCTATGACTGATAACTTTATCCCAAGGAATCCGGTTTACATCAATTTCCGCCCTTGCCAGCCACAAAGCATTTTCCATCACATAACGGTCTAAAGAAAGCTCAAGCATCATCCGGCTCAAATAAAAAGCAGACTGTTCATAGGCATACCATTTACCGTCACTTTCCCGGTAGATATATATCAAGCCATCATTGCTTAATTCTCTTTCCAACATCATTATTATCTCGCGCATAATTTTATAGATTACTCGTTTTTAATCAGTATCATCTCATTGTCCGAGCACAGAACCACAATCCAAGGACCGTTCAGTAACTTATTCAAATCGACTTCCACCTTATCCAGCATAACACCTCTCAATACCGTTTCATTAAGTTTCTTCAACAAATGAGCAGAACGGTAGCAAGCGTACCAACGTCCGTCTTCTTCAGATATATAAATTTCCGATTTACCGCATGATTTCTTGTCCATGATTTCTAACAGGTTGCTCATAACATCCTCCTTTATACTTAATAATAGCCTAAGCTATTATATCGCCATACCAGCCTGAAACGATGCGACTCATTTCTTGACCTGTTTTCTGACACTCCCTGCCCCGGAATATATACTTTTGACTGAGTTCCCTCCGTCGTAGCTGTCCAATAAGGCACACCTGACCAATTATTATACTTAATACCGGAACTGGTAATCACCCCATTTATTTGCTGCCACTCTGCTTCTGCGGGCAAAGAGAAATGATAAAAAACCATATAGCTATTACCCGATGTGACAGGAGTAGAACTACCACTGGAATTAACCGCCACACCTATCGCATTATCCATTACACTTCTTTCATCATTGTCACTGGAATAATGTTCTTTATTTATCTTCTTATAATACTCCTTTATTATTTTCTGTCCGTCCGTCAGGTTCGTTGTGTACCCATTGTCTCCCCAGGGCAGACCGCCAACAGCAAAACGGTCTATTCTGTCAACATACAATTGTTCTGTAATCTGGATAGGATACCATTGTTTGATAGGATATTTCATTTCGCTGCCCGCAACAGGCTTGTTTTGCGCATCCAGTTTACGCACATAAATATTGCACGAACGATACGGCTTCTCTGAGTTCCATTCTTTCTCCCAAATCGTTTTTTGATCAGCGTATCCCTTTAAATACATTCTAAGCTCTGCCGTTCCCTCCTTTTGTATCACATTGTATTCATCATATCTAGGAGTAATCCAACTCATATCAGACTCAAACATCACCCAATAGTCTCCAGAAACGCCATCAAAATCATCCACTTTGATTTGCCATTTCTGCCTATCGGTACTCACCACTTTGATTTTCACCAAATGTCCGTCAATATTATAATCTTGCCCTTCATTGAACTGAATAAACAAGTCAGACAATTCGCTGTCTACCCTCCATTGAGCATCCTTCGTGTTTCCCGAGATGTTGATCACACCGTTCTCATCCATGCAGCCCGATTCTTTCACACCTCCCGCTCCGCGCAAATGAAGCGTAACATTATAAATGATATTTCTGTTCACATCAAAATCATACGATATGTTCTTACCTAAAAACAGTCGGTAACTAATAGTTCCCTTTACATGTGCACTGCTCGATTTATATTCATAATCCGCCGTAACAAGGATGTATGAACATCTGCGACCCAAGTTCTCATTGTCTGTATAGTCGGTAAATGCAGCATACACTTCTTTACCTGCCTCCATCGTATTTTTGATACGATTCGGGGTTTTGACTTTTTCATTACCATTTTGGGCATCCGTACAGTTTTGGGCATGAACCGTCTGTTTATTCTCAAACTGATAAAGACGCTCGGACATCACTTGAGTTTCGCCATTTCCACTTGGTCCCGTAAGCAACGAACCGGATGGGAAGTCATACTTCTGTCCTTCCTTGTCAAAAGAAGTAAAATCCGTTATACTATTATCCGAGGCCAAGGTACAAGTCTTAGGCACATTACATAATTGTACTGATCGGGGCGTCAAGGTCACTTCGTTGTCCAGCCCGGAAGTATTGATATTTACTTTAATCATAGCATACGGGCGTTTCAAAGAAACTTTAGCCAAATAGCAACCTTTATTACCACCTTGAGCTCCCTCATGCGGATTCTCGGTATAGATAAACTGCTCGGATGCACCGTAAAGGAGACAAACGGATGTTTCATCAAAATCCACCGGCCACTGAATCAAACTCTCTTTAACACTCTGCCACAATGACAAAGTAATCTTTCGTCCATAATTAGCGATAACCTCTACTCTTACAGCCTGGTTACCTTGTTTGGCATTGATGTGGATATATACTTTTCCATCTGCTGTTTTAGAAGAAACGACCTCTGCACTACCATTCTCCACACTACCGGAAACTTCGAACGAATCCCCATTCTTAACCAGATAGACGATTACCGTATTTCCTCCATAATTCACTTTTACATTCACATCATCAATAACGGAGAATATGGAGTTATCTCCGGCAGCCCTGCTGTTCATGTTCACAGAAGTAATATCGGCTGGTGATATTGCTATGACCACAGGAGCATCGTCCTCCACTCCGGACTCCGGACCGGCTAACTCCTCTGCCGTACAAGCACCCAACATACAAATGATGAAAAACATCATTATCAGTCTTATTGTCTTCATTTTTCCTCCTTTTGTTTATTCATAGCCCGGGCTAAGCAATATTTCATCCCAATCTGCCACATAAGTTTCCACATCCGTCTTCAAACCGCCTCCAGCAGGAGTCTCGGTCACTTTTATATTAAATATATACACATGGTTACGCACCACCTCAAACCGATCTCCAACCCCATCTTTTCTGAACTCGATCGTTTTTGTCTTGGTTTCACCTCCATACGTGTAAGTCACATCCAAGGATACTGCCCGGCTGTCGTTATTTTCTTGTTCCGGCAAATAAATCAAATCCTCATAAGCCATTGTCACATTCAGTCCCGTATAAACAAAGTTCTGCGGCTTCATCGACAACCCTGTTACGTAAGGACTTTGGTACTGAATTGTTTCATCGGGGCTCAACGTAGCTTGTGACACACAATACCCTTTATCATTAGCGTTATTCACCGTGATGCCGGTAATAATAAAATCGCCTTTTGTATCTTGAAGCCCTTGTTTCCCGTTCACCCAAAGGCTCACCTTAGCCACTGCCCTATACAGTTTGCACTCTAAGCTTGGTCCTGCAGGAGGGACACCGGTAGCGGGACTGATCCCCCACATCGGCAGACGCCTTTCGGCCAGATTCCACGGGGTCGGACCAGTGTAATTATAAACCAATTTATTATAGATTTCAACGGCAGTATTGCCTACCATCGTATTAAGATATGCCTGCATTCCCTCACTGACTCCCTGAATTTGGTTCTGATTCAAATTGGCGAGAACCACCAACCGTACCTGTTCATTACCTATCGTCCTCTGCATAGTCCCTTCCAGTATCTTTTGGTCGGCATAATCATTAATCACTCTCAAATCCTCTACCAAATATTTCAGTCTTTGAGTAACCGCATCAATCACTAGTACATACACATCGCCTTCCACAATAGTCCCCTGTTCCGGAGTGGTAAAATCCCAATTACCATCTGCTGTGGGCGCGTCAACCGTTCTGGAAGAATTCCCCGAAAGAGACAATGCAAGACGTACCGGCGCTCTTCCGTCCCCCCCCAGCCTTCGCCGCCAACTCGTCCTTCGCACACGACGAGAAGCACAGTCCGCAGAACACCGCCATCACTATATAGGATAAACCTCTTTTCATAGATTGCTTTTTTAGTTTCGTTATTACATGTCCAGTTCGTTGAAGCGTACCACCCAATCATTGATAATGATGCTAGTATTAATCCACTTCATGCTCTCGTCCAAAAAGAAAGTCATATTGTATTCGTCCTGGCGATCCAGATACTCCTGATTGGTCATCTCATGTCCTTCTGCTTCAGTAAGCAGCAAGTATTTCACTAATGGTATGGAAAGTACAGGCTCCCCTGTTTCCTTGTTGGTTATGGTGAGGCGGGGATTATTTTCAACCACCAGACGCCCTACGGTAATCTGTGCAATAGCTACGCTGATATTGCTGTCCTCTGCATCTCCATCGGCACGTATTCCCATATCCGTGCCACCCTGCATACGGTAATAGGGATAATATGTTAATGTTTCGTCCTCCAGCAGCTTATTATCATAGTTCATCAAACCGTTGTCGTCTGTAATCGTAAATTCAAATTTATCTACCTCCACAGTCACTCCGTCCATTTGCTGGAGAATGATGCGTATGGTGTTGGTGTTCTTCACCAGTGGCACAGTCACTACCTGCGAGCTTGCTGCCCGCGAGAAAGATTGCTTGGTCACTTCACCGTGCCACAACGCAGAAAGTTTACTGTTCACAACAGCCGTTCCATCAGCCGCACGACTGTACAGACGATCCATCCTGCATTGCAGTTCATCTAGCGAGGATTCCCCTGCCGTAACCAAAGGCACTGAGAATGAAGCCTCATCATTCAGTCCCGCCCAAGTGACAAGATGATAGTCACCCGGTTCCAAATCCACTTTCATGGTATATCCTTCTTCTCCCAGCACATCGCCTTCTTCTGTCTTCTGATATACCAACTTGCCGTTATCGTCAAAAGCATAAAGTGTCACAGTCCCCACCTCGCGCGAGAAAGCATCGGCATACTTCATGTTATAATCATACTTGAATTTCACTCTGTACTCTACAGAGCAATCTACCTCTTCTTCACCGAGTATGCTGTCGCACGACACAACGGCACTTCCCAATGTCATGGCCATCATCAGGCTGAAGGAGAATTGTCGGGCGAATGTATTTACTGTTTTCATGCTTTTGGTCATTTTATAATGTTAGAATATAGAAAGGTATAAAGGGGAGGGAGATGAATCCTCCCCTGTCTGTCATAGTGTTTGTTAGAACTCAATGTTATTGAAACGTACAATCCAAGGAATAATCTTAGCATTCAATTGCAAATAGAAATTATTATCACTCTCTTCACCGCTAGGATCTATTGTTATTGTTGCACCACCGATATTCTCGAATCCAGTAACTTTCAGTACATAGATATTATTTCTCATGATTGCCTTATCCATATACTGATCTCCTTTATTGTGGCAAATTTCAGATGAATAATAATAGCAATGTCCATTTTCATAAGTATCATAAGATGCATCTGCACCATTATCAGCTTTTACAGCATCAATAGATGTATAAAATTTATTATTGCATTTATAAATGGTACCAACAGGCTCACCCGTTTCATCGCCAATCTGACCACGGAAAATAATACCAGTCACTAAAGCTGGTACTTGCTTTTCTTTTTTCACAATATTTTCTAAACAATAAGCCAAACGATGACCTACCTGTTCATTATCGTTAATATTAGCAGTGGGAAGATCTTGGAAATAAACTTGGCTATCATCGCTGGCCTCATCAACTTTATCCGCATTTACATTTTTCAATGCGTTATAGAAATATGATCCAAAAACTTGGTCGTAATCTGTTACATTATTCTTATTCTTTGAATTAGGATCAACCATATAGGCCATATTGTCTACACCTAACAAGCCTAAAGTCCTGAAGTTTTCCCAGCTCGCATCCGTCAAATGTCTTGCCGTATACACAGAATTTGAAAGATTCACCAACGCGTATTTATCCAGTTTCACTGTCCAGTCAAGCTCACCATCAGTAGATGTAGTATAATATTCAAATTTGGGGAACGGCTCAAGAAGAGTAAAAATATGTTCACCTGTCTGACCATAAGTTTTTTCTGTCTTTATAAAAGCTCTTCTATCAGTTCCATCTGTTCCCTCATGTATCCAAACATCAGAATTATCATTATCCAAATTCTTTGCCTTATGCAAACCTGTCAAACGAACGGCTTTATTATCGGGATATATATAGTAACCACTTGTAGTTTCCGCAATGGCATAATCAGTAGTTTGTACTGTAAGAGGATATAAGTTATTTGGTTTAGCAATTACATAATTTATCTTTGAAACAACACGTTCCACCTCTACCTCTTTTATTGTTGGATCTTCATAGTTGTTGGATAAAACGTCTACCTTTATCTCTTTTTTGTTCACCATCATAAATTGACCGGCAGCAGCTATGGTTATATCACCAGTTGTTGTATAAGAACTTTCTGCAATTTGTTCATACTTAGACTTATCAGTCGATTGTTGGCTGTTGGCAATAGCTTCTATTGACTCAGTCGGATTTAACACAACAAGCACTTTATACCATCCAGAATTTGCCAATGTAAAGAAAGGATTATAAATGGTCTCTCCACTAGCCGTAGTTTCATTCAATTGTGCCTTTGTTAAATAACCACCGAATTCTTCTTTAGTAAGATTTCCATTTTCATCTAGTCTATTTAAAATTATAACGGCATCTGTTACAGTTGATTCACCTTCGATACCTGGATCCGTTACACCGCTTTCTTCATTATCAGCTGCGCGTGATGAGTTTGATGTAGAACTTATCACTAATGAAAGGTTACCCTTCACTTTCTCTGGTTGATTCACATTGTTTTTCACAATGTCCTCATTCGTACATGCTACCATGGCAGCATATGCCAACATTCCTAATAATAATCCCTTAATCTTCATAATCCTAAGTTTTTAAATTATAAACTATTTTTGTAATTTCCATTCTTGTTTGTCAACACAGCAAAGGTAAGTGGTTAATCGTATAAACCTTAATCGGTATTTTCGACAAAATAGATTGGTATCTTTGACAAAATGACTTTATATCGTCTTTTACAGGGCATTTCCATCATACGTGAATAAAATACCCTACACATTGAAAGAATCACCTCTTACATTTTTCCATTAAAAAAGAAGAGAAAAAAAACAAGGATAACATGTACTTTTTTTTCACTACATCAAACAGATCGGACAGTGTGGCATTTCAGCAAAATATCCCTCCATAAAAGCCGCCCTCATCAACATATGCGGAAGCCAAATCTAAAGTGGGAATCACCCGTAAAAACATAAAAATGTAGTGAGCAAGTGTTTCTCTCATCAAGAAGTACACATTCCTTCACATACGTACATATCCATAGACCTATACAATTATATAGGCTTATGCGTACGTATATAAATACTACATGTTCAAAGACAAGGGTATTTCTTAAAAAGATCAAGTCGTTTTCAAAAAAGACGGCGAGCTTTTTTAAAAAGATGGCGAGCTTTTTAAAAAACGTCTTGATCTTTTTTGCCACTGCCGGAACTTCGACTTCCGACATATTCCATAAAGCCCCCAACCGACAGATTATGTAAAATTCAACTTAAAAACACTGTGAGGACACTAATGCGCTGAACTTTAATTCAAAATCCGGGAATAGACTCCACTACCCCGGATTTTACCTTGCGCTTTTCGCAAAGAACAAGTTTCTTCTAACATCTTTTATTGTACTGTTTGTCTATATGTCTTATTTTACAAAGATTGCTTCATCCTTACGTTTATTGGTCACTTCTTCCAAATTGGCTCCGGCTTCGACGGAATCCTTGGCCTGTGCCTGTTTGAAATAATTCTCAGCAGAGTCGAGGTCCCCTTGCAACAGTTTCAGTACGCCTCTGTTGTTCAGCGTCGCACTCGCCTGTGCATCGGCCTTGTCCAAATAACGTACCGCCTGTTGCAAGTCACCCCGTTGGAGTTCGATAGCGGCAGCGTTTATATTCGCTGTTGGGTCATCAGGAAACATGCGCACTGCCACATCGAACACTTCGTTAAACTCGTCACTCCCCTTTTCGTATGTTTGGGCAACCAGAAACATTTCCTGCAAGCTCAACTGCTGGGGACGGAGCTTTATAATCTGTTTTGCCTCTTCCACATCAAATCCGCGAACTACATAACGTACAGTGTAATCAGAGTGACGCAAAGCCGGATAACAATCCTGTAGTAATGCGGCATATACCTTTCCACCATCCAAGGCCTTAATGCGTTCCTCCTTCACGTCAAAATCGCTCTCATTCTTATCTATTATGGACAAAATCTCTTCTTTCAGCGGTAAATCATTCTTAGCCACATACGCACGCAGTCCGGCCCAGTCCTCGGGTACAGAATTCACCTTGAACAAATCCGCTTTAAAGCCATACTCATTCATTACATAACTCTTCAATGCCTCAGCACGCCCCTGAGCCAAACGCGCATTGGCCGCATATCTGCCCTCAGGAGAAGCATAACCCACAATAGCTATTTCAGTAATGGTAGTATTGACATCATTTTTCACTACATCCACCGTATGTTTGATAGCAGCCAGTTCGGATGGATTACGACGATAATCAGGATAAATATTCATCTGATTTACCGGAAAATCCAAATAAGCACGTCCTTCCTCGGCACGATTCTTCACAGCCTCGACAGCAGGAGAAACGAATGCCACGACAGGTTTTACCACATAGCGTTCCAAATTGGCACGAGTTATAAAGGCACTGTTTTCTTCTTTCTGACAATCGGCACAGCCACGTATAGCAGCCTGCAGTTCCAGTTCTGCACCATTCATCCATTTCTCGTATGGAATACGGGCTGAATAATTTACAGTCTGTTCCGTTCCATTCTTACGACGAAGAATGGTATATGCATCCGACGGAATACTGCGTTCACGCTGTTGCACGATGGAACGGATACGCCCATATACCCAAATAGCAGGCAAAATCCTGTTATAACTGTTATCCTGTGTCTTCAAAACCGGAGTCAGAGTTGCCACACAGTTGGAAGAAAGCTCCATTGCAGCCGGCAACGTGATATCCATTCCTATCATCACCTGTCCATTATCACTAATCAGGATTGACTGATTGCTGACTTGTACCTGACCACCTGATAATGTCTGTGCACCTACCGGAATAGCCGGTATCAATAATATAAGAAGTATATAACATATAAGTTTCATAATCCGTAATTTTTAGAATATATAAATAAGATTCAGAGCAGCCTTAGTAGGACCCCAATAATTCTTGTTGGATTTCTCCAACATATCTCCACATTCTTCACACTCATATTTCTTATAACGCACATAAGCATAACCCAAACCGATGGTGGCGCCCAGATTCCAATGGCGTCCCAGCACAAACTGATAACCGTAACTGACACCGCCGCCATAAAAATGTCCCTTATAACGGAAGTCTTTCAAATCATCGAAAGGAGAAAACGGCAAATCAATACCGGTAGTATTGTATGCTCCTCCCATTAAATGGAAACCGAAAAAATGACCATTGAACTTATCACAAAGCCAATAACGCAACTCGGGCTGTACCATCACCAGTTTCAACATTTTATTATCGCTGTATTTCCAAGGATTATAATAAAACGGAATATCCACTGTAAGCTTCTTGCTCAACCCTACTTCCACTCCTAAGTTTGGTATGGCGACGGCATCTATCGCCACATTAGTCTTAACAGCCACCTGTCCATACATAAATAAGGAAGAAGCCAGCAGACACACCCATGAAAATAAAAATCTTCGTATTACCATATTCAATTCTCTCTAGCTAAGTTATTTTTTACATCACAAAGGTAGAGGCTATTCTTTTAACAGGATATTGGCAAATTAATCTTTATTAAGAGGTGGTTTCGGCAAAATACAGAATGAACAAAAAACAATCTTAGTTCCTATTTCCGTCAAAAACAGAACATCCATTCAATGAGAAACATTTCAACTATCAAATGGAACACCAACGGAGTTTTCTCCATCCATAAATGAAAATCCTTTCATCATGATAAAAACGCCCCCTTATATAGCCAAACAACTCCTTCTTTCCAACATAGCAGGTATTTTCATCAAAAAGAGGGTGTTTTCATCAAAAAAGCTTGAAAATAATTTGGATACATGAAAAGAATACCTACTTTTGTATCGGATGATAATGGGTCAATCATTCACATAATCAAAAAAAACAATAAAAAATTATAGTTCTATGAAGGCAATGCATTTAATAATTGCCATGCTCGTCATGATGAGTTTGGCATCCTGCTCTGCAGATGGTAATGACCCCGTTGAAAACTCAGTTTCAACGTATCTCCTGGAAAAAACGTATGGAGCCAGAAGCGTTACATACGAGGAAAACAATTCTGACAAGTTAAAATTAAGTGAGTTACCGGCTATCAGCCTTTCTGAAGCCGACCTATTCTATCTGTCCTACGAAAACATACTGATGCTCAAGAAGAACTTGATATTCAAACTGCCACCAAAGGAGAACAAACATGGCTTAGAATTGTAATGAAGCAAACAATAGATCATAAATATGCTTTCACTATCCAGTTAAATATGAACTGTTACAATGACGGAAGCCTCTACTATGGCGGATATCAGGCGGAATGTTCTTCTTCTTTGATTAAATGGTATCTTAAAGGTTTCAGCCTGGCTACCGATAATGCCACAAAAAATTATAAATTCGAATCCCAAAGCTATATTTATATGAAAGTAATAGATAATGGAATCAAATATATGCAGATTCCTGTCACTATAAATGGCAACTATAATCCCCGAAACCATGATGCTGCATTTTCCTACAATTTATGATATATAATACAATAATCACTTTATAATATATACCATCATTCCCCCCTTGTTTCTAGCTTGGTATACATACCTTAATAAAATAGCAAGAGACAAGGGGTGTATTTCATTCAAATACAATCGTCTAATAATCAAGACAAGACAAAACTGTGTGAACGGAATACCTACTATCCTTTCTTTTCACCGAACCTGTTGATACTAAAAACAGAATATATTCCTATGACTTTTAGTTGGTTATGAAAATATAGTTTGCTATATTTGTAGGAATTCCTAAAATAGATTAAGGAATAATATCAAGCAGATTGTACGTGACCAATCTGATTACAGGGGAATAAAAGTGAAACAATTTATTATGATGAAATCTTTAATAATCACCTTATTATGTAGTTTTTGTCTATCAACTACTAATGCGCAAAGTTATTTCCGCCAGTGTGGTATCCAACTACTTACCAAACAAAACGGATTGAGCAACAATACATTGACTGGAATTTATCAGGATAAAGCCGGCTTTTTATGGTTAGGAACCGATGTTGGACTAAGTCGCTATGACGGAATACATTTTCATAATTACAATCTGATTGATAAAGAGCCACGTGCCTTAACTCATTTATATGAAACATCAAACAATCTGCTATGGTCTCATATCGCCAATTTAAACCAAATAGCCTGTTTTGACAAGATGCGTGGAATCTATATGCCACTTATCTCACCTACTCCTGAGGTATTGCAAGATATACAGGATATATGTGTACTGCAAGACAAATTATATGCCTTGACCTCCAATGCCATAGTAGAGTTAAATATGGAGAAAAATGCAGATGAAATAAGACTGACTGCCCAACCGCTTATAGATATAAAAACAAAAGTCCTAGGACTTTATAATAACGAAGATATTTTATGCGCACTGACAGCAGAGAATCAAATCTTGCTTTATAACGTTTCCGATAAAAGTAGCGAGCATATAAATGGAACCGATCTAGGTATTGTGAAAGCCGACAACATTGAAAAAATACATATATATAATGATAATGTGTGGATTTGTGACCAAACCGAAGGAATCATCTGTTATAATACAAACACTAAAACATCACGCACACTGAATGATAACAGCCAGTCATCCTTCATTCAAAAAGATATACGCGATATAATCCAAATAGATAAGACCACATTCATTATAGCCACATGGAGTTCACTGTCAGCCATAAGATTTGAAACGGACAACTACCTCCAGTCGCCATTCCACATTGTAGATCTGACCCAACATGATTCTTACTATGCCCCCATCCTCAAAAACAGAATTACCGACATTCATTTTGACAAGTCCAACAATGTGCTTTGGGTAGGAACTTTCGGCAGAGGATTGCTGAAACTGAATCTCAAAGGAAACGATATCAACCGTATCCCGTTGAACGATGAAATAAGATATGTGAATAGTATAGCACAAGATGCCGACGGATACATCTGGCTGGTCACCGAAAAAGATGGCATATATAAAAGTACAGAAAATAAGATCTCTCCTAATCTGCACTTTTCCTTATGGGAGAAAAGTCACAAGAATAATCATTATTGCCTGCACAAAGATCGCAATGGAGGATTATGGTTCGGCGATGACAAAGGAAACATCCTTTGGGTAAATCCTACTACCGGTGAAACGGTGATTCACCAACTAAACCCCGAAACAGCAGACTCTGCTGTAACTGCTTCTATCTTGAAACTATATCTAAACTCACAAAACCATTTATGGATTGCCACCGAAAAAGGAATAATGGTCTATAACCATCAGACACACGAATGCATAGCAGCACAACCTTATACGAAAGAATTCAAAAAAATAACCGCTATATGTGAAGATGGAGATGGAACCATGTGGCTAGGTACTGAAAAAGGAATACACCGTGCCAGCCGTAAAGGAAAACAAATAAAATTCACCGGTGGTTATGAAAAGGCAAGAAACCTGACACCCGGAAAAGTATTGGCACTTTATCTGAACAACTATAACCAATTGCTTATCTCATACACTGATAAAATTATCCAAATAGACGGAAAAGAGAAAACCATATCCTCTATCATGATCTTACAAAAAGACTTGCCTAACGGACACATAAGCTGTATGATAGATGATAAGAACGGAAATACCTGGCTGGGAAGCAATGCTGGTTTTATCACATTGAATAACAAGAACAATGCATCATATACCTACGCATTACCGGAAAGTTATTACGATGTATGTCGGCTGAATGACGGGAAATTGCTATGGGCGAACTCTACAGGATTACTCTATTTTGAACCGCGCACTTTAAAAGAAAGTTCAAGTAACTGCCAATTCCATATCTCCGATATAGATATTAATTACAATAAAGTAGAAATAGGAGAAAAAATAAACGGACAAGTCATTCTGGACAAACCTGCGTACCTGATAGAACATTTATCTTTAGACTACAATAACAACAACCTGATTCTCTATTTAAGTGATCTGAAATACGGAACCTCGCCCAACACAGTGAAATATCGCCTGTTACCCACAGAAGAAAAATGGAATACGAATTATGACGATCATATAAAACTCAGCAATATCCCTCCTGGGAAATATGTACTGGAAATACGCTCGTCTTATCCGTTGGAAGAAAATAAACAAATAACCCGGTTATCTATCAATGTAAATAGATATTGGGCTGCAACCGGATGGGCCATCGCCGCATACATCCTGGCTATTATCATTATTTCTTTGCTTACATGGATGTACTTTAACCGGAAATTACAGAAACGGCAAGTTTACAAGGCCAAAGAAGTGAAACTGAAAGAAAAGCTGGAAGAAGAAACGGAAATAAGAAAAGAAGAAGAGAAAAACCATCAATTGCGTGACCAAATCAGATATATGCTGGCACAGGAATTACGCACCCCGTTATCACTCATCACCGCTCCGTTAAAAGAAATGATTACTAATACGGCCTTCCCGGAATCATTCCTGCAAAAAGCAAAAATGGCCTATCGGAATTCAATCAGCCTGCAAGACATTTGTAACCAGCTATTGAATATTCATCAGCAAGAAAGTTACAGTCCTAAATTGAATGTGGCCCCTTATCCTGCCAGCGTGATAGCCGACACTGTAGTCCGTGCATCTCACGAACTACTGAACGTCAGTCCCATTAACCTGCATTATGACAAAGACAACAAAATAAATACGGAAATATGGATTGACCGGAAAAAGATAATCTTTATTCTAAGCAATATATTATCCAATGCCTACCGGCATATCTCGTATTCCGGTTCCATCCACTTTACTGTAAACACCAGTACTATCAACGGAAAAGATTTCTGCCTTTTTACTATAGAGGATGACGGGAAAGAAATGATAGAAGAGTCCTCTGTCATCTTCCTTGGATCGGACAATTACAATCCTCCAAGCAACCGGCTACATCCCGAATTAGGCATTGAAATTATGAAAACGACAATACTAGCCCACCACGGCGATATCCAAATCACTCAAGAAAAAAACAAAGGAACCCGAGTTGTTCTTTATATCCCTCTAGGTAAACAACATTTGAAAAATGATGAAAACGTATGTTTCATCGAACCCGAAACAATAATGGAAGATTCAGATAAAGCAATGATTACTGCAGAGGATAAAAGACAACAGGAAATAGCAAACAGTATAACCGCCAAACCTATTGACAACCCCGAAACCAAATACAAACTACTGGTTGTTGAGGACCATGCAGATATCCGCCTCTATCTGAGAGTATTATTTTCTGCCACCTATAATATTATTATGGCGGAAAATGGGGAAGAAGGAGTAAGAATGGCACGTAAAGAAATACCGGATCTTGTAATAACGGATGTCATGATGCCTGTCATGAACGGTTTTGAATGTTGCCGTATCCTGAAAGAAGATCTAAAAACTTGCCATATCCCTATTATTCTGCTGACAGCTTTGACAGATGATGAAAATATAGTGAAAGGAATAGAATTAGGAGCTGATGACTATATTCTGAAGCCGTTCAATCCGGAGATTCTCCGCACTAAAGTAAAACGTTTAATAAAAAGCCGGACTGAACTGAAACGGATTTATACCAAACTACTAATGCCTTCCATCACCGTCAACGGCTCGCAAGAAGAGAATACGGAAACAATCATCATAGAAGACCCGTTCATCACACAAATTCTGAATATTGTAAATGAGAACCTGCAAAACCCGGAATTCAATGTGAAAAAACTGGCCGAAATGCTGAACATGAGTCAACCTACCCTTTACAGAAAAGTAAAACAACTCACTAATTTCACTATCATAGAATTAGTAAGAGGAGTCCGGTTAAAACGTTCTGCCGAATTACTGAGAAGCCGCAAATACAATGTTCAGGAGGTAGCCGAAATGGTTGGTTATAATGACATCCCCACCTTCAGAAAGCATTTTGTCGATTTCTATGGCACCACTCCCTCTACATTTAA